>VMHT01119577.1_pt1 | contig 11810 bp, 10 predicted proteins | sample 4693611 | NCBI WGS metagenome assembly VMHT01 (sample SAMN12280063, study PRJNA550983) | marine metagenome | isolation source: seawater sampled from same location over 5 years 0.02-0.2 micron viral filtrate | place: USA: collected off the coast of southern California halfway between the port... ...
AATAAACAAAGCGATGCAATTGCAGCTTGCGATACCCGATTAAAACAAATAGATCAAAAAGGGGTATTTTACGCAGATGACGAAATTGGATGGTTTTTTGAAGAAGTTAAAAAAATTCAAGAGGCCTTAAATGAGTTTCGTATGAAATAATAAATGAGCAAAACAGAAAAAAAAGAACCGACAAATGTCGGTTCTCCTACTCCAAAGAAAAAACGTGGAAGAAAAAGTACTAGAATGTATTTTACTCACGATACCGAATTAGCTATTGGTGAATATTTAGCTTCTAATAATGAGGCAACACGAAATAAAATATTTAATGAACGTATAAATTATTCATTTTATAAATTAGCTGAAAATCTTATCCACACATTTAAATTTTATTATACAGAGGTAGATGATTTAGAAGATTTAAAACATGAAGTTGTTTGTTTTCTTTTAGAAAAACTTCATTATTTTGATCCAACTAAAGGTTCAAAAGCATTTTCTTATTTTAGTATTGTAGGTAAAAATTACCTTATCCTTTATAATAATACAAATTATAAAAAGAAAAAAATAACCACAGACGTATTAGCAGCGGACGAAGATGATAAAGTAATTCATGAATTAGGACGTCCTGAACGTAAACAAGATATAAAAGATTTTATTGATTATTTTACTGAATATGTTGATAAACATATGTTTAGATTATTTAAAAAAGATAATGATAGAAAAGTTTGTGATGCTGTTAATATTTTATTTAAACGAAGAGAAAATTTAGAAATTTTTAATAAAAAAGCACTTTACATTTATATTCGTGAAATAACAAATGTAGATACTCCTGTAATAACTAAAGTAACTAAAATACTTAAAAAGAAATATCATGAATTATATGCTGAATATGATAAAACAGGATATGTAAAAATTTAAAAAATCTATATTTATAATAAAATGTAATATGGATTCATTAAATCAAGTATTATTTGATAATAAAACCTTTTCTGATCTTCTTAAAGAAATTCATACTAATCAGAAAAAAAAAGGCAAACAAATAGGACAGCTTATAGCTGAATTAAGACCCCTTATACAAAATTTAGGTGATGCTACTGTAGTTGTTCCTTTAATAAAGGAATATATGGAAATTAGCGTTAAAAATGATGATCACTTATTAAAAATGGCTGCTATAGTACAACGCTTATCTACAGGAGCTGCTACTAGTGGTGGTGGTGATATGTTAACAGAAGAAGAATTAAATCAACTTCAAGGAGTAGTTGAAGAAATGGAAAAAGAAATCAATGCCAATAATTCAGAATCAAAATAATTCTAACTCTAATTTTATTTCTTCAGGACAAAGATTAACTGCAGTTAGAGTAAAAGATATAATATTAGATATATCTCATCCTAAAGCTATTGAATTTGGGGGGTATGATTCTATAGGAACTATTTTTTATACTATGTTAAAAAATAATACTCCTTTAGAAGATGTTAATACTGCTAATATAGCCCGACCTATATTTTCTAATATAAAACATTACCCCTTAAAAGAAGAAATAGTTTTGATAGTATCAGCTGAAGATAAAAAAATCTATTCTTCTGAAGGTACAGCTACAGCTTATTATTTCCCCCCATTAAATATATGGAATCATCCACATCATAATGCATTACCATCTATAACAAGTTTAAAAAACGATGCAATAAATCGTGATTACCAAACAACTGAAAATGGTACAGTAATAAGACGAGCAGAAGATGAAAGAACTGATATTAATTTAGGAAAATATTTTAAGGAATTATTAAATATAAAACCATTAGTATCATATGAAGGAGATTATATATTAGAAGGTAGATTTGGAAATTCTATAAGATTAGGATCAACTAATATAGGTGTAAATATTCCAGACGAAATTAATAATACTTGGAGTACTTCAGGGAGAATAGGTGATCCTATTACTATTATTAGAAATGGTCAATCAAGTGAATTAGATAGTAAAGGATGGGTACCTACAATAGAAGATTTAAATGATGATGCTACTTCTATATATTTAACATCAAATCAAAAATTATCAGATTTTAGAGTAGCATCTACTAATTTTCAATCATATCAGGCTGAATTAGAATTACCTGAAGATTTAGATACTATATTATCTGATCCTAAATTAAATATAGTAGTCCAAACAGATCCCCCACCTATAGATACACCGCCTTTACCTGTTGTAGAAGATCCTGTTATAGAATCTCCTTCTCCTATAGTTGAAGAAGAAACTTCTACACCATTTGATGTTTTTATAGAAAATAATGAAAATGTTGCTGTATCTGAAATTGAAGATAGAACTGAAAATCAACAAATAACCCCTGGAAGTAATTTAGCTTTAGGAACTTCTTATTTAGAAACTGAATCAACAGGTCCTGTAGATGTTCAACAAAAAATAGGTATATTTTTTACATTATCTAATTTAATTTATTCAGATACAGCTAAAGAACAAAATATTAATAATTTACCTGGTATAGATAAAGATATTGAAAAATCTAAAATTATTAATAATCTAAAAAATGTAACAGAAAATCTAATTGATAATATATATTTACAATACCCAACTATGTATGTTTCTTCAGGGTATAGATGTAAAGAATTAAATACTGAAATAGGAGGAGCAGATGATTCACAACATATGTATGGTGAAGCCATAGATATTCAAGTACCTGGTGTAAATGCATCTGAAGTATTTAATTGGATAATAAATAATCTTTCAACTTATGATCAAGTAATTTGGGAATTTCCCGAAAAAGGAGAGGGTAGTTGGATTCATATATCATATTCAACAACTTTTAATAGAAAAGAAACTCTATTAGCTACCAATTCATCTTTATTAAGAACAGCATATAGCGGAGATAGTACATATACTTCTATAAATTTTGCAGATCAATCTAAAGTACCAGTATAATGAATTATATACCAGAACAACCTAATATTTATCAAGGTAAACAAGCAATAATAAATTCAGATAGAATTTTATTTAATGCTAAAAATGATTCTATTCTTTTATTTTCAAATAAAGCTATAGGATTTAGTACTAATGGTAGTTTTCATTTTGATACAGGAAATTCTGAAGAAAATAAATTTGTAGTAAATACTCCTAATATTTATTTAGGTTTACAAGATAATGGAAATTATCCTATAGAACCCGCATTATTAGGTGATAGAACTGAAGAATGGTTAAATGATTTATTAGATATGATAACAGAATTAATGAATGATATTAAATATAAAATATCATATACAGCAGGTAAAGAAGGAAAAACTTCTCCTCATCCTGATAATGAACAAATGTTATCTAATAGGGTTAGAGAAATTAAGGATTTAAAAGAAAGTTTAAAAAATATTAAAAGTCAACGTATAAAAATAGTATAATGGCAGTAGAAGCTATAAGAAATTTACTAAATCAAAGTGATAAAACACTTTTAAATATAAAAAAGAAAGTTAAAGAAGAATCAAATAAAAAACTTCTTAAACTTCAAGAACAACTTCCTAATAAGGAAGAAATCACTTCAAGAATAAAAGCAAACACTTGTAGTACAGAAACTGCAAATCTTGTAGATAAAAATTTCAATAATGTTAAGGATAAATTAAATTTTTTAAATAATAAATTAGGAGGTGGTTTAGATAAATTCCGAGCTTTAGAAGCTAAAATAGAAGTAATTAATGGTTGGATAGCTAAAATTGAAGAAATTTTATCATTATTAGACCCCATATTAAGATTATTAAAAAGAATAATCAAAGTACTTCCTAAAGCACTAGCTTTTCTTTCAGGACTAGCAGCAAATGGTTTTGCTATAAAAAAAATATCTGATTTAATTGATAAAGCTAAATCAAAAATTGAAAACCTTTCAAATTCTGTAACATCGTTTAAATTTGCTATATTAAATTTTTTAAATAGATTAAATCCTTTATCTAACCTTTTAGCTAAAGCAATGGCAGCATTACAATCAATTATAGATAAAATATCATCACTTATGAGTATTTTAGAACAATTATATTTGTTTTATTTAGCTCAATGCAATTTACCATCAAATCCTGTTAATGCTGATGGAAGTATTAATGATGGGACTTTAGATTTAGTTATAGAAGGTTTGGAACAAGAAAATAAATCTGAAATTATAGAAAAAATATATAATGCTAATTTTGAAACAATAGGATATAGACGCTATAAAATTTAATTTAATTATATTTATTAACAAACATTATTTAATATGAAAGCCACAGTTTTCGAAAAATTAATTAGAAAAGTTATAAGAGAAGAAATAGATTATTCTCTTCGACGTGAAATTAAATCACTTAAAGAAGATTTACGTGAAGAATTTAAATCTACAATTATAGAACAACCAACACAATATAGTAAAAAAACTACTCCAATTCCTTCAAATGTAAAATCATCTTTAAGGGAAAAAATTATGGGTAAATCAATTACACAACAATTTACATCTAATAATGCATTAAATGATTTACTTAATGAAACTGCCCAGGGTAATACTAATACTGATTCAGCATTAGTACCTACACAAGAAACAATACCTACTGAAATAGAAAATGTAGTAAATAGAGATTACCGTGAATTAATGCGTGCTATAGATTCTAAAAAAGGTAAAAAATAAATATGGCTATTATTAATGGAAATAGAAGAATTAACCCCTTAGATATTAACAGAAATGTTACTATTGGAGTTGCTTTTCCTCTTGATGAAGTTAATATGTTTAAAGGTACTCAAACAGTTAAAGAACAAGTTAAAAGTAATTTAATTAATTTATTATTAACTGAACCAGGTGAACGTGTAAATGAACCTAATTTTGGAGTTGGGTTGAAAAAAGTATTATTTGAACAAAATATTAATAAAGAAGAATTAGAAGAAAAAATTAATTTTCAAATTAATTTCTATATTCCTGAAATTACATTAATTGAAGCTTCAGTAGGTTCCATAAATAATGAAAATAAAATATTTATAACAATATCATATAGATTTAAATTAGATGGATCTACAGATGCTCTAACCACAACATTTCAATAATGGCATATAGTAAAGTATCAAATAAAACACAAGATAAAGATGTAAAATATCTAAATAAAGATTTTAATTCTTTTAAAAATCAATTAATAGAATTTGCTGAAGTATATTTTCCAAATAATTTTAATGATTTTAGCGAGGGTAACCCCGGAATGATGTTTCTTGAAATGGCAGCGTATGTAGGAGACGTTTTATCGTTTTACACAGATACCCAATTACGTGAATCTTTTTTAACATTAGCCCAAGAAAAAGAAAACCTATATAATTTAGCATATGCTATGGGTTATAAACCTAAAGTTACCAATGCTGCATCTACAGATTTAGAAATATTTCAATTAGTCCCTGCTACAGAAGTAAATGGTTCTTTTGAACCTGATTATGGATATGCTTTAAAAATAGATGAAAATTCAACTTTTAAATCAACAGAAGGACCTACATTTTATATAAATAATCAAGTTGATTTTAGTTTTTCAAGTTCATTCTCCCCTACTAATGTAAGTATATATTCATATAAAGAAGGATCTACTGAACCTGAATATTATTTATTAAAAAAGTCTACTCAAGCAATTTCTGGTGAAAGAAAAACCCAAACTTTTTCTATAGGATCAGCAGAACAATTTAAAACTATAACTTTATTTGATAGTGATATTATATCAATTGAATCTGTAGTAGATAATGAAGGAAATAATTGGTCTGAAGTACCTTATTTAGCTCAAGACACAATTTTTGAAGAAATAGAAAATACAGGAGCAAATGATCCTGAATTAAAACAATATAATCAACAAACACCTTATCTTTTAAAATTAAAAAGATCATCAAGAAGATTTATATCTAGATTTAAAACAAATAATCAATTAGAAATCCAATTTGGAGCGGGGACAAGTGATAAAGCAGATGAAGAAATTATCCCTAATCCCGATAATATAGGATTAGGAATTAAAGATGGAAGGTCATCATTAAATCAAGCTTATGACCCATCTAATTTTTTATATACTAAAGCTTATGGTCAAGCACCTGCTAATACTACATTAACAATAACTTATATAGTAGGAGGTGGTTTAGTTGCTAATGTAAATTCAAATACTATTACTAAAGTTGAAACTTTATTTTCTACAAATAAACCTGGTTTAGAGGCCCCAATGTTAAAATTTATTAAATCTTCAGTAGCATCTACTAATAAAGAAGCAGCTAAAGGAGGGGGAGATGGTGATTCAATAGAAGATATTAGATTAAATGCTATGGCTAATTTTTCTGCTCAACAAAGAGCAGTTACAAAAGAAGATTATTTAATTAGAACCTTATCTTTACCCTCTAAATTAGGTAGAGTAGCTAAAGCTTACATCATCCAAGATGATCAATCATCACCTTTACTAACAGAACCTGATAAAATTCCTAATCCTTTAGCTTTAAATTTATATACTTTGGGGTATAATTCACTTAAACAACTAACTCCTTTAAATGTAGCTACTAAAACTAATTTAGCTACTTATTTAGAGCAATATAGAATGTTAACAGATGCAATTAATATTAAAGATGCATTTGTTATTAATTTTGGTGTTAATTTTGAAATTATAACTTTAAAAAATTATAATAATCAAGAAGTTATTCTTCAATGTATAACTGAATTAAAAAATTATTTTAATATAGATAAATGGCAAGTTAATCAACCTATTATTATATCTGAAATATCTAACCTTATTGGTAGTGTAATAGGAGTTCAATCTGTAGAAAGTGTTTCTATTTTTAATTTAAATGGAGTTAGTAATGGTTACTCTCAATATAAGTATGATTTTGGCACAGCTACTAGAGGGGGAGTTATATATCCTTCTTTAGATCCAAGTATTTTTGAATTAAAATATCCTAATACTGATATTAATGGACGTGCAACAACACATGGAAATAATTCTTCTAATGTAGGAACATCTAATGGTGGATCTTCTACTGTATCTTCTGGAGGTAGTTCAGGAGGTTCAGGTGGTTCTGGAGGAGGATATTAAAAACATAAAAAATGGCATATTATTCAATATTTCCCGAAAAAGATACAACTATATATAGTCACCCTGATAGAACTGATCTAAATACAGGTAATGACGAAATTCTTGAATTAGTAAAAGAAAGAGGAACAAATAATCAAAATTATTATCCTACAAGAATTTTAATTAAATTTAGAGATATAGATATTAAGGATATTTTTGAAACTAAAATTTTAGATAAAACAGGAAGTTATTCGGCAAGTTTAGAATTATTTTCTGCTAAACATGAAAATTTAGCTAGTAATCATATTATAGAAGTTTATCCTATTTCTGAATCATGGGATGAAGGAACTGGAAGATATTTAAATTTTCCTACTTCATCAGATGGTTGTTCTTGGTTATATAAAGATAATTCTACAAGAAAAAATATATGGATTACAGAAAATTTTGCAAGTAACACTACAGGATCTATAGATAATGATATTATTCCTAAAGGTGGTGGTACTTGGTATAATGATAATTCACTCAGAGCATCTCAATCATTTAATCAAGTAGAATCTATAGATTTAGATGTTAATGTTACAAATATTACTACAAAATTTAGTGCAAGTATTTTAGGTGGTGAATTACCTCTTAATGGTATACCTAATAATGGATTTATATTAAAGAATGATGATATAGGTGAAACTACAGTTTCAAGTAGTAGAGGTACTTTAAGTTTCTTCTCTGCAGATACCCATACAATTTACCCACCTAAATTAACATTTAAATGGGATGATAGTATACATAGTTTTGGTGCACAACCAACAACTAAAACTAGTGGTGAATTAAACGTTTCTTTATATAGAAATAAAAAAGAATATAATCAAAATGATGAAGCTTTAATTAGATTACATGTAAGAGATAAATATCCTGCAAGACAATTTACATCCTCATCAAATTATTTACAACCAGGGTATTTTACAACATCATCTTTTTATAGTATTAGAGATGCACACACAGAGGAAGTAGTTATCCCTTTTGATGATAATTTTACTAAATTAAGTGCTGATAGTGAAGGAATGTATTTTAAATTATATATGAATGGTTTACAACCAGAAAGATATTATCGTATATTATTTAAACATATAAATAATGATGGTACCGAAGTTTTTGATAATAATTACCATTTTAAAATAGTTAGATAATGGCTTTAGAAAATATAAAATTAAATAAAAAAGTTTATGATAAATCATCAGCAGGGGATTTAATAGATAGATCATTTTCTGAAATCTTAAATTCTAAAGATTTTATTAGTAATAGTAATGTAAGTGATAATATTAATAAATTATTTAATTTATATAGCGAATTATTTTATGATATTCCTAAAAGTGGTAGTCAATCTCATACTACATTTTTTGAACAAAGTAGAGATTATATAGGAAGTTATATTGATAGTAAAGATGAAGAAATTCAATCTTTAATAGATAAAATAATTGAATTAGAAGAAAAATTAAACAATCAAGACGAATTAGATGAAGAACACCCATTTTATAGAAATGGTACTATAATTGTAGATAGAGAAGCTAATTGGAATATTTACTATATGGATAATGCTACCAGACGTAAATTAGATGGTGATTTAAATTCTGGAGTTTTTAAAGATTTAAAATCAGCTTTAGGATTTAAAGATGATGATAATTGGAAAGATTGTGTTACATTAGTATCTCCTGAAGTAATTTCACAACTTAAACCAGGCCCAAGATTTGGTCCTGAAGACATAGGTTCAGCAGAAACTAATGTTGAAGAAGAATTAGCAACATTTGAAAATGCATTTAATTATAATGCTTTACAAGATGGTCAACTTGATCCTAGAAATTATTCTATTACACAAGGAGCTGCACTAGAAACTTATAGAAAATATCGTGAATATCTAAAAAATAGAATTATAATAGTTTGGCAATCTGAAAAACGTTTTGAAATTTTAAAAGACAAATATGAAAATGATAAAGAATTTGGTTTTACTGAAGCTGAAAGAAATAAAGCTTCAATATTAAGAGAAGCAGTAGTACCTAAAATAAGACAAGCTCAAGAAACATTAGTATATTATAAAAGACTTTGGAGCCGGTTCAGAAGTCCAGGTGGTAATCAATCTAATTCTTTAGTGGCATTACTTCAGGCACGAGAAAGTTTTGAAGATAAAATAAATACTCCTGTTACTGATAATGAAAGAAGTGAATATGGAGGATGGAAAAAAGGAATAGATAATTTCCCTAATATAGATCTTGCAGGATTAACAAGTTATCAAGGAGAAGGTGGAAATCTATATTAATAAAATATAAAAATGGCAGTAAATAGTATAGATATATCAACTAATGAACGACTTAAATTAAATGAAGAGTCAGTTAATTTTGGTATTATAAATAAAAAATTTGGTAGACCAGAAGATTTTATTGAATTACACATTTATAATCAAAATAATCAATTACTAACATCCAATTATAATTTTACTGAATATAGTTTTCCTGAAGGAGCTACTGAAAATTTAGTTTCTGAAATAAATATGGATCCTATTAATGTTTTAAGAACTAGAGGATATACTAATGGAAAGTATAAATTAGTATTTAATATACAAAGATCTAAAGTATTTAATACATCAAATCTTCCATTTTCTATAAAAGAAATATCATCTACAAGAAGAGAACTTAGAGCCATTACTCCTAAATTAAATAATGAACAGTTAGACCCTGAAGTTTCTAGATTTATAAGAGAAATAGATGCATCTTCTTATTTAAAAGATTTTGTTTTAAATTTTAATGATGATGTAAATGTTGTAGGAGTAAATTTAGCTTTAAATAAAAATACCAATAAATTTGAAGTTCTTTTTAAATTAATAGATCCATTACCTTCTAATATTAGATTATCAGATTCTTTTAAAATAGTAGAAGAAATTACAGATCCTATTATTTTAAATGTAGACTTAGGATTAGAAACTCCTGAGGATGAAAGTATTCCTCTACAAGGTCCTAATTTTAAAATAGATGTTAGACTAAATAGTAGTGTTCCTTCAAGTTTTAAAAACTATGATGAAGTATTAAATTATAGCTTAACATCCTCATATCATAACCTTTTAAACCATTTAGAAACTAAAGAAATCCCCGATGTATCTTATGATTTTATTAGAACAGTATCAGGTAGTAATGAAGGAGATCCTTTAGAAGAAGCTTATCATTTTGAAAATTTTGTACATTTTGGAAGTGCAGTTGAACGTTTAAAAAATTTTGAATACAAAATAAAACTTATAGAATTATATAATTCTCAAGTTTCAACCATTAACAATATTACGGGTCCATCATCAGAATCAATACATGTTTTACAAAATAAAGAAGATATTAATGTAAAAAAACAAAATCTTATTAAAGGTTTTGATGGGTATGAACGTTTTTTATATTATACCTCAGGTACATTTGCTTGGCCTAAACAAAATTTAATTTCTCCTTATGATTTACACCCTGTAACTTCATCTGAAGTTAAAAATTGGTTAGGAGATGAAAGAGATGAATTCCCACATTATGGTGGACAATTATTATCAGCTTCTCAATTTGATAGACAAAATGAAAATTCATTAACTAGATTAGTTCCTAATCATATAATGGATAATCCAGATAATTCATTTTATTCATCTTTTGTAAATATGATAGGTCAACATTTTGACCAAATTTGGGTCCATATAAAACACTTAACAGAAGTTAATGATGCTCATCATACAAGAGGTATATCTAAAGAATTAGTATATTTTTCATTAAAAAGTTTAGGTTTAGAAACATTTGATCAGTTTGAAAACGCAAATTTAATAGAATATATTTTAGGTGAAGGTACATCAGGTAGTGTATTTTATGATACTCCTCAATCACAATCTTTAATAACAGCTTCAATAGGTTCAGTTCCTAAAAGTGATATTACTAAAAATATATGGAAACGTTTATATCATAATGCACCTTATTTATTAAAAACTAAAGGTACTGAACGTGGTCTTAGAGCCCTCATGAGTTGTTATGGTGTTCCATCTACTATACTTAATGTTAAAGAATATGGCGGTTCTACATCAGATAAAACAACATATAAAACATTTACAAATGAAAAATCAGGATTAGCTTTAAAAGGCGATTCTGGTAAAAATGGATTTTTTATAAAAACCCCATGGTCTTCATCTTTAACATCCCCATTATCTTCTTCAGCTAAAACAGTTGAATTTAGAATTAAACCACATAGATCAAATGAAAGCTATCATTTATGGTCATTAAGTGGGTCTTTAAGTTCTAATAAAGATGTCCATTTAACTTTAGAACCATGGAGAGGTAACGATATATCATCTTCAGGTGATTCAACCCAATATGGAAGAATCACTATAAATCAAGAATTCAGTTCAGATAGTTCTTTATCTACTGAATATTTTCCTATATTTAATGGTGATTTTTGGGATATATTTATAGGTGTTGATAATATTTATTTTCCCCAATCTTATGAAAATTATATAAACCAAGGAGCATCCTGTAAATTTGGAGCATATCAAGCTAATTATAATAAAAATATTTATTTTTATACTGCTTCTTTATATATACATCAATTCCATGGTCTTGCAGAAAATTGGGGAATAATACCAAATCTTGTTAATGGTGAGTATACTAATGCTTATAGAAACGGAGCAGCATACTGTTATATTGGTGGAATACCTAATGGAGCAGTTAATAATAATATAGCTAATCTTCGTTATTCAGGTTCATTACAAGAGGTAAGATACCATTTTGGTGAATTACTTTCCCAT
>VMHT01157211.1_pt1 | contig 11809 bp, 14 predicted proteins | sample 4693611 | NCBI WGS metagenome assembly VMHT01 (sample SAMN12280063, study PRJNA550983) | marine metagenome | isolation source: seawater sampled from same location over 5 years 0.02-0.2 micron viral filtrate | place: USA: collected off the coast of southern California halfway between the port... ...
CAAATAATTTATCAGACTCATTAGGAGTTAATACAGAAGTTGGTTCATCCATTATTAAGATTTTAGGTTCTTGTAAGAGAGCTCTGACAATCTCAACACTCTGTTTTTCCCCTGCAGATAAATTGTTAATAGGAGAGTCAAGATCTAATGTGAGGTCATATTTTTTTGAAATTTCTATTGCTCTATTTTTCAATTTTTTAAAAGATATGTTCTCTTCAAGTCCTAAAATCAAATTTTCTGAAACCGTCAATGACTCAAAAAGAGAAAAATGTTGAAAAACCATTCCTACTCCAGTCGCCTTAGCTTCAGATGGATTTTTAAATTTAATTTCTTCCCTGTTAAGTAAAATATTCCCAGAGTCTGATGTCACAAGTCCGAAGAGGATCTTTACAAGTGTTGATTTTCCAGCTCCGTTTTCACCGAGAAGTGCATGAATTTTTCCATCTCTTATATTAAAAGAAACATTGTTATTTGCTATAACACCAGGATATTTTTTGCAAATATTATTGATTTCTAATAAATAGGGATTCATTTAAGTAGATTAATCATTAAAACAACACTTATCAAAATAAATAACAAACCTACTATTTTCCTTATCAAGAATATTCTTCTATAAAAAAAATTTTTAAAACCAAGAACTGTAACTAGAATTGTTAAAATTATATACCACATCATATCAACAATCATCGCAGTAGAAACTAAAGTAAAATTTAATACTATGTTATTATCCAAAGATAAAAATTGAGAATAAATAGCAGTAAAAAAAATAAAAATTTTAGGATTAAGTATGGCAATAGTAAAACCTTCCAAGAATGCGATACGATAGTTTTTAACATTATTGTCTTTAACTAATAAATTTTCTTTTTTATTTTTTGTAATCGATATCATACCTATGTAAAAAAGAAAAATAATAGATAATATTTTAAGAATTATGAAAATATTGTAATAATTATGAGTTAATAACTCTAAACCTATAACGGAAAATAAAGCATATAAACCGATAGCTAGTCCATGACCTATTGCAGACATAAATCCATTTAACTTACTTTTTAGAGCGTTGTTTATTACAAGCAGCATGCTTGGACCTGGCGAAATAGCACCAAATAGGCATATCAAAAAAATTTTTATGAATAGAAAAAAACTCATGTTTCAACTTACTTTAATTATGTTAATATTCAAACTTGGATGACATTGGTATAAAAAAACTTGCTGTAGAAAAAACACCAAAAGTAAAAACTATTTTCCACGATAAATATTTTCGCCATGATATTTTAAAATCTTTAAATAACAACGATTGTATTGGAATTGAGCTTGGTGTAGCAGGTGGAAACTTTTCTAAAAGAATGGTTAAAAGTGGTAAGTTTAAAAAATTTTTTGGTATTGATTTATATGAAGATCACCACAATACTAAAGAATATATCGAGGCACTTAAATTAATTGGCTTAAATAGTAATTATACATTGTTAAGAATGTCTTTTGATGAAGCTATAAGTCTTTTTAGTGACTCCTATTTTGATTTTATATATTTTGATGGTTATGCGCATACAGGCGAAGAGGGTGGAAAAAATTTTAGTGATTGGTTTTGTAAATTAAAGGTTGGGGGTATTTTTTGTGGTGATGACTATCATGACGATTGGCCGTTAGTAAAATGGGGTGTTAATAACATAGTATCTCAATTGAATTGCGATCTTAATGTTACAGGTAAAACAGAAGATACTCATTTAAACAAATATCCTTCTTGGTTTTTTAAAAAAGAGTCAGAAAAAACATTTAATAATGATCCAGATTTATTGAATTTAGGTTTACAAATTCGTAAAGCTACTAAGAATAATGGTAAAAACATCACACTAACTCAAGATGATATTGTAAAACTATTTGAAGAAATTAAATTAAAAAACCCTCAACTAGCCATGAAGTTACAAAAAATACTTTAAAAATTGTTAAGAATTTAACCTGTATCAAGGTGACTATCAGACATTCTTTCAAGATCACCATATTACTGGCATTATTGAGTATTAATCTTATATTATAATTTACTTTAAATATTCGTATTAAGTAACTGTTTTTACAATGAATATTATATATTAATTTAGAGTAAATAATAAATTTTAAAATTTATAATCTGTAATTTTCTATTTATAATTGTTAAAAAACCTCGATAAACACAGAAATACTTCACTAAAATTATAGCCAACCAATAAAAGATCTGATTTTATTGATAAATTCTAATTAAAATTCATTAAAAACCTTTATTATAGAGATATTTGTAACCAGAACAGATGAAATTAGTCATTTTTATAATCGTTATTTTTTATTAATATTAAATATTAATACCATATATTTAAAAAAGAGTAGGGAATTCAAGCTTAATTTAGTAATTTTAAAAAATGTTAATTGCGACAAAAGTAATAATAACTATTAAAAGATGATTCTTATGATTTTTTGGGATGAAACAATATAGAAAAAAAAAACTATAAATCAATTAAAAAAACACCTATTTTTGGTATAAAATCATATTATCTAACAATATATACCCCTTAAAAACCTCTTAAAATGGTTTTTGATACCTTTTTTTTATCGTTCTATTTTTGTTCTTTTTATTAAATATATTAATTATGTTTGGGTTATTAGAGTAAATAAGCTTATAAAATAAACAATTTTTTTATGATTTAGAATACAATTATTGATAATAAACAAAAGTGTTTGAAATTTATAAATAATTTAGAATTTTTAATGATCTGGTCATATCTGTCGCACGTACATCTAATGTATAATGTATATAATTAAAAAATTATTTTTTTAAAGAGGGGTCGAATATGAAAGATTTATTTATGGATATTTATAATAGCATTATGGATGCAAGATGGAATCCTTTAAGTAAAATCCCTGATATTGCACTAAGACACTTACTTATGCAGTTGTTAGCCTGGATGTGGTGCATTGTTTTCTCACTATACTTTACTTCATGGGTGGTATTCGGATTCACCGCAGTTGCGCATTTTTTAATAATTTTTGGTACATTTATGACAGCAATTATTTTTAAAAAAGGTGGAGAATATAATCAAGATAAGCCTTAAAAATCAGATATTTGTTATTTTTTATTTGGCGTAATAGAGTAAATATACAACAAAGTTCCCCAAAAAATGGCCATAGTTAGTATTGTAAGAAAAAGATTGTTACTTTTAGCTATATTTAGAGCAATTCCAACGTAATAGGTTGGCGGCACTAGTAAAAATCCAGCCAAAAATGATATAAAACGTCTCTTTTTTAAAAAAATCAAAATATCCACGAATAGAGTTGAAAAACTAATCCACAATACAACTAGCCAAATAGGAATGAATCCAAACATAAAACTCGAGTTGATTACATAAAGCCCTGAATAAGAGAGAAAACTATCAAAAATAATACCTAATACTGAATATTTAATGCATATCTTTATCGCTTTAGCTCTATCATTTGCAAAGTATAAAAATAAAGTAAGGTACATAAGTCCTAATATTATACCCAAACTAGGGAAGCCTTTATAATCTCCAATCACGCAAGCAAACCAAGTCATTTCAAAACCGCAAAGTGTTAAAAAAATATTCTTTTTACTGATATCTATTTGTCGCATAATATGTATTATAGGTTAATTACACATCCATCATATGAAGGAAAAATGTTCATTTTACTGAGCTTTTCATATTCTGTTACGTAATCGATTAATGCTGTCATGTGACTTAAATATGTAACCTTAGGTTTAACGTATTCAATCCATTTTAATATTTGTTCATAATCAGCATGAGCTGGATGCTCTTCATATCTAAGGCAACCAATTATTAAGCATTCAATTTCTTTAATTTTGTCTAGATAAGTCTCATCGTAAAAAAATTTAACATCTAAGTTATAAGCAATTTTATCATCAATGACATATCCTAGAGAGTCCATATTTCCATGATTTTGCTTAATAACATCAATTTTAAAGCCATCAATCTGATATGTTTTGCCAGCTTCATACTCAATAATTTCACAAATCGGTGGATACTGAGCCATATTTTTGCTTTTAAAAATGTATTCGAAGGCATTTAAAAGACTTATCTTTGTTTTCTGATCAGCAAATACAGGTAATCTATGCCTGTTAGATAGGTTTATAGCTCTTAAATCATTAATTCCATGTGTGTGATCTGCATGAGCATGAGTAAATAATACGCTATTAACTGAGGTAATTTTATTGGCTATTAACTGCTGTCTTAAATCGGGATTTGCATCAATAAGGATTGTTTTTCCATTTTTTTCAATAATAGCGCCAGGTCTAGTTCTTATATTTTTTGGATTCTTAGGATCGCAATTTCCCCAGCGATTTGACAAAACAGGAACCCCAAAACTACCTCCAGAACCTAAAATTGTTACTTTTATATTGCTCATTAATTAATTGTTTTTACTAAATAATTTATTGTAATTATCATTTGATCTAGTGGCCATTTCTTTTGTATTTATTGAAAGAATTTCGCAATATTTCTCTAAAATTAACTTTAAATACTTTGGATAATTAGTTTTTCCTCTATGAGGATCTGGGGTTAAATAAGGACTATCAGTTTCAAAAATGATTCTATCAATTGGGAGTTTTTTTATAGTATTTCTTAGTTTTTCAGCATTTTTAAAAGTAATTATTCCTGAAATTGAGTATTAACAGTCTAAATCCATACATTTATTGGCAAATTCATCAGATCCGGTAAAGCAATGGATTAGGATTTGCGGAACCTTACTTCTATATTTATCTAAAATTGGGAAAATTTCCTCCTCTGAGTCTCTCATATGAATTAAAACTGCCTTTTCATACTGACTTGCCATCTCAAAATGAGCCTCTAAAGACTCAATTTGCTTAGTTTTGTTGGCATTATAATAGAAATCAAGACCAGTCTCTCCTACTGCAACTATTTTAGAATTATCTTTTAAATTGCTGTCTAAAATTTTTTTCATATCGTTTATTGGCATTTCATCAACATAATTAGGGTGTTGTCCAATAGTTATATCAATAGTTTCGTAGTCATTAACTATGGATAAATCTTTAGAAAATTCAGATAAATTGGAATTAACACAAAGCATTCCTATAATTTCATTTTCAACACTCTCTTTAATGATTTCTTTTGATTTATTCGCTAAAAGTTCATGGCCAAAATTAACATGACTGTCTATTAGTTTATAATTACTCAATCTTTTGAAATAAAGGCTCAGGTTGATTAATTTTAAGAGATTTCATGTCTAAGATTTCTTCGATTTTTGAAAAAGATTTAAAACTCTCATCAAGATTAAAAAGTTCAAGTATCTTAATAGTCTTTTGAGGCATTATAGGGTGAAGATACTGGGTTAATCTAATTATACATATACAGATATTAGACAAAACTTCTTTCATCATATCAGGATCAGTTTTCTTAAGAGCCCATGGAGCTTGCTTATCAACATAATTGTTAAGATTATTAAGGAATAAGAAAATTTCCTTAAGATATTCGTCAAATCTATAATCTAAAATGTGGCTATTAAGAGTTTCCTCCAAATCCATAACATCAAGAAATATTTTGAAATTTTTATTATTATCAGTTAATTCAATATTATGTTCTAAATTCTTAACTATGAAACTTAATACTCTCTGAATAAGATTTCCAAAATTATTTGCCAGTTCTCCATTAATTCTATTTTTAATTGCCTCTCTTGAGAAATCTCCATCATTACCAAAAGGAACTTCTCTAAAAAGAAAATATCTAACCTCATCAAGTCCATAAGATTCAATTAATTCAATTGGATCTATGACATTACCAGTACTTTTGCTGATTTTTTGACCTTCATTTGTCCACCACCCATGAGCTACAATTTGTTTTGGCGGTTCTAGTTTAGCAGCCATAAGAAACGCAGGCCAAAAAACAGCATGAAATCTAATAATATCCTTTCCAACTACATGTATACCTGGCCAATATTTCTGATAATTATCACTATTTGTATTTGGAAAATCCAATGCAGATATATAATTAGTTAAAGCATCAAGCCATACATAAACGATATGATCATTATTTGAGGGTACTTTGATACCCCAATTGAAAGTAGTTCTAGATACGGATAAATCTTTTAGGCCTGATTCAACAAATTTTCTAACTTCATTTGATCTAGATTTTGGAACAATAAAATCAGGGTTGTTATCATAAAACTCTATTAGAGCATCTTGCCACTTAGAAAGCCTGAAAAAATATGATTCTTCCTCAACCCAACTAAGTTCTGAGCCAAAGGAATTATATTTCTTCCCTTCCCTCTCCTCAATTTCATTATCAGCAACAAAAGCTTCATCTCTTACAGAGTACCAACCTGAATATTTTGATAAATAGATATCATCATTATCCTCTAAAATTTTCCATAACGCTTGGACAGATACTTTATGCCTCTCTTCAGTTGTTCTTATAAAGTCATCATTTGAAAGATTAAGCAGTCCTGACATTTCTCTAAAATTTTGTGAAACAGAGTCTGTGAATTTTTGAGGATCAATAGAAGCATCACTAGCAGCTTTCTCAACTTTTTGACCATGTTCATCGGTGCCAGTAAGAAAAAAAGAATTTTGACCAAGGCAGCTAAAGTACCTTTTTAAAATATCTACAGATAATGAAGTATAAGCATGACCGATATGGGGTTTGTCATTCACGTAATAAATAGGTGTTGTGAAATATCTATTTTGCATATTTGACAACATTAGACTGTAATCTATAAAAATAAACTGCCAATAGATCGCTAGTCATTGTATTAAATTGAATACTCTCATTCATATCTTTTAGAAAATCTGAATGTAATTTTATTAAATATTTGAATAACACATCATTACCAATAGAAATGTGAAGAAAATACTGAATAATCTTAAGATATAAATTAGATACAATTGGAAGTGAGTTCTTATCAAAAGACCTCATGCAATCAAAAAATTGAGTGTCATTAATTATAGTTTTAGAAAAAAAAGGCTTTGATAAATCGTCAAAAGTATTTTCCGGGATATCTTGATTTTTTGTTTTTAAATCTGCCATAAAATCATCTAATGAAACTGATAAATCATTATTACTGATTTTCAAAATACGCGATCGAGACTTTATAGTTGAAATTACTTTAAAGGCACTTGTTGTGAAAAAAATAAAAAATGTATTGAGTGGCGTCTCTTCAGTTATTTTTAATAAAGCATTAGCGGAATTATTATTTAAAGATGCAATATTTTCATTAAAAATAACTATTGGTGTTTCTTCAATAGCTTTATGTAAAAATCTTTTTTTTAATTCTCTAATCTGTGAGACGGATATTTCCATTGAGTCTTTTTCAGGAGATAATTCAAAAAAATTTAAATCTCTCTCATATTTTTTTGTGTAAAAAGTATCAAGAATATCCTCTTTAATTAGATCAACGTCTTCATTATTTCTATATTCTATTATAAAGCTCCCCCCTTTCAACTCAGATAATTTCTTAGCTATTAAATCAATTTGCATTTTGTTAAGTGGGAAATGATTTCCTGGTGAATAATATCTGGAGATCTATTTGCATTAATTTTAATATATTTTCTCTTACCAATTTTTAATTTTAAAAGTTCATTATAATTTTTTTTTATTCTTTTAAATTGATTTAAATATATTTCATCAAATTTATTTTGAAAAACTCTACTCTTTTTTCTTTCCATTAAAGATTTTTGATCAATATCTAAATAGAAGGTTACTTCAGGGATACTTTTTTTATCAATTAAAGATATTAAAGATTTAATTATTTTCTTATCATTTTGATTAATTCCCTGATAAGCATAAGTTGAATCAAAATATCTATCAAAGACATATAATTTATTTTGTTTTATTTTTTCAATTTTAGAAATTAACTCAAATCTGCTCGCAAAAAAAAATAAAATTAAGCTTTTGTTTGTAAAATTTGAATTAACAATTACTTTTCTTATTTTTTCTAAATCTTTAATACCACCTGGCTCTCTGGTAAATTCAGATTTGATATTATTTTTAATAAAATATTTTTTTAGGAGATTGATTTGTGTGCTTTTACCTGAGTACTCGAAACCTTCAAGAGAAATAATTTTTGTCATACAAACTTTAATTTGATCCCATAACTAAATAATATAAAGCAGCAAAAATCCTAGAAAAAAAGTTTTTTTGTTTTATATCTTTTTCAGACACTAAATCAAAAAAAGTTTCCGTTTTTCCATGTGAAATTTTTAACTGACCTAAAATATCCCCAGCTTCAATCGGCACAGAGATTGGTTCGTTAACTTGGACTATAATCTGCATATCAGCCAGGTGAGCTTTAGGAACTGCCAAAGATAAGTCATTAGGCGCAACTAAATTAACTTTTTTATCTTTGCCTAACCAAGTATCAGATTCAAAAACAACATCTCCCCTTTTGAAAAATTCAATATATTGAAAATTAGTAAACCCCCACTCCATTAGCCTATTGGCCTCTTGTTTTCTCTGTTTAGAACTTTGTGCGCCGTTAAATACTAATATTAATCTTCTTCCATTTCTTTCTGAAGAACCAACATATCCATATCCGGCCTTAGCAGTATATCCCGTCTTTAATCCGTCATTTCCTTCTGAGTCACCGAGTAATGGATTTCTGTTTGCTTGAGTTATACCTGAAAAAGTAAATTCATCCTCGGCATAAATTTTATAGAGTTCAGGGTAATTTTTAATTGTGTATTCGGCAATAATAGCCAAATCTCTGGCAGTTGTATAATGATTTTCCGCTGGCATTCCACTGCTATTAACAAAGTTAGTGCCTTTTAAACCAATTTTTTGGGCTAAAAGATTCATTTCACCTGCAAAAGCCTCTTCTGATCCAGATATTCCCTCTGCAATAACGATAGATGAGTCATTGCCACTTTGGACTATAATGCCTCTTAAAAGGTCTTCTATAGTTACTTTTTTGTCAACTTCAACAAACATTTTAGATCCGCCCATTTTCCAAGCTTTTTTGCTGACCAAAAATTGTTGATCTAGAGAGATGAGGCCTTTAGATAATTTTTCAAATGCAACTAAAACAGTCATCATTTTGGTCATACTTGATGGGAATGTTTGATTTTGGGAATTTTTATCCAGCAAAACCTGACCTGTTGAAAGATCAATCAAATAAGCTTCTTTGGCTACAGACTCTAATGCCTGAACACTAGTCGAGAAGAAGAAGAATATTATTAGAAATTTAACGATATATTTTTGCATTATTAAAGCCGTTATTTAATAGAAATCCTAGCCTCTCGTCTACATCAATAGACTTAAAAGGACCAGCTAAAACTTCAAAAGAACCATTTTCAGAGGATATAGTGAGATCAAGATTACGTATTTTATTGGTTTTAATTCTGGCTTCTGAATAATTAGGATATTTACCAATAAAAATAAACATTACCGAAACTCCATCTTCAGCTAATGAAGTCATTTTAGAGAGCTTTTTCTCATTTATTTCTAGTTTTTCACTAATTTCAATTGGTTTATCAAGAATTTCCTCAGTTATGATTTCATTGATATTAAGATCAACAACGCTGGTCTCCTTGGATAGTTCTACTGAGCGCAAGTTTTTAGACTCATCTCTTAAGTACTTAATGTATACATCTGATTTTAATGATAATTTTTCAACTAGAATATTTGATAATTCAAGATTATTTGAAGATGAATCAATAAAAATATTTCTAACAAATTCATAATTATTGATATCATTTGGGTTTGAAATTCTTAATACTGAAGGTATTGGCAAAGACTTATGATAGACAACAAACCCCTCTAATTCAGTATTAACTTGGAACTGCTCAGAGCCAGAATATGAAAAATCGTAGTTATATTGAGAAATAGCCTTATTCTTTTTTAAACTAGTAGTTTTAAAAAACTCCTTGTCACTAATATATTTATTATAATTAGCATTTTCACATGAAATAAAAGTCAGTAAAAACAATATAATAATTAATTTATTTAAATTTATCACTTAATAACCCAACTGATAAGCCATAATAATTAGAACAGTTATAAGATAGGATATTGAGATAATTATCATAAACAATGAAGTATCTGTAATCAGACTTAACTCTACCCATCCTAATTAAGTAACTATTTAAGTCAATTGATGGGAGATTTTCACCGCTCATTTTAAGAAAATTAAGGTTAGAAAATTCAGATAAAGGTAATTTTTTTGATAATTTCTTAACGGCTAAACATCCTTTAGTTCTCTTGATGAACAAATCAGGCTCGATTGACTCTATATTTGACGGAGGTATTACTTCCCTACCCCAGGTAAAGTCATCATTCCATTTATTTGAACCAACTCCTTTTAAGTACCTTGCTATTGATGCAAGAGCATCTGCTTCATTAGTCCATATGTTTTTTTTACCATCATTGTCGAAATCTTGAGCATAAGCTAGGAAACTCGAGGGCATAAATTGATTTTGACCCATAGCCCCGGCCCAAGATCCTTTAAAGTTATCAATGGTTATATGGCCTTCTTTTATAATTGTGAGAGCTTTATAGAGCTCTTTTGTGAAATATTTACGTCTTCTTTCATCATAAGACATGGTTAGCAAACTCTCTATTACAGGATAATTGCCAGTAATCTCACCATATGCTGTTTCTAGCCCCCAAATTGAAACTATAAAACGCGATTGAACTTCATATTTATCTTGAATTTCTTTTAATAATGTATTGTTTTTACTAATTTTATTTAAGCCATTTTTTATTCTTAATTTTGAAATTCTTTTTTCTAAGTACTCAGAAAAAGTTAAAGTAAATTCAGGCTGACATTTATCATTCTTAATAACATTTTTATTTACAGAGTATGGTGCAACTAAATTTGCAACAAAGTCAGAATCTAGAGAATATTCAGAAGAGTTTTGGACAACTTCCTGTTTCCAATTATCAAACTTACTAAAGTCATAAGAATCAAGAACTTTGCAATTCTCATCGTCGTGAGCAGCAAATAATACATTAAACCAAAATAATGCAATAACTGTAAATATCTTAATCATCAATATAGATTCTAAAGTAACTTTTAATTATTATATCTTAAAATTTCTTATAATTTTCTATTATTACTCAGTGAAGCAGCTGTGAAGAACCCTTCCCCTATCTATTTCTATTATGCAGTAAACATATGCAGATTCTTCGTAATTAACTAAATGAAGATAATTACTATCTTTATCAGCACTAATTGTAATAATTTCATATCCAAGGTTTAGAAAGCTATTAACCGATAATTCTGATTGCTTTAATTCATGGGTAATAAAATCACCAAATCCGATACAAGGAAGTAAAAAAAATGCAATCAGGAACTTTCTCATTATTATAATCATTTTATATTAAATAGAAAAATCGACCAGTAGTTAAATGATTTGAGATTTTATATTTGAAAAAACCGATATATTATATAAATTTCAGCCCTACGGAGAGATGGCAGAGCGGTTGAACGCATCAGTCTTGAAAACTGACAAGGGTGCAAGCCCTTCCTGGGTTCGAATCCCAGTCTCTCCGCCACTTACTAAGGTAATTAAATTTTTACTTCAAAAGTTCTTGATTTCTCACCTTCGATAATTTTAATAATTTTAAACTTATCTGTCTTAACTAGCTTTTCACCTTTGTCAGTTACAAATGATTTCATTTTTATAACTTCTTTTTCGGGCATTTTACGTGAGTATTTTAAAATATATTTTTTAGTTCCAATCATAAATATAGTGTTCATTCTTGTTGTAAGTCCTTTCTAATAAATTTTTATTTAAGGTCTGTCATATTCGACAAACTTCTTTAATGAGTTTGTAAGAAATTCTTCATAATTATTTATTTCA
>VMHT01190946.1_pt1 | contig 11804 bp, 13 predicted proteins | sample 4693611 | NCBI WGS metagenome assembly VMHT01 (sample SAMN12280063, study PRJNA550983) | marine metagenome | isolation source: seawater sampled from same location over 5 years 0.02-0.2 micron viral filtrate | place: USA: collected off the coast of southern California halfway between the port... ...
CAGGAATAGTTCTTGAGGAACACCTCAAGACAAAAGGCCTAGAGCTAGGCGGCCGAATCCTCGATGCGGCTTAAGTAAAGCTCAGCCTGAGTCAATGTTTTGAAATAATGACGTTGACCGTCTATTAATACAAAGTACACAGCGTCATCACCTACGGGGTATCCAACCTCGTAAACCTTGTGACCATTACGCATGAAGTAGGTCGTTGCCATTTTTGGCTGGGCTGACGTGTGTATCTCCAAAATACCTCCCTCTATAAGCAGGCACTGCGTTCTCGGAGTACTCAAAGAAGGTCAGCTGAGCGATCCTTAGATTTGCGTATACAGGAATGCTTCCATATTTGAGAATATTCTTAAGCTCCAGAGTTGGTCTTCCTTGATATCCGCAGTCGATCAAACCTGCCAATGAATGGTTCAGGCCTTCGCGAGCCCTGGAGCTGACCAAGTGCAGGTGAGCTTCGACATTATCTGGGAGGCGGATGTATTCAACAGACTCAGCCAACATGAACGCCCCCGGAGACAGCATCAGGGGAGCCTGTGGGGTGTATAGACCCAGGTCTAGGTCTCTGAACCCATCACGACCCTCTAAGCGGGCTTGACGGCCCAGGTGGAGGTCATAGGAGCACGGCTGCACAGATGCCTCGTTGAATGGTTCGACCATTGCGCTCTGGATGCAGAGCTGACGGATGCGCTGATTAATCAAAACGGCCGTAACCTCGTGGTTTTTTCCCACGCCATGTGCGTCGAGAAGCTTTCTTACATTTATGCCACGCAATAAACTCCTCGGCGTCAAGAACAAGCCTATGCAGCAGTCCCATGGGCATCTCCGCGGCTAGCTCGTTTAACCGCTTTAGGAGCGATTCTCGATACAACGCACGGTAAACGACCTGATTTGGTTGTAGCGTCCGTTTTCATGTCCAATAAGCGGTCGTAGAACGAACGTTCCAAGGTGGTCAAGCCCTGGGGGTTGCGCTTTTTTAAAGCCTTTCTGGCTGCAGCCTTCGCAGCAGCAATCACGATCAAGGGATTAGTTCCCAAACCTGGGCGGATCCTTTGAAATGCCATGAGAAGGGCCGTTGAGACCCTGGCAACCTAGTCCTAAAAACTTTATTTTTCAGACCAGTCAGGACCTGATGACGGTTCAGCGATGATTGGGACCGAATCAATACCGATTAGCGGGGCTGCACCTTCCATGCATTCCTGGAGCATCTGCTTCGCCTCCTCAATGCGCCCCTTTGGAGCTTCAAGAATAAGTTCATCGTGAACACATGCGATCAGTTTGATGTCCGGGTTCACCACCAAATATTTTTCCCAAAGCGTGGCCAGCGCAACCTTGAGCAGATCTGCCCCCAACCCTTGGATTGGCGTGTTCAGGTTGACGGTGTAGTTGGATTGCCCGTCCTCTGGTTTGGGTAGCAACCTCCGGCGACCAAATGCGGTGCGGACCTCACAGTCCTCGCTGTTGCCCTGGAGGGTTTGCCACTCAACAACCCCTGGATAGGCGCTTTTCCACCTGCCAAGTTTTTCTTTCACTTCTTCTTCGGACCACATCATTCCGAATTGAGAGACAGCCTGTCGTCTGACTGTTTTTGGGCCTGCCCCATACAGGCAGGAGAAGTTAAATACTTTACTAGCGGACCTCGCTTCTTTGCTGATTTGATCGATTGGTAATCCGGTCATTAACGATGCAGAGGCGGTGTGTACATCAATCCCCTCGTTATAAATTTTTAATAAGTTTTTGTCCTGAGATACAAACGTGACCAGTCTTAATTCGAGTTGGGAGTAATCGCACACCGCCAACAAATGGTTTTGCTCAGCAACAAAACCCTTGCGATGTTTCTTGCCAGCACAGACTTGCTGAAGATTCGGCTGACTAGAGCTAAGACGCCCAGTACGTACCATCTGGTTGTATCTGGCATGTATACGTCCATCTGGTGATTTCTTGGCAATTTTTATTAGCTTTTCGATGTAGGAGCAAGCTGTAGCAGCGACTTTGAATTCTTTATACAACCGCAGCACCTCGAAGTCAGCCAAGAAAAATGCCAAAACATTCTTGTCACAGCTGTAACTGACTTTGCCGGTTTTTTCTGAGGTCTTCTTCGGCAAAGGCACCCCTACAGCATGCAGGACAGGCCCCAGCTGTGTGGGGCTACCGAGGTTGAAGCCCTTACGGCGGTCCTTGCCTTTGCCAATGGTCTTGGGGTGTATCAGAAGCTCACCATCAACCTTGTAGCTCTCCAGAACCGATTCTTTGTCCAGATACTGGATCACCTCCAGCTTTTTCTCCTCTCTGCAGGCCTTCTCGTCTTGTAGAAGCTGCTCGTAATACGGAATATCCAATTTCATTCCGTTGACGTACATCTGGACCAGGGCAGGCAGCGCACGACACTCCAGTTGCCCCACCTGGAGCTGGTTGCACCCCAATAGCTCAACGGTTTGTTGCTTAAAGAGTGCGTGCAGGTGCCGGACATCATTTGCGGCGTACTCGATCATTTCGGATGTGGGCTCGCCTACCAACCCCACCCAGCTCAACTGCAGCTCCTTCTTGTTCTCGAACTTGACGTTGATGTGACGTTCCAGGCAAGCATCCAGGCTGTTCATCCCCTGCCGCTCTGGCAGACCCGCTGTCAGGACCTTGCTGAGCAGAAATGTGTCGTAGAGGGGCCCGCGGACTGGAAAGCCCTTCGCTTCCAAGAATCCACAGTCAAAGGCGAGGTTATGGCCAAGTTTTCCGAAGTGCTCGCTGGCTAGGAATCGCTTCAGCAGTTGGGTGTCCTTGCCTAGCGCTTTGATATCGATCAGGACCTGCAGCTCTGGGGTGCCTAGTTGAACTAGGAGGATCTCGTCACCGTCGAATACCTCAAGCCCTGTGGTCTCAATATCAAGGGCTATCAGGTTGTTGCCCTTCGTCAGCTTCGGTAGCCACTCGTTCAGCTCTGAGCCGGTCTTGCAGAAGACCCATGATTTCTGTGAGGTCGTCGAGTTGTTCACGGCTTACCACGAGCTGTACGGACTTCCCTGCAGATGTGCAGACGATTAGCGCAGAGTTGAAGTCCTGGAGAAAGACGGCACATTCACCGCCTTGAACTGCGTATTTGGCTTCAAATTCACCTGGACCGTTGCTGAGGAGAATTGAGAATTCGGCGTTGGGAGTGCCGTTAAATGTCTTGTCGATCAGTGGCTCCAACCGTTTCACTCTAGGTAAATAATACAGAGGAAACGGGTTACCTTCAGTAGCGGAGCGAACCTTTTCTATGTTTTCCATGTGTACTTCGTTACTTTCGCTACTAACTCTTTTCCTGTCTGCTCCAGATCTGAGCGTCTAGGTCGCGATTGGAAAGCTCCCCTTCGTGTAAATCGACCAATTCTGGGGGGCCTTTTATTGGTGACTTTTCTGGGTCGCTGAGTTTTCCACAGGTTTCAGGTTGCGTCTTGCACCCCCCTCCATGCCCATCGGGATATTGCGGGGTCAAATCCATTGGTGTCACTGGCGTTTGGCAATGTCCCGACCCTTTGTCCCGGGATATTGGTGGGATATCCCGGAATATCCCATTTTTTGCGTCGGGACATTGGTCGGGATATTGAGAGATAGTAGTAGTAGTAATGGATTTGGTACTGCAATATCCCGACCGCGGTGGATGGGGGGGTCTAACGCAACCTGGCTCCGAAAAACGCCGCTGAATTTCCGCTGGTGAGAGCGCATAACGACCCCTTTTGTTCCCCGGTCGAATCACTGGAGCTTGGTTGCCTTTGATCAGATTTCCGAGAGTGTTGCGGACGGTTTTTTCGTTCCTGCCATAACGCTCAAAACAGGCTCCAATGATCTGGCCCGTTTTCACCTCAGTGGTCCCCTTCTTGTAAAGGTCGCTCAGCACGCTCAGAACGGCCTCTGAGCAGCTTCCGACCACTGTTGTGCCCTCCACTGCCTTCAGGTCGTTTTCGTCCTCGTCTAGGCGGTATGTGACGCTTCTGCGTGGATCGACCTGTGCGGCCCTGTCCTTCAGGAATTGTGCTTTGACTCCGATCTGTCTTCCGGTGTCATCTAAAGCGTGCGTCAGGCTACACACCATGGATGGATCTTCAGACCAGGCCTTAGCTCCTGAATGAGCACCTTCTTTAGAACCGTCATGGCTAATAAATTCAATACATGCACCTGTTGGAGCACAGATGCACTCTCTCAAATATGTCAGCATTATTTTTACATCTACGTTGTCTGTGTAGTTCCAATCTGCTACACTAGAAACAGATTTTGCGGAATCTATTACAACGTATTGGATATTCTGTTCTTTAATAAATTGCTCTAATTTGAGCACCCCGTTAATGTTACAAGCCCAGCTCTCATGACCTTGAGATGGTTCATGGGCCCATATCCAAATCATCTGATCTGGACCTGGATTAATAAATGGATCGGTATTGACATCAATACCTAGGTCGAATGCTGCTTTTTTAAGAGCTGCTGCACCTGAGTCAGTTGCAATAAAAAGGGATTTTCCTGGTGTACATGGTTTATTGCGGTCCAGCAGGTTCTCACCCCGTGCCAGGGCCAAACACTTCCTAAGAGCCAGGGTGGTCTTGCCTACCCCTGCTGGTGCATACAGCAGCTGTACATCACCTTTTACGATCCAACCATCCATCAGATAGTCAAGCATCGCCACATCACCCAATCTGATCGAGTTATGGGTCTGCTTGACTTTGGTGATTTTCGAGGCAGAGAACCGTTTCAGTAAGGCGCGGTTTAGTCTGGCTTCAGTAACCCTGAGGTCGCTGTATACCTCGGATCTGAGGCGCATTTCATTATCTTCATCGGCTGTATGTATGGCATTCAGGATCTCATCTAGATAGTGGGTCCATGTGGGTGTATTTATATCAATAGATTGTGGAGTATGGGTTGGTTTATAGCCATATCGTTTGGCCGAACGAATTAATGTTCCGATAGTTATTTCATCAGGTTTCTTCTCAAATGTTTGCCACTTTCTTAGGCATTCATTTTCATCAAAGTTATCCATCTCGCGGGACCATTCAACCCAGTCATTCAATAGACCTGGATCAACACTGTGTAGGGCCATTCCAACTTCTATCCATGGTCCATATTCTGTAAAGTCTTGACATGGAAGGTAGCTTAGAGCTTCTTGGGCTCGGGATATTTCCTGGTTCTTGTCCTGGTGCTGCTGTTGGATAAAGTCATCAGGTAAAAATGACTTAACTGGTCTAGTACTTAGTGCAGGTAAAAAGGATTCTAGTTCTGCAGCTGCATATTTGACGCCTGTGTCATTGATGATGGTGCTTTTACCCATCATTTGGCCAGCGGTTTCGGCTAGCCCTTTTTTGACGTAGGTCTCGCTGGAATATTTGTTTGCACCAGCGACGGTCATCAACCGGCTGGGGTTTTTTAAAAGTTGATCAGAGCCAGTTGCATGGTTCAGCAGTCGTTGCTGGAGCTGCCTCCAATGATTAGGGCTGATGGGTTCTTGGAGAGTCCAATAATGGTGAATTGATTTACCACCAGTATCTAATTGAAATGTAGGCCGCGGCAGTCCAAGTTCTTGCCACTTTGTGATTTGCTGTTCTTTATCACCGTCGTCGTATTCAATAAATAGGCAGGTACATTCAGTGATTTGCCAGTCCTTGTTGCCGCCTCTATTTGGGACCAAATATGTATTGAATTTGTTTTGGGATAACGAATAGATCCTGTCAAAATTAGCCAGTGTCAGGAGTTTGGCCGGTTCTTTTTTCGCCGGATCTATGGAGCGAATATGAATTTCGTCTAATGGATCGGACTGTCGACCCAACAGTCGCAGCATTTTTTCCAGCATTCGCCGGTACTGCTGCTTTTCGTCCTGTGGCTGAGGCATCCTGAGTATCTTGACCTGTTTACTTCAAACCTATCGATGGTGTGCCGGTCAAGCTTGCGGTATTGACTCTGCAGAAACGTTTTAGGTTGCGTATTTTCTCGCTTTGTCGTAAGTTACGTTCTGCACAGGGCAAACGTTCCTGGCAGGTCGCCCTGAACAATTTGCTTTACAAAACTCAACCTTTCACAGCGGAACTTCAAAAATGAAGCTTCGTGAGCAGCACATCACCTCCAAAGACTTTGAGCCCCGTCTTGGCAATGGGGCAGTGGTGTATGGGCGATGGTTCGGCAAGACCTTGGATGCCAATGGGTGGTCCCATCCCAAGCTTGTAAGCCTGTCGAAGCACGTAACCGGTATAGGTTACGTCCACAGCAGTCAGATCGCGGCCCTTAGGACCGGCGTGTTGAAAAGCCCTGGACCTCGGTCGTTTGCATCGATGGTTTTTCTATTTCATGAAATAGATCTGTTTCAAAAGGGACAGCAACACAAGGATTCCCCGACGTTCAAAGGGTTTGAGTCGCTCATTGAGAACGCTGTCATCATGCGGGATGACGATGGCAACCCGGCATCGTTGGGCTTCCACTTTGAAGTGTTCTGTGGATGGCGGATGCCTCCTGAAATGGATCACCGCATTGACTACAGCGCTGCACAGGCAGAGCTGATCAGTAAAAATGCTGCTCTTTATGTCCGTCGCTTGATGATTGCTGAACGCATGGACCCCATCAGTGACCTGATTCGGCTCAAAAAAGCGTTTTCAACTGACAAAAACCTACAAGAAGAGTTTGGCAATGTCATATGGGAACAAACCACATGGGATCCAGATGACCTGGATCACGCAATATCAGGTCTAAGTAATGTCTTGCTCAAGGTTTTCAAGGAACAACGCCGCCCTGAAGAATTGACACGGCAATTCCTGAAGTAAACACAAAACGCAACTGATTATAAAGAAAGTCTGCGCTTTTAACTTTTATAGGTTGAGGTTGGCCTGGTCCTAGGTACACAGGATTATCTGCGAGTTGATTTTCATGGCAGTCATTTCTACGACATCTCCGAGCCATGCCTCTGAAGACCGCCAAAAGCAAGCAACCAATCAAGGAATTTTTGCCAGCTGCATTCAAGCTGCAACTGGAAAAGGAAGAAAAGGAGCGCGAACAACGCCGCAAACTAAGTGATGGCCCTGGTCGTTACTTGCGAGCACCACAAGAATTCACCAATGAAAAAAGCGGAAAGCTAGAGCCCGGGGCGGTTGAATTCAGGGTGCTATCTGAAGCATGTTTTGGCTGGACATTGTGGTACGAGACCTCTGAAGGTGGTCGTGCATGCAAGCGATGGCTTGCTGAAGAGCTTCTAGAGATGGGTATTGAAGGTGGAAATGTCCCACCCAGCATGCTGCCCGACAAGTATGAAAAGTATGCCAAATCAGGCAACCCCAAGATCTCGAAATGCTTGTCCATGGTGGTGTACAACATCACTGAGTCATCCAAGACTGAGACAGACGTATTTCAGATCTGGGATCTGGATAAGGTGACGATGATGGAACAGTTCTCGGCTGCCTGTAGTTCAACTAATTTTGGCTATCCCACTGCATACGATTTTGTATGGACTCGGGTGGGACAAGGCACCAGCACAAAGCATACGTTGCAGCCACAACCACCCTACGAGCTGCCTGAAGAGATCTTGGATGCTTATTTGGCTCTGGGTGTCAATTTGAAAGCACACGCTGCTGGACGCCCTCTAGATGAGGTCTGGAGTGACATCCAAAAACGTGAGGACACTGATGCAGAGGTTCCGTTCTAAATAAAACGGCGGTTGTCACGGTTGAACATTTTGTGTACAAATCATGCCCCACAGGAATCGAATAGAAACCATCCCGAAGTATGACTCTGTTCGTACTTCAAAAGATGGAAATAGATTCTATGACACCCCCTTGGGGTACATGCCATCCGTGACAACCGTTCTCAGAGATGACAAGAAGTTTGAACCCTGGCGCAAATACGTTGGTGAAACAAAAGCCAACTCGATCCTGCAACAGGCTTCAGCTCGTGGGACCTGGACCCATGACGCCTCTGAGGAATATCTATGGACCGGGAATGAGCCTGATTTTCATTTCATCTATCAACCATGGTGGGATTCGATGAAGCCATTCCTGGAGACCATTGACCATACGCTGCTGACTGAAGGGGCGTTATGGAACAGTGATTCCTATGCCGGTGCCTGTGACTGCATCTGTTACTTCAAGGAAGCCCCTGATGAGCCGGTTCTGGTGGACTTTAAAACTGCCAACAAACCCATCAGTGGTTCTAAGTTGTATGACTATGAGTTGCAGGTAGCGGCTTACATCAAAGCCAGCAATTTCGTCTACAGGAAGGAGGGTCTGATCATTCGTAAGGGGGTGATCGCATGTGCTGTACCTGATCACAAGGTCCAGACCTTTGAATTGGGACGTGATGATATCAACCAGTTGTACGCTCATTTCTTGGAGCGTCTGGAAGATTGGCACGATAAAAATATGGTTCCTGAGCGTATATCCGTTAAACCTGACACAAATGTGGCAAACTAATCATGAGTTTACGTATCTCTGATTTTTTCTGGGAAGACCTGATCGAAGAACAGCATCAGTGGAGCATCGAACAAATTGCGATGTTCTATCAGACCAGCACTGACGAGGTCATGTCAGCACTTGCCAAGGCCAATGAGAAATACTCCGACGACCCTAGATCAATTAATCACGGTTTGTCAGACAGCGACGACCAGGGATCTGCCATTGGTTCCGTATCTGAAACATCACGCGGGAATGTTTATGGTCCTGCAGGGAAAGATCGGCTTAAAAGCAGCTCGTGAGTGGTTACTTGGCATTGCTTTGCTTGAATTTTCAGAACATCATGCTTCCAAAAGTCCTCAGGTTTAAAAGAGGGTCTGATCAGGTGCAGACTGAAAAGCCAGTCACTTTGGTGCAATGCACCGAGAACCCTGAACGGCTGATTGTGAAAATCGCCAGGGTCAGCAACCCCAACAACGAAGAGAATTGGGATACAGGCCCCAAGTTGTTGAAATACCTGATCAAACATAAGCACTGGAGCCCATTTGAGCATTCGTTCATGACCGTCAAAATCCAGACGGAATTGGATATTGCAGCTCAGCTATGCCGTCATCGGTCCTTCACCTGGCAGCAATATTCACAGCGTTATGCCGTTGCGAATCGTCCCCAGATTCCTAAGTTCAGGCGACAGGACACAACCAACCGTCAGAACTCATTTGATGATCTACACCCTGAAGTAAAGGCATCCGCGCAGGAGACAACAGAAAGTTTGTTTGACATGGCATACAACACCTATGAGCGGTTGCTGGCCATGGGTGTGGCTAAAGAAACAGCACGTCGTGTATTACCAGTAGCCAGCCCCACGACGTTGTACATGTCGGGTTCGGCTCGATCATTCATTCACTACATCCAGGTCAGAGCACATCCTGATACCCAGCTGGAGCATCGTTTAATTGCTGAGCAGATTCAACAAATCTTTTGCACTCAGTTTCCTATTACAGCAGAGGCATTGGGGTGGAAGATTTAGAACAGAATGTACGAATGTTCATCATTCCGATTGAACCGCGTGCTGCAGCCAGACCTAGGTTTTATCGAGGTCGTGCCCATACAGAACCTAAGTACAAGGATTGGCAGATTCGTTGTGCTCAATTATTGAGTCCGATGTGGGACCATGCTCCATTAACGCGGGTCAGTCATATGGAAGTATTGTTTATTGGAGCTAATAGAAGAATGGATCTTGATAACTGCCTAAAATCAATCACTGATGTATTTGTGTCATGCAAGATACTACGTAATGACAACCTTACAGTGCTGGACTCAGTCTCTGCTAAATACCAACACTCAAAGGATCAAGAGCCATGCATTATTGTCAGGCTATTTGACTAGGTAGAGTGCAATTAAGCCAATTTAATATGAGATGCGAAAAGCACAATCGCCCCACGATTTGCTGTTCAACCTCTCAGAACTAAGGCCAAAAGATGCGGTAAAAAGCTTCAGACGATCGATCATTGAAGAGTACCCGGGTGATCGGTGTGCTTATTGCGGTGCTCCCGCAACGTCATGGACTTTGGACCACATAATTCCTAAATCCAAAGGCGGACCAACCCGCCGATGGAACTTGGCACGTTGCTGTTCACGTTGTAACGGCAACAAAGGTTCTGCTGACTTGTTGCCCTGGTATCGACCCCAATCATTTTGGGATTGGGACAGAGAAGAAACATTATTCAATTGGATGCGGGAGAATTCATCCATGGATGCAATGATTGCTTTGGAAGAGTCACTACGTGAGGGCACCCTGGACAAAGAAGCTTTGGATGAGTTGAAGCGTGTTCCTGAGAAGCCCAGTTTCTTCGACACCTACTGTGAGCTGTATCCGAGTGAGCCTGAGTGCTTGATTTATGATGTTTAGCCCCCTAGGATCTTGAACCCCCTAGGATCTTGAAGGGGTCGGGATCTCGAGCCCCCTAGGATCTTGAGACCCCCTAGGATCTCGAGGCATCTAGGATCTTGAGAGGTTTTCAATCCTGGGGCGAACCCAGACTCAACAACCTATCGCTATTGAGAATCGTTTTCAATAATGCTAAATGTAAAGATTAAGAAATCCTTAAATAACACTATTAAGACAACCTTAAGTAACAATATTAAGGCAACCTTAAGTAACAGTATTAAGGCAACCTTAAGTAACACTATTAAGAAATACTAAGCATTACATAGTGCCCTAAGTGTCATTTTTAGATGACACCTAGAAAATCCTAATATTTCTCCTAATTATTACTTAGTATTTTTACTTAGTGCCTAGGGGTTGACGCAGCAACCCCGCGTCAATGGTTAGCAGTTCTTTCGGCCGGGACGCAACCTGAAAATTTTTGTTAATAGCTCGCATCCTGGGGTTTCAGGTTGTAGGGTATCAGCAGCGGACTTCTCCCCCGCTGTCGTTTCGTTCTCTCAAAACGTGACTAAAGGATTCTCTCTCCCCCGCGGCGTTGTCTTATGGCGCGGGCCCTCACCGCTTGACGGTTCCCCCGTGGTGGTGATTCTCAGCCGGAATAGCTCAAATCGAAAGACCGGCAACATGGCACAGGTCTGGATTCTTCGGGCTGACGTGGACCCGGTCGCCGCGTTAAAGCTGGGCTTCGATTTCTCCATATGTGGGGATTGTCCCCATCGTGCCAATCCAGACGGGACCGGCCGAAGCTGTTACGTAAACGTGGGCCAGGCTCCGCTCAGCGTTTGGCGTGCATGGAACCGGGGCCAATATCCCGAAGCATCCCCCGCGCTATTGGCTGAGATGCTTAAAGGTCGCCGCGTCCGATGGGGTGCCTATGGGGATCCCGCAATTATTCCGGCCGATGTTGTCTCCTTAGTGAATGAGCACGCTGACCATTGGACCGGTTACACCCACCAATGGAGGCAACCGTGGGCGCAGTCCTTTAAGTCCACTTTTCAGGCAAGCTGTGACGGAATGGCGGATTACATGGAAGCGTCCGCCGCTGGCTGGCGTTGCTTTGCTGTAGTTCCAGAAAACGGAACCCCATTCGCTGGCAAGCAATGCCCGGCCACAATCCAGGGATCAAAGGCTGAATGCCGGACCTGTTCCCTATGTGATGGGGCATCAGCTGACATCTGGGTGCATGCCCACGGGACCGGCCGAAAAAATTTTGCGGGGGTTTCAACCTGAAATTTTTTGTTAAAACAACGCAACCGGGGTGCTGGGGTTGTAGGATTACGGCAAGGGCAACCTCAGCCCCTTCTCAACGTCACTTCTCACGACATGTCCTGCTTCCTCTCAAGCGCTGACGCGCTCAACGCACTGGCCACCTATTGGGAACGGAAGGCCAGCCAGCCCCGCTCATACCGCACCGCGGAAGGTGAGTTGTTCAGCGCCGTGATGCGGTCCGCTAAGGCTTATGGCCG
>VMHT01011279.1_pt1 | contig 11803 bp, 9 predicted proteins | sample 4693611 | NCBI WGS metagenome assembly VMHT01 (sample SAMN12280063, study PRJNA550983) | marine metagenome | isolation source: seawater sampled from same location over 5 years 0.02-0.2 micron viral filtrate | place: USA: collected off the coast of southern California halfway between the port... ...
CAACTGGATCGCTAAGCTTGGATATTGCCCTAGGGATTGGCGGATTGCCAAAAAGCAGAATAGTGGAAATTTACGGTCCTGAGTCATCAGGAAAGACAACTTTAGCATTACAAGTTATTGCTGAAGCTCAAAAAACAGGAGGGGTTTGTGCTTTTGTAGATGCGGAACATGCTTTAGATCCTACATACGCAAGAAAGTTAGGTGTAGACACTTCTGAATTATTAATCTCACAACCTGATACAGGGGAACAGGCGTTAGAGATCGCAGATACTTTAGTTAGATCAGGCGCAGTAGCAGTTTTAGTAGTAGATTCAGTTGCCGCTTTAACACCAAGAGCAGAACTCGAAGGTGATATGGGCGACCACCATGTTGGACTACAGGCCAGGTTAATGAGTCAAGCTTTAAGAAAACTAACAGGTAGTATTTCAAAATCTAATACCATGGTTATTTTTATAAACCAAATTAGAATGAAAATTGGTGTAATGTTCGGAAGTCCAGAAACGACAGCTGGAGGTAATGCTCTTAAATTTTATTCATCTGTAAGAATGGACATTAGAAGAATTGGCGCCATTAAAGAAAAAGATGAAATTATTGGTAATCAGACAAGAGTTAAGGTTGTTAAAAATAAAGTCGCGCCACCATTTAAAGTAGTTGAGTTCGATATTATGTACGGTGAAGGTATAAGTAAAATGGGTGAGTTAATCGATCTTGGTGCAAAAGCAAATATTATCGAGAAAAGTGGAGCCTGGTATGCTTATAAAGGTGAAAAGATCGGACAAGGTAAAGAAAATGCAAAGCAATATTTAAAAAATAATCTTAATATTGCTGCTGAAATTGAAATGGCTATTCGAGCAAATGCTGGCTTAATTAGTGAAAAATTAGAGGGTAACATACTTCCTAAAGAGAAAGTCGACGATGCTGGCAAAGCAGAAGAAAAAGCAAAATCTACTGCTGAAAAGAAAAAAGATTAAATAATTTACCATCTCTTAGGGCGCTAACTATAATGGTTAGCGCCTTTTCCATTACTAGACATATACATTAAAAGTTGTAATTATCTTATGAATGAAAAAAACATTAAAAGATACAAGAGAAACTTTTAAAAATTTTTTTAAAAAAAATGAACATAAAATAATAAGTTCTAGCCCATTAATACCTCCGAATGATCCAACACTCATGTTTGCTAACTCAGGCATGGTTCAATTTAAGAATGTTTTCACTGGAATTGAAAAAAGGGACTATAACCGTGCAACTACTTCGCAGAAATGTGTCAGAGCTGGTGGTAAGCATAATGATTTAGAGAATGTTGGCTACACCCCAAGACATCATACTTTTTTTGAGATGCTAGGAAATTTTTCATTTGGAGACTATTTCAAAGAACAGGCAATCTTTTATGCATGGGAACTGATTACAAAAGACTTTGCACTATCAAAGGATAAGCTATGTGTAACTGTATATTCTGAAGATCAGGAAGCTTTTGACTTATGGAAAAAAATAGCAGGTTTAGACGAAAGTAAAATTATCAAAATCGCTACTTCAGATAATTTTTGGTCAATGGGGGACACAGGGCCATGCGGTCCATGTTCAGAAATATTTTATGATCACGGCGATCATTTGTTTGGTGGGCCTCCAGGGTCAAAAGATGAAGATGGAGATAGATTCATAGAGATATGGAATTTAGTATTTATGCAATATGAGCAGTTATCAAAAGAAAAAAGAATAAACTTACCAAAACCTTCCGTAGACACTGGTATGGGGCTTGAGAGAATGGCAGCTGTTTTGCAAAGTACACATGATAATTATGAGATTGATCTATTCAAAGAGCTTGTAAGCTTGAGCGCTGAAATAACTAATACCAAGGTTGATGAAAAAACTATTTCCAGTCATAGAGTAATCTCTGATCATTTAAGAGCCTCATGTTTTTTAATCGCAGACGGATTAATGCCATCAAATGAAGGTAGAGGATATGTACTGAGAAGAATTATGAGAAGAGCAATGAGACATGCAAACACATTAGGGTCTAAGGATTTTGTTTTATCTAAAATGGCAGGCCATTTAATCCCAATGATGTCTGATGAATACAATGAGTTAGAAAGAGCTAAAGATTTAATAACAGAAACTATAATTAACGAGGAAGAAAAATTTGAGTCCATGCTATCAAAAGGTATGAAAATTATTAAAGACGAAATGAAGAATATTAAAGACAAAACATTAAAGGGTGAAATTGCATTTAAATTATATGACACTTATGGATTTCCATTAGATTTAACGCAAGATTATTTCAAGCCTCTCGACATTACCGTTGATACTAAAAAATTTAATCAATTAATGGAAAAACGAAAAGAGGAGGCTAGAAAATCTTGGAAAGGCTCTGGTTCAGATAAAATAGAAAACATTTGGTACGAGTTAAAAGATAAATTTGGTGCAACTGAATTTGTAGGTTACAATTCAGAAAAAACAGAGGCTAAGATAATATCTATAATTAAAGATGGAAAAGAATATAAAAATCCCAAAAAAAATGACACAGTAGTTTTGCTTACAAACCAAACCTGTTTTTATGCAGAGGCAGGTGGTCAAGTCGGTGACAGTGGCACAATTAAAACTGAAAGCGGTGTTTTTAAGGTTGAAGATACTCAAAAATTCTTTGGTTCTTTGTTTGTCCATATTGGTGTTTTAATAAATGGTGAAATTGAAATTAGTCAAGATTCCATTCTAGAAGTTGATAGAAGTAGACGCGCAAATATAAAATCAAATCACTCAGCTACCCACTTATTACATGCAGCTTTACGAGAAGAACTTGGAAATCATGTTGCACAAAGAGGATCATATGTCGGTCCAGATCGTTTAAGATTTGATTTTAGTCACTCAAAGCAAATTAACCAAACAGAATTAAATAAAATTAATAATAGAGTTAATTATTTTATTAAACAAGACAGCAAGGTAACCACTAGATTGATGTCACCCGATAAAGCAATTAAAGAAGGAGCAATGGCGTTATTTGGAGAAAAATATGGAGATGAAGTGAGAGTTATATCAATGGGTCATGATAATGCTAAGATATTTTCTTTAGAATTATGTGGAGGCACACATGTTGACACAACTAGTAAAATAGGTGAGTTTTCTATAATTAACGAAAGTTCAATATCTTCAGGAGTAAGAAGAATTGAAGCTTTAAGAGGGGAAGAATTAAAATTATTTTTAAAAAATAAAAATACTGCATCACAAGAAAAAATACAAAACAATCAAAACAAACTACAGGAAATTGTAAACTTAATTAAGGATCTTAATGGCGATACTAAAAAATTTGAGAAATTTGAAAATGAAAAGCAAATTAATGATGCTCAAAATTTATTAAATAAACTAAGAGCTAAAAATATTTTATCTGATGAAAGTAAAAATATAATAAACTCTACTATTAAAGATAATACCACTATAACAAACCAGATATTACTTGGACTACCCGCAAAAGAAATTAGAAATTTAATAGATCAAAATACCAAAAATAATAAAAACTCAATTATACTCGTTGCATCTTTAGAAAATAAAAAAACATCTATAGGAGTAGGGGTTTCAGAAGATCTTTTAGATAAATATGATGCTGTTCACATTGTTAAAAAAATTTCTTCTTTATTAGGCAGCGAAGGTGGAGGTGGTCGAAAAGATTTTGCACAATCTGGGGGTAGTGAGACTACGCTTGAAAATATAAAAAATATTTTTGATAAAGTAATTAAAGAAATTTAATTTAATTTTTTTTGTAAGTTTTTGTCTAAAGCTTCTAAAAATTGATTTGTAGTTAAAAATTTTGAATTTTTATCAATTAAAATTGCCAAATCCTTTGTCATTTCACCATTTTCTACAGTTTCAATGCATACGTTCTCCAAGGCATTAGCAAATTTTATCAGATCATCATTTCCGTCTAATTTACCTCTATGCAGCAAACCTCTTGTCCAAGCAAATATAGAGGCAATTGGATTCGTTGAAGTTTCTTTACCTTGTTGATGTTGTCTGTAATGTCTTGTAACAGTTCCGTGCGCTGCTTCTGACTCAACTGTTTTTCCATCAGGCGTCATCAAAACACTTGTCATTAAACCCAAGGACCCATAACCTTGTGCAACAGTATCACATTGAACATCTCCATCATAATTTTTACACGCCCATACAAATTTTCCAGACCATTTTAGAGCACATGCTACCATATCATCAATCAATCTATGTTCATAAGTTAAATCATGTTTTTCAAATTCTTTTTTAAATTCTTTATCAAAAACCTCTTGAAATATATCTCTAAATCTACCATCGTAAGCTTTTAAAATTGTATTTTTTGTTGACATATAAACTGGCCATTTTCTTTGAAGACCATAATTCATTGATGCTCTTGCAAAATCTTTTATAGAGTCATCAAGGTTGTACATAGTCATGGCAATACCTGAAGACGGAAAGGTAAAGACTTCATGTTCTATTTTATCATTACCGTTTTCAGACTCCCACTTCACTGTCAACTTTCCTTTACCAGGAATTTTAAAATCTGTCGCACGATACTGATCCCCAAAAGCATGCCTACCAATTACAATTGGGTTAGTCCAATGAGGTACAAGTCTAGGGACATTTTCACATATAATAGGTTCTCTAAAAATTGTACCGCCTAAAATATTTCTGATTGTACCATTTGGTGATTTCCACATTTTTTTTAATTTAAATTCTTCTACTCTATCCTCATCCGGGGTAATAGTTGCGCATTTTACACCTACATTATATTTTTGTATTGCTTTAGCGCAGTCCACAGTTATTTGGTCGTTTGTTTTGTCTCTACTCTCCATTCCTAGATCATAGTATTTAAGATCTATATCTAGATAGGGAAGAATGAGTTTTTCTTTTATAAATGACCAAATAATTCTGGTCATTTCGTCACCATCTAGCTCAACTACGGGATTTTTAACTTTGATTTTACTCATTTTAACAATAAAACGGGGGTTATATATAAATTATTAAATCAATCAATCGTAAATGTTAGATATTTTATTACCAAAGTTACACAGAGAAGGACAAAAGTTTTTAACAATTAGTTTAATTCTCACTTTTATATTATTATTGTTTTCAAAATTTCTCGGTTTTTTAGGTATAATTATTTCAATTTGGGTTTTCTATTTTTTTAGAGATCCAGATAGACATCCAATATTAGATAACAATTTTTTAGTAGCACCAGCAGACGGTATGATTTGTCAGATTGAAAATGAAGTTAGTGGTCCAAAAGAAATGTCTATGGAAAATGATAAGTTTACAAAAGTAAGTGTTTTTATGAATGTTTTTAATTGCCATGTAAATCGCTTCCCAATCGACTGTAAGGTTAATGAGGTATTCTATAAACCTGGTGATTTTGTTAATGCATCATTGGATGACGCAAGTACAAATAATGAGAGAAATTTAATTAAAATTACCTCAGTTCAAAATGATGAGATTATTGTAACTCAAGTAGCCGGTTTAGTTGCAAGAAGAATTGTTTCTTATTGTAATAATACAGAAAATTACAAGCAAGGTCAAAGCTTTGGAATAATAAGATTTGGTAGCAGGGTAGATTTATTTTTTAAGAATAACTTTAAAGTTTTAGTGAAAAAAGGACAAACCGTAATTGGCGGAGAAACACTTTTAGCTAGTAGAGAAATATAATCTTTAAATGAAAAAAATTGATTTTAGGGTAGCATTACCAAATTTGATTACCATAATAGGATTATGTTTAGGTTTAAATTCACTGAGACTTGCATTTGAAGGTAATTTTGAAAAAGCTTTAATTTTTATTGTATTAGCATCTATAGTTGATGCTCTAGATGGTCGAATCGCACGACTTATTAAAGGAACATCTAAATTTGGTGCAGAATTAGACTCACTAACAGATTTTGTAAACTTTGGTGTGTGCCCAAGTATAATTTTATACTTTTGGATTTTAAATAATTTTGGTTTTTATGGATGGATAGTTTCTCTAATTTTCATTGTGTCTGGTTGTTTAAGACTTGCTAGATTTAATATCGATTCTGAAAATAAAAGTAATTGGGAGGTTAATTTTTTTACTGGTGTTCCAGTACCTGCTGCAGCAGGGTTAGTTTTACTGCCGATGATAATAAATTTTTCAAACTTTAATCAATTTTTTAATTTTGACCCAAGTATAATATTTTTATCAGTTATATTCGTATCTTTCTTGATGATTAGTAGAATACCAACTTATGCTATAAAGCAAATAAAAATTTCAAAAACAATTTTTATTTTTTTAGCTCTTGGTTTTGTTTTATTTTTTAGCTTTTTATTTCAAAATACATTTGAAACCTTAACAATTTTGGGATTAATATACCTTTTGTCAATTCCTTTTAGTTATGTTCATTTTTTAAGATTAAGGAAAAAGCATGGGAAATAAAACTGTCATTGTAAGTTTATCTGATGAAAAATATTTTGAATTATTATTAGAACTTATTGATTCGATTAATAATTTTGATCAAAGCAAAGCAGTAGATATTTGTATATTAGATGCTGGCATGAATGATAACCAAATTAAAATTTTAGAGCAAAAGGTAAAACAAATTAAAAAAGCTGAGTGGGATATAGATGTGCCAGGCTACAAAGTAAGAAATAAACAATGGTTAAAAAGCCAAGTTAGCAGAGCTTTTTTGCCAAATTATTTTACTGATTACGAGAATTATATATGGATAGATTCTGATGCGTGGGTAAATGATTGGCATGCGATAGACATGTTAATCAAAGGGTGCAAAACCAAAGAGTTAGCTATTACCCAGACTATAGCACCCGGATATAGAGACGTCGGTAAAGTAAAGTGGATTTTTGGTAGTATTGCTTCTGTAAAAACACAAAACTTTAAACATGCAGTTCGATCTGGATTTGCAAAAGATATTGCAAGAAAAATTGCTTTTGCTCCACATTTAAATATTGGTGTTTTTTCGATGAGAAAAAAAAGTAACGGATGGTCTATATGGCAAAAAAATTTAAAAAAAGCATTATCAAAAGGTAGGGTATTTGGATCAGAAGGCTTAGCTATAAACATTAGTGTTTATGTAGATGGCCTAGAAACAGAGTTTTTGCCTCCCTCATGCAATTGGATAATCAATCATCTTTTGCCAAAATATGATGAAGATAATCAGCAATTTGTAGAACCAAATTTACCTAATAACAGAATTGGTATTATGCATTTAGCTGGTGGTTATTTTGTAAATGATGTTGATATTAGAGAAGATAAAAGTATTGAGATAAATTTACAAACATTGAATGATAGCAATGTTTTTAAAAGTTTAAGATTTAATATTGGTAAAATTTAAAAAAAAAAGTCTTAGCGGCAGTTCAAAAAGGTGGATTCAAAGACACCATAATGATGATTTAGTTTTAAAAGCTAAGAGCTTGGGATTTAGATCAAGAGCAGTATTTAAATTAGATGAAATCGACAAAAAAATTAAATTTTTAAAAAAAAAGGATAATATTTTAGATCTTGGAGCGTCACCAGGAAGCTGGTCACAGTTTTTAGTTAAAAAAGGCTTTAAGAATATTCTAGCAGTAGATATTTTAAATATGGATCCTATTTCTGAGGTGATATTTATTGCAGGTGATTTTACTGAGGAAAAAATTCAAGAAAAAATTAAAAAAAAACTTGGCAAAATTGATACTATAATTTCTGATATTGCAGTAAACACAACAGGTAATAAAGGTCTAGATTCGTTTAAAACCAATTCAATTACGCTTGATGTTTTAAGTTTTGCAAATCAAAATTTATCTAATGGATCAAATGTTTTGTGCAAATTTTTTAATGGAGAACTAGACAAAAATATTATTGATTATGCAAAAAATAACTTTTCTAAATCCAAAATCATTAAACCAAAAGCTAGTAGGCAAGGATCAAAAGAAATGTATATTTATTGTTGCAAATAGTTAACAATTAATTGACAATATTTTTAAAATATCATAATTACGTATATGGAAATATCCAAAGCATATACTTTCGATGATGTACTTTTAATTCCACAAAAAAGCAGTGTTCAACCAAGTACATGTGATACATCCTCAATTATATCCAAAAATATAAAATTACAGGTTCCTATAATTTCAGCAGCAATGGATACAGTGTCAGAATCAAAATTAGCTATTGCTATGGCTCAGCTTGGCGGAGTTTCTTGTTTGCACAAAAACATGTCTATAAAATCCCAAGTTGATGAAGTTTTAAAAGTTAAAAAATATGAATCTGGAATGGTTGTAAATCCAATAACAATTGGTCCAAAAAATTTAATATCGGATGTAAAAAAAATTATAAAAGAAAAAAATATTTCAGGAATACCAGTTGTTAATGAGCATAATGAAGTTTTAGGAATTATTACCAATAGAGATTTGAGGTTTAGCAGAAATGATAAAATGAAAGTTAAGGAGTTAATGACCAAAAATGTTATTACTATTAAACAAGGATGCTCAAGCACAGAAGCAAAAAAATTATTACATAAACATAGAATTGAAAAACTTATTGTTACAAATAACCAGAGAAAATGCTTGGGTCTTATCACTGTTAAAGATATTGAAAAATCTGAAAAATTTCCTTTTGCCTCTAAAGATAAAAAACAATCATTAATTGTTGGAGCTGCAGTTGGTGTTGGACCTGATGGTTTAGAAAGAGCTAAAGCTCTCATTGAAGCTAAATGTGATTTTATTGTTGTTGATACTGCACATGGTCATAGTCAAGCAGTAATTGATATAGTTAAACAAATTAGAAAAGAAAGCAGAAGTATAACTTTAATTGCTGGTAATATAGCAACCGAGCAGGCTGCTATAGAGCTTGCAAAATTAAATGTTGATGCAGTAAAAGTTGGCATTGGACCTGGATCAATTTGCACAACTAGAGTTGTAGCAGGAATAGGGTACCCGCAGTTTTCAGCAATTTCAAATGTTAAGAAAGGTTTAAATAAATACAAAAATATCAAAATAATAGCAGATGGAGGCATAAGATATTCTGGAGATATAGCTAAAGCATTAGGGGCGGGAGCAGATGCAGTTATGATCGGTTCTTTATTAGCAGGTACAGACGAGACACCTGGTGAAATTTTTTATTATCAGGGTAGATCTTACAAGTCCTATCGTGGCATGGGATCAATATCTGCAATGGCACGAGGCTCAGCAGATAGGTATTTTCAGCAGGATATTAAAGATCAGCTAAAGTTAGTTCCTGAAGGTATTGAGGGTCGAGTACCCTATAGAGGTCCTGTTAAAAATATCATTGACCAGTTAGTTGGAGGACTGAAGTCTTCAATGGGTTATCTAGGAGCAAAAAATATTACAGAATTTAAAAAAAATGCAAAATTTATTGAAATATCAAATTCTGGTATTAAAGAAGGTCATGTTCACGATGTGCAAATCACAAAACAATCACCAAATTATCCCGTTAATGAATAAACTTTTAATAGTATTTTTGTTTTGTATTTTTTCTACAAATTTATTTTCAAAAGAAAGTAATAACTATTTTAAAAGGGGAAAAGATCATTATAACAAAAAAAATATAGAAGAAGCCAAGTTAAACTTTGAAAAAGATATAGTAAGAAACACAAAAAATATAGATAGCTATTTATACCTGGCTAAAATACACAAAAAAAAGGATAATAGCCTAGAGTTTGAAAAAAATTTAAAGACAGCATTATTACTTGATCCCAAAAATGAAGAAGCTTTGTATTTATTAATTATAAAAAAAATTAAAGATGCCGATTATGTTTTTGCAACAGAAAAATATAAAATATTTTCTAAACACTGTAGTAAACTATGCTCCAAAAAAAATGAAATAGATCGACTTATAAAGAAATCAAAAAGTTGATGAAAAGTAAGAATATTAATAAAATATTAATAGTTGATTTTGGATCACAAGTTACTCAACTTATTGCTAGACAAGTTAGGGAACTAGGCGTTTATTGTGAGCTAATTAATTTTAAAAAATTTAACAAATTCAAAACTTTTGATAAGAATATTAAAGGAATTATTTTATCAGGTGGTCCAAAATCAACTTTATCAAAATCTGCACCTAATATTAAATGGAAATTATTTTTAAATAAACTGCCCCTTTTAGGAATATGCTATGGCCACCAACTTATATCTAATATTTGTGGTGGGAAAACTAAGTATTCTAATAAAAAAGAATTTGGAAGTGCAATATTGATAGAAAAAAAAAAATCCAAGTTAACAGAGGGTTTTTTTACCAATAAGAAAAATACGGTATGGATGAGTCATTCTGACTCCGTAATGATTAAACCCAAAAATTTTAATGTTATTGCATCTTCGAAAAATTCTAAATTTGCAATTTTAGAAAATAAACGTAAAAAAATTTTCACTACCCAGTTTCACCCAGAGGTATTTCATACAAATAATGGAAAGAAACTTTTTTCCAATTTTTTATTTAAAATTTGCAAAATTAAAAAAAACTGGACTGAAAAATATAAATTACAAAAATTAATTAAAGAAATTAGAGACAATGTTGGCCCAAATCAAAAAGTAATGTGTGCATTATCTGGCGGTGTGGATAGCAGTGTTTTAGCCCACTTATTACACAAAGCTATTAAAAAAAATTTAATTTGCGTGTACGTAGATACAGGTTTAATGCGGCAGGGAGAAACGAAAGAAGTTATTAATATTTTTAAGAAAAAATTTAAAAATTCTTTCACTGCAGTTAATGCACAAAAGATTTTTTTAAATAAGCTTAAAAATATTTCAGATCCTGAAAAAAAACGAAAAATTATTGGAAAAACATTTATAAAAATATTTGAAAAATTTACTAAAAATAAAAAAAATATTACTTTTCTTGCTCAAGGAACGCTTTACCCTGATTTGATTGAAAGCAAGAGTTTTTCAGGAAGTCCAACTTCAATAATTAAATCGCACCATAATGTAGGGGGACTACCAAAAAATATGAAATTTAAATTAATTGAGCCCTTTAAGGAAATGTTTAAAGACGAGGTAAGAAAACTTGGCAATTTACTTAAAGTAAATAATTTTCTTATAAATAGACATCCATTTCCAGGACCAGGCCTCTCAATTAGAATACCAGGTCCGATTGATAAGAAGAAAGTTGAGATTTTACAAAAGGCAGATAAAATTTTTATAGATGAACTTAAAAAAAGGAAACTGTATGAAAAAATTTGGCAAGCATTTGCAGTTCTTTTACCTGTTAAGTCAGTCGGGGTAATGGGAGACGCGAGAACTTATGAATTTGTATGTGCATTGAGAGCAGTCACATCTCAGGATGGTATGACTGCGAATTATTATTATTTTAAACACACTGATTTATCTGAAATATCTAATAAAATTGTTAATGAGGTACCTGGTATTAACAGAGTGGTATATGATACTACTTCAAAACCTCCAGGGACTATTGAGTGGGAATAATAATTTAAGAAAACAATAAAAAGATAATGAAAAAAATTAATTTAAATAAAAAACCAATTATTTGCTTGACCTCATATAGTAAATTCTATGCCGAAATTGCTGATGAATATTGTGACATTGTACTTGTTGGGGATTCATTAGGAATGGTTTACTATGGTGATCCTTCAACACGGTCTGTAAGTTTAAATGAAATGATTAGACATGGTAAGTCTGTAAGATCTGGCGTTAGTAAAGCAATCATGGTTGTAGATATGCCATATGGAACATACAAAAACCCATTTACAGCAAAAAAGAATGCCTTAAGAATTATTAAGGAAACAAAATGTGATGCAGTGAAATTAGAGGGTGGAAAAGAAATGATTCATATAATTAAACATTTGATCAAAAACAAAATTAATGTCATGGG
>VMHT01074554.1_pt1 | contig 11802 bp, 18 predicted proteins | sample 4693611 | NCBI WGS metagenome assembly VMHT01 (sample SAMN12280063, study PRJNA550983) | marine metagenome | isolation source: seawater sampled from same location over 5 years 0.02-0.2 micron viral filtrate | place: USA: collected off the coast of southern California halfway between the port... ...
TAATTAGACATTAACATTCTCTTTTTTAAAAATACTCATACCGCGCGCAATATAATTTCTTAAAGCATTTGGATGATCGAGAGTGCAAGTGTGAACCCATATCCTGCTTGGGTGATGTGACCAGCCAGATCTCAAAGCATGTGTTAATAAATATCCACCTAATTTTTTTCCAAAGTATTCTTTAAAAATTCCCATATAAGTTAATTCTACCTCTTTTTTTTCATCATGATGAAGATATTCATAAAATCCTACAACATCATTTCCAATTTTAGCTATGAAAAATTTCAAATTCTTTTGATTTAAGTAGGTGCCCCATTGCTCTAGCGACCACGCTAACCTATCTTTCCAATGAAAATCCTCACCAATTTTTTGGTAAAGAAACTTACAATATTGTGGATCTGATTTGTCACTCTCTTCAATGACGAGACCTGCAATACCACACTCTGCTGGGACAAGATCCATTTTTGAATTCATGTCTAAAAAAAATCTTTGAACATTCATTGTTTTTTTTAGGTTTATGAACCTTTATACGCAAACGGCCACACTTTTTTTGCACCCTCTGGTAAAATTTTTCCAAACTTAGTTTTGTATCCAATTATTGGACTTTTTTCTTTAGATTTCAATTTTTTTACGGATTGATTATCAAATGGCTCTTCGTTTCTGTAAAAACTAATAGGATCCATCCAATAACCATCTTTTACTAAAAAACCCCTTTTAAAAATACTCCAACTAGGTGACTTAGAATAAAAAGCAGCAAAATGTAATGCTGGTCTTCTAACATTTCTTCCTTTTTTTCCTGAATTTCCATTTGGACCTAAGACGTCTCCAACTTTAATTTTTTGGCCGATTTTTAAATCTAAAGGCCATTTATTAAAATGAGTGTACTGAGTATAAATATAATATTTTGTTCCACTTTGTTGGGGTGTGTGTCTCAAAACAACTTCAACACCTTTTCTGCTCATTAAATTTTCAAATAAGCCCACAACAGTACCATCAGCCATTGCTAAAACAGGTTCATTAAAATTCATGGGTAAGTCACGACCTTTGTGATACGCTGGTCTACCTTCTCTTTTATGTGAATAATTAATTGCCCAACAATCATCACAGATTACTAGCTTTTTCTTATTATAAAATTTCGCCCTTAGACCAGTTTTAAACATTCCACGTTTTTTTTGTACTTTTGTGTCTTCGGATATTGGTGGTCCAGGTAATATCCCTGCCATTTTATATATTTCTAATGAGATAGTGTTTGGCTGAACGAACCCATCTATTTTTTGATGACTTGGAGAATCTATTTTTAAATTAGGATAAATACTATTTATAAAATATTGTCTCCTTTTTTTACCTTTTTTGATACCTTTCTTTTTACCTTTAGATTTTTTTTTATGAGACTTTGAAAAACTAGGAAATGTTGAAAAGAAAATTGAAGCAGTTGCGCTAAAAAAGTATTTCAAAAAAACTCTTTTTTTCATTTTAAGATTTTCGAAGTCCTCTCAAACCCATAGGTTCACCGCCCATAACATGATAATGAAAATGTGGAACTTCCTGACTTCCATCAGGCCCAGTATTAGCAATTAATCTAAATCCATTGCCGCCTTCAGTTAGTGAAACTTTAGTGATCTTACAAACCTCAGCTACTGCATACATTAATGAAGCTATTTCTTCTTTTGAGGCATTTCTTGAAAAGTCATCAACGTCGACATATGATCCTTTAGGTATCACTAAAATATGTACCTTTGCTTGTGGGTTAATATCATTAAAAGCCAATGCATGTTCATTTTCATAAACTTTATTACAAGGGATTTCTTTTCGTAAAATTTTTGCAAAAATATTATTCGTGTCGTAAGTCATTATTCTCTATTTGCCTTTTCGACCAAACCAGAAATGCCTTGACGTTTTTTTAGTTCACTTAAAACATCTTCAATTTTAATATCATTTGCTTCCAATAAAACTAAAAGATGGTAAATGACATCAGCTGCCTCATGTACTTCATTTTTTTTTTTACTTAGAGCATCTACTAATTCATTAATTTCTTCCATAACCTTTTCCCTACAAAGATTATTATCCGTTAATAATTTTTTTGTATAAGACTCTTGCTCTGATGAACTTTTTCTATCTCTAATAGTTTTGACTAATGCTTCAAAGACATTAAACATATTACAATCTTACAGGAACATTCTCTTTTTTTAAATACTCTTTTGCTTCCTGAATAGAATATTCGCCGAAATGAAATATTGATGCTGCTAGAACAGCGCTAGAACCGCCCTCTACAATGCCATCTTTAAGATGTTTCAAAGTTCCTACACCACCTGAAGCAATCACAGGAATATTTAAGCTACTTGATATTGTTTTAGTTAATTCAATATCATAGCCTTCTTTGGTTCCATCTCTATCCATTGATGTAAGCAAGATTTCACCAGCTCCATTCTCTTCTGCTAGTTTAGCAAAATCAAGAGCATTCAATTGGGTAGGTTGACGGCCTCCATGTGTAAAAACTTCCCAAGTATTATTCTTCGTTTTTTTTGCATCGATCGCAACAACGATACATTGTGAACCAAATTTATTTGAACTTTCTTTAATTAAATCAGGATTTTTAATAGCTGCAGTATTAATTGATACTTTATCAGCACCAGCTAATAAAAGTTTTCGTATGTCATGAATTGATCGAACTCCTCCACCAACAGTCAAAGGTACAAAACAACATTCAGCTGTCTTTTTTACTGTATCCAATAAAATATCTCGTTTATCACTACTCGCAGTAATATCTAGAAAACAGATTTCATCAGCACCGTTTTCATTATAAATAGATGCCTGTTCAACTGGGTCACCAGCATCGATCAAATCAACAAAATTAATACCTTTAACAACCCTGCCATCTTTAACATCTAAGCATGGAATTATTCTTTTTTTAAGCATTGAGTTTTACTAAATCGTTTAAATTAATTAACCCGTCATAAATCGCTTTACCGACAACAACACCATAAATTTTTTTATTTTCTTTAATATTTTTTATATCTTCAATACTAGAAACGCCACCAGAGGCAGTTACAGGAATGTTTGAACTTTCAGCCATCCTTAAAGTATCTTCAATATTTATACCCTGTTTCATACCATCCTTGTTAATATCAGTAAAAATTATACTTCGAAGTGGCAAATTTTTTATTGTTTCTAAAAAATCAAAACATGAAATCTGTGTTTGATCTTTCCACCCTTTTAAAGCAATCATTTTTTCTCTAACGTCCAGACCTACAGAAATTTTATTTTGGTGTTTCTGAGAGGCTTCAAGCAAAAGATCAGGATTATTTACAGCTCCAGTCCCCATAACAATATTTTCAACACCCAAGTCAATTACTTCTTCAACTGTCTCCTTCGTTCTTAAACCGCCACCAACTTGAACTTTCAGACTAGTGTTTTGAATAATAGTTTTTATAGTTGATAAATTTGATTTAGATTTATCAATTGTTCTATCCAAATCTACTACGTGCAAATATTGAAAACCTTTTTCCTCGAAAACTTTTGCTTGCTCCAATGGAGATCTTGAATAAATAGTTTCCTGATTAAAATCTCCCTTAGTCAGTCTTACACACTTTCCATCTTTTAAATCTATTGCTGGGTATATAATCATTATATTCTCACAAAATTTTCCAATATCTTTATGCCATTGGCCTGACTTTTTTCTGGGTGAAATTGTGTTCCAAATATATTATCTTTCTCAATTGCAGAAACAATTTCAGTTGAATAATTTGTTGTTGCCGATACATGCATTTTTTCATTTACATCAAAAGCAAAGCTATGAACAAAATAGAAGTGACTATCGTTATCAATTCCATTAAGTAATTTTGAGTTTGGTGTAATTTGAATATTATTCCAACCCATGTGAGGTAATTTTAATGATTTATCTTTCAAATTTATTTTTTTTACTTTTCCTTCAATCCATCCTAGCCCCTCACTGCCACCATCCTCGTCTCCATAGGAAGAAAATAGTTGCATGCCAACGCATATTCCAAGAATAGGTTTTTTTCGAACCATAACAAAATCTGATAACCCATCAAGAATTTCATGAATTGAATTTAAAGATTGGAAACATTGTTTAAAAGAGCCTTGTCCTGGTAAGACCACCTTATCAAAATTATTTAAATCTTTTGTTGAATTTATTATTTCAATATTAGATTTTTGTAAGACATTATTCGATGCAAGTTCTAATGCTTTTGAAACTGACTTCAAATTGCCAGTTTCATAATCGATTATAGCAATCTTCATTAAATCTTAAATAGTGCCCTTGGTCGATGGTATTATGTTTTCTGCTCTTTGATCAACTTGCACAGCTTCTCTCAAAGCTCTTGCTAGACCTTTGTAACAAGATTCTATTTTGTGATGCGAATTATCACCATAAATGTTTTCAACGTGTAATGTTATACCAGCACTTTGTGAAAATGCGTGAAACCACTCCTTGAAAAGTTCTGTATCCATTTCACCTAATTTTTCTACTGCAAGTTTTACGTTCCAAACTAGATAAGGGCGATTTGACAAATCTAATGAAACTCTGCTCAGCGTTTCGTCCATAGGAATAGTGGCACTTGCATATCTTTTAATTCCTTTTTTTTCTCCTAAAGCTTTTTTTAAGGCCTCCCCGAATGCAATTCCACTATCTTCTGTAGTATGATGTAAATCAATATGTAAATCGCCTTTAGCTTTTAAGTCAATATCAATGAGCGAATGTTTAGCTATTTGCTCCATCATATGATCTAGGAAACCAATACCGGTTTTAATGCTAGCTTTACCTGTCCCATCAAGGTTAATGTCGACTTTGATCGAGGTTTCCTTGGTATCTCTATTTATTGAAGCTTTTCTCATTACCTTTTAAATTATTTATATCATAAGCCATAAAATTTATACCTTGAAGATTTAGAATTAATAACCAAATAATAGTAAAATGAAGCAAAATAAAGATGGTTTAGATTGGCATGGTACAACAATCGTACTTATAAGAAAAAATAAAGATGTTGTTGTAGCTGGTGATGGCCAGGTGAGTATTGGCAACACTGTAATGAAAAGTACTGCAAAAAAAGTCCGTAAAATCGAAAAAAGAAATGTTATTGCTGGTTTTGCTGGATCTACAGCTGACGCATTTACATTATTTGAAAGGCTTGAATCTAAACTAGAAAAACATGGTGGCCAATTGACTAGAGCAGCTGTCGAGTTGGCAAAAGATTGGCGTACCGATAAATATTTAAGAAGACTAGAAGCATTAATGGCAGTAGCAGATAAAGATAATAGTTTTATTATTAGTGGCAATGGCGATGTATTAGAACCAGAACATGGAATTATAGCAATTGGCTCGGGCGGAAACTACGCATTAGCAGCTGCTAGAGCCATGATAGACTCGGAAAAATCTGCAGAAGAAATTGCAAAAAAATCAATAGAAATTGCAGCTGATATTTGCGTATTCACAAATCATAATATTACAACTGAAAAACTTTAATGGAAGAAAACCAAAAAATTGTTTCATTCTCTCCAAGAGAAATAGTTTCTGAGTTAGATCGTTTTGTAATAGGGCAGGCACAAGCGAAAAGGGCTGTTGCTATTGCTCTAAGGAATAGATGGAGAAGGCAAGAGTTACCAGATGAAATTAAAGAAGAGGTTCTTCCAAAAAATATTTTAATGATTGGACCGACAGGAGTCGGTAAGACAGAAATCTCGAGACGGTTATCAAAGCTTGCTGAGGCACCCTTTATTAAAGTTGAAGCAACAAAATTTACTGAGGTTGGTTATGTTGGAAAAGATGTCGAACAAATAATTAGAGATTTAATTGAAATTTCAATTGCACTCGTTAAAGAGAAGAAAAAAAAAGAAGTTTTAGCTAAAGCCCAACTATCTGCTGAAAATAGAGTTCTTGAAGTTTTGGTAGGAAAAAATGCAAGTGCTGCAACAAAGGAAAGTTATAGAAAAAGACTTAGAGCGGGAGATTTAGATAATAATGAAATAGAAATCTCAGTCCAAGATAATCCTCAAATGCCATCTTTTGAAATTCCAGGAATGCAGGGAAATGTTGGCATGGTGAGTATTGGAGATATTTTTGGAAAAGGATTGACAAAAAAGAAAAAGAAAAAAATGACAGTAAAAGAGTCTTACGAATACCTTATTCTAGAAGAATCGGATAAATTAATGGATGATGACCAGGTACTAAAAGAAGCAAAGTTTGCTGCTGAGAATAATGGAATAGTTTTTTTAGATGAAATTGATAAAGTTTCAGCAAGATCAGATGGTAGGGCAGGTGCAGATGTGTCGAGAGAAGGAGTACAAAGAGACCTCTTACCTTTAATAGAAGGAACAACTGTTAATACCAAACATGGTCCTATAAAAACTGATCACATTTTGTTTATTGCATCAGGCGCTTTCCAACTTGCAAAGCCATCTGATTTATTGCCAGAGCTGCAAGGTCGACTACCAATTCGCGTAGAGTTAAATGCTCTGACAAAAGACGATTTTATAAAAATTTTAAAAGAACCAGATAATAGTTTAATAAAACAATATACTGCACTTCTTGGAACAGAAAATGTAACGCTTGAATTTACAGATGATGCAATCGATACTATTGCAGAAATATCAACACACATAAACTCGACGATAGAAAATATTGGTGCAAGAAGATTGCATACCATTTTAGAAAAAATTTTAGACGAGATTAGCTTTGAAGCTCCTGATAAAGGTGGCGAAAAAATTAAAATTGATAAAGCCTACGTGGATAAACATTTGGGAGATATTGCCAAAGATAAAGATTTATCTAAATTTATTCTATAATCTTAAAGCTAAATTTATATCAAATTCGTCCTTAAAAATATTGTAGATTTCCTTAAAGTATACTCCTTTTCTTACAACACTCATATCCCTAAAATCAATTTGCGTACTAGATAACGACAAACCATTATGATCGAATGTTTTTCCCTCTTTGTATATTTCACACGGTCCATAATTAATAATAATATCGGCGCACCTTTTTACTCTAGTCTCAATATCCTTAACTCTATATTTTGTCCCTCGTTGAGATAAGTTTGCTGATGAAGCTATTAAGGGAAAGTTATCCTGCAAACTAAGATCTGCAATATGCTCTCTTAACGGTCCTGAATTTAGTAACAGGTTTACTGTATTATTTTTAGTTGCCAGTTTCTTACTAAAAAGTGAAAATTTAGAAACCATTGGGTGTTTTTTTTTATAAGGTGCTATTATTGAGATTGGTAAATTATATTTTTTAGAAAATTTTTTAATAATATTTTTTTTTTCACTACTTAATATATGAAGTTTTTGATGAGTTTTTGCATTGGCCACAAGACCACTAGGTCTGCTGAGACTTCTTTTTTTTGCTGTATAAACCTTTTGAAGAGCACTATCGGTTCCGCTCATGATAGCGTACGCATTCCTCATGTAAACAATTGCAATACCACCCTTTTTTAAAACATCGTAAACACGTCTAGCATCTTTTAAATAATTTCTTTGCATAAAAATTACTTTAATACTTTGCGTAAGGAAGTGTTTTATAATATTTCAATAATACAACATAAACCGAGTCTGTAGGTCTACGTCGGCATTGGGAAATTATGTAATTTGTAATTGAGTCTAATGATGAGCGATTTATCACTCTAGCTTTTTCTCTGCTTTTGCCTTGTAAGTTGTTCAACATTACAGCGCTGTTATAACCCGTTAAGAAACCTTGAATGCCACTTGATAAGGCCATTTCACCATTTGATCCGAACCTTTTTACAAAAGCCAACGCCTGAGAGCATTTGCTTCCAGTGATACCCCAAGTAGCTAGATCTTTTGCAGATGCTTTGAAAGACGATGCAATGAAAAAGAATAAAAATATTATTTTTGTGATTTTCATTTTTATAAATTTAAACAATATTTATTTTTTTAACAGAACAATTATTGAACCGGAGCCGCCAAGTTTTAAAGGACTTTCTTCAATTTTAATTACATTATCAGAGAAGAAGTTATTAATATGATCTGGAACAGCATAACGTAATAAGCTTAAATCTTTTGACACATAAGGATCTTTTTCTTTGTTAGAATGTAAACCTTTACCTGTAATAAAAAGAATTTTTCTTAGTTTATTTTTAATAGCGTGATTAATAGTTTGTGATACCAGCTCTAATGCTTCGTGCATTTTAAAACCATGAAGATCTTTTCTAATATCAAACAACTTTTGACTTTGATTATTTTCTAAAACATTATCAATGGGGGCGTCTTTATCTTCAATATTGCTTATGTTGTCTATGAAAGAATTCCAATCTTTTAGATCTTGATCGGTCGGTTTAGTGTTTGGTTTCTTCTTCACTTGATAACTCAGTTAAATACCAAGTTGGATCATTACTTTTTAAATCCTTTTGAAATACCCATACATCTGTAACTAGCTTGATTTGCTCTGGATTACCCTCGATGACTTCGCCTTTATCATTTTTTAAACAATTTACTATTTCGCTCACAAATTTAGTTTTAACCTTATTAACTGAACCAACTACGTTAACATCGAGAACTTTTGTTTCTTTAATTCCAATAAAAGTCATATCAGATGTTATTTTTTTAACTGATCTTTCTTTAATAACGTCATCAAAGCTTTTATATAAATCTTTAGTTAAAAGTGGCTTTAGTGTCTTGCGATCACTTTGCGCAAAAGCATTAATAATTATTTCATAAGCTGCCTCGGCTCCCTTAACAAAAGTTTTTTCATTAAATTTACTCTCGTCTTGCTTTGGCTCATCATTTACAGTCGTTTTAACAAATTCTTCATTTGCTTGTGTTTGCGTAAATCTAGCTTTCATAGGCATGTTATCAGCACCCTTGCCAAGAGTACTTCTTAATCTTAATAGTATAAAACCCGCCATAATTGCGAGTAAAATAATATCTATATATCCAAAATTTTCGCTCATTCTTGTAATTTCTATAAAAGTAATTATTTCAACATTAAATGCAATTTACAATACTATTTTTAATATTTATTCCATTAATTGAAATATACTTCATGATAAAAATAGGTACTGTTATAGGTGCTTTCAATACCATATTAGCAACTTTATTGACTGCGGCAGTAGGACTTTATTTTGTGAGAATGCAAGGGATCACAATGCTTTATTCTGCTGCTAATACCGTTCGTAATAACCAAGAACCGCTAAAAGAAGTTTTAAATGGATTTTGTCTAATAATTGCAGCTATTTTATTGATCATTCCTGGTTTTTTTACTGACACAATAGGAGTACTGCTGCTTATTCCTTTTTCAAGAAACATTATATTAAAAATTTTTGGAAGTGATACCAATATTCAAAAAAAGCAAGATCAAGATAATGCAAACACAATAGAAATTCAGGCTGAGGAAATAGATGAGCGAGACAAATAATCAAAAAAAATATGAAGTCGTAGCAAAATATATAAAAGATATTTCTTTTGAAATACCATCGCCAGAATGTTTTGTTAGTGCAGCAGAAAATCTTGGGTCATATTCGACAAAACTGGATTTAACCAGCAAACCTTTCAAAAATAACTTGGCCGAACTAAATTGTAAGTTTCTACTTGAAGCTCCGGAAAACCTTGATAACAAAATTCATGCTGAAGTTTGTATTTCTATTGTGTTTAAGTTAACTGATCCTAAAATGACAGCTGATGAAATTAAAAAAACTATTTTAGTATCTATACCCAGTGAAAATTTTGAGTACATGAAAGATGTTATTTCTACTTTATTTCAAAAATCCGGCTTTAAAAATTTCAATTTTAATAAACCAATAGATTTTGAGGATCTTTATAAACAACAATTCTCTAATTAAGCATTGAAGATTTCGGAAGGTCTTTTTTTAAAAAATTTCGATGAAGATCTTTTTCTTCACTAGTTATTTCTTGAACTAGCTGTTCTCTATTTTTGAAATCTTCAACATCTTTGACAATAGTGTCATCGTCTTCAATTTTAAATTCAAATGAAGGCTCTTTCTTTTCAAAAAGTTCAATATAAACTTTAGCTAATAATTCACAATCAAGTAATGCTGAATGTTTCTGTCTTCTAGAATTATCTATTTTAAATCTTTTACATAATGCATCAAGACTATTTTGAGCGCCAGGAAATTTTTCTCTTGCCACGTTCAAAGTATCAATAATATTTGTGTTTGGGATTCTGGAATACCCCGCTTCTTTTAATTCTTTGTTTAAAAATGCTAGGTCGAAATCAGCATTATGTATGACTAATTTTTTTTCATGAACAAATTCTTGAAACTCTTTTGCAATATCTTTAAATTTTGGCTTATCTGTCAAAAACTCGCTTGTTATTCCGTGTGTTTCGTATGCTCCTTGGGATATTTCCATTTCAGGATTAAGAAACACGTGAAATTTATTACCTGTTGGAATATGATCATCGATTTCAATACAAGCTATTTCAATAATTTTATCTTTAACAGATGAAAGGCCAGTGGTTTCTGTATCGAGCAATATTTCTTTCATATAATAATTTGGTTTAACAAAACTTTAGCTTCTTTTCTCATCTTTGCACTATTAAAGTTATTTTTAACCACAAAGTCCGCTCTACTTTTTTTTATTCCAAGAGGCATTTGTAAGGATTTTAATAATTTAAAATTTCTTTTGTTGAAGTTTGTTCTTCTTTTCAATCTTAAAATTGCCTTTTTTTTGTCTGGGTCAATGAACACCAAAATATCATTTTTGCGATCGAGATTATTTTCTAAAAATAAGGGAATATCTAGAACAACAGCTTTTTTATTCTGGTTTTTTTTTAGAAATAATTTCATCTCTTTTCTAACTATGGGATGAACAATTTTTGTTATCTTTTTTAGATTATTCGGATTTTTATTAATAATACTGATTAATTGAAATTTTCTTATTGGAAAATTATCCAAATCTTTAGAGAAAAGTTTTTTTAATTTTGTAAATAAAGTTCTATTTTTTTTATATAAATTTTGAACAACTTCGTCTGCACAAAACAAAGGAATTTTAAATTGTTTTGCGAAAAAGGATTTACCAGAGCCGATATCACCAAGAATTGCGATCCTAATCATTTAACAAATTTATCACTTCATCGTTTATTTCAGGTTTAATTCCATGCCATATCTCAAAAGATTTCTGCGCTTGATATAAGAACATCATTTTACCATCTATGATTTTGTTTCCTAATCTTTCAGCATCAAGTAAAAATTTGGTCTTAGGTTTATAAATAATATCATAAAATATTTTATCTTTAACATTTGGAAAATCTAAATCTAAACTATCACTTTTTTTAAGTCCGATGCTCGTGCAATTGATAATAATGTCAAAATCAATGATCTTGCCCCAATCTGATACAACAAGATTATACTCTTTAGCTAAGGTCTCAGCTTTATTTTTTGTTCTATTGCTAATAACAATATTCTTCACCCCTAATTTATTTAAAGCAATTACTACAGAAGAAACAACCCCACCTGCGCCAATAATATAGGCTGTTTTATTCAAACCATTGAAATTTAAATCTCTTAGTGATTGTTCAAAACCATAAACATCGGTGTTGTCACCAATGATTTTATCATTGGATAGAGTAATAGTATTAACTGATTGTGAAGTTGAAGCTAATTCTGTTAACTCACTACAATAATTAATGACGGTTTTTTTAAAGGGAACGGTAACATTTATACCAGATATTTTTTGGTTTAATTTTATAAATTCACCAACTTTATCTTCGTCTAATAATTTTTTTTTATAATTACCGTCAACTTTATTTTTATTTAGCCAATAATTATGTAGTTTGGGCGATAGAGAATGTTCAATAGGATTTCCAATAAC
>VMHT01077389.1_pt1 | contig 11802 bp, 12 predicted proteins | sample 4693611 | NCBI WGS metagenome assembly VMHT01 (sample SAMN12280063, study PRJNA550983) | marine metagenome | isolation source: seawater sampled from same location over 5 years 0.02-0.2 micron viral filtrate | place: USA: collected off the coast of southern California halfway between the port... ...
GCTCCGTTATCTTGATTTATATCATTTAGAGCGACAAAACATCTTAGCTTGTGTAAGTATAAATCTACGTGTGGCTTACCAGCTATTGCTTCGTCAGTTTTTATTTCGCTATAATCTTTTAGAACAGGATGATCAACGCTTCCATCATGAGTAACATTATAAATAACATATGGTTTATTGCGACTTAGATGGTAGGTAAGTGTTATGAGGTTTAATTCTAATTTTTTTCCAATTTTTTCAAAAAAAGAATTTAAAAAATTAATACCCTTAATTTTAATCGAACGACCTAATTTTTCTAAGTAAACTTCTCTTTCGTTTATTTTAATTGTTTCACTAGCGATATATTCTTTATTTTTTGCTTTTTCTAAAGGTATTTTATCAAGAATTTGTGTGCATTCTTTTTTAATTTCATCAATTTCTTTATCTGAATAAAAATTTTCGATAATAGCCACTCCATTTTCTTTTAGTTGGTGAAGAGCTTTTTTTGTTTTATTGTCTTTGTTTAGAAAAAAAGAAATCACAAATATCCTTAATCTTAAAAAGATGTTGTCCAAATATATAATTAAATTAAAAATTAATTTAGCTGAATTAATATTCAATTTTTTAAGAAAAGTTAATTTACTTATAATTTTTTGTATCATTTTTTAAATAAATTTTCCAAATATTTTCGATTACTTTAATATCGTTAATTGCTTCACTTGCTTTATTAATACTAATTTTTTTTTTTTTAATATCTTCTACAAACCCATCACATTGGTTTTTAAATGACCATCCTTTACCAAATTTGAAATGCTGCTTTCTATTAGATTTGCTGTTATAAATAACAAAATTTGCAGTTAAATTTTTGTAATGTTGTGGAGGTAGATTTATTTTTAAAGATCCATATTCAAAATAAATTTCTAAAGTTTCATCCCATCCATGCCTAGAAAAAAAACCTGTTTCTAAAGTACCATTGAATTTTTTATACTTAAAACTTACAACTGATGCTGACTTATCGGAAAGATTAGCTCCTACTAATTTTGGAGTTTCATTTGTAAAATATCTCATTAAACCTACATTTTGACATTATAAATTTAAATATTTTTCATAAGATCTATCAAATTTTTTTGGAAGCCAATTTGGTTTTAATGGCCAATTAGGCTTATCAAGGCTGTTAGCTTCACCTGAAACAATATATTCATTTTTTTTGTCGTACCCACTTCCAGACAATCTATGCGATTTTATCAGTACGATATTTCCAAGAGTCTTATTTTTTATTAATTTATCAAAAATTTTTTTTGATTTTATTACGCCAAGATCGTAAGTTTTATTATAGCCAATCTTATATATAGTTTTAAATTTTTTTGCAGTTTGCAGTAATTTAATTGATTGACTAACACTTCCAGCCATAGGTTTTTCTGTCAACACAGGCTTTTTATATTTTAAAAATTCATAAGTTATAGGTCCAATCATGTTTCTTTTCACAACTATTACGATTCCATCAAATTTGTCTATATCTTTAATTAAATCCTTGTGAGAACTATAGGTTTTTTTTATTTTGAATTTTTTACTTACTTGACGTCTTAGTTTATCTCTTTTTTCAACTAATCCTGTAATAATACATTTTTTATTTTTAAAAAAATTTTGGATAAATGCAATTTGACCATTAAAGCCGGCCCCAATAATTGCTAATCTTACTCTTCCCATTAAATAATAATTTTTTTTGGGCCTTTTTTTATGAGAAATTTCAATTTAACTAGACGTTCAATATTTATAATGTCTTTTTCATCTGAAACGAGAATATCTTCCAAAGAGAATAAAGCTTTTTTCCTTTTTGTTTTGAGTATTTTATACAGATTATTTCTTAAACTTTTTTTTTCTGGAAGTTGAGCTAAACTATAAAATGCTACTCCATCAAACTTCTCTTTTTTAAAATCCATTAACATTTCATTATAATTGAGATAACAGCCTTTAATGCCATATTCAGTAAAGCTTAACTTATATTGAAATCCTCTTTTATCACACGCATCTCTTATAACTAAATTTTGAACTTTTTGATGACTCAAAGAACCATCAATTAATTTTCTGCTTGAAATGTATCCCTTAAATATCATTTAAAGTATTATTTTTCACCTGGGTGTTTATATTCTAAGCCAATTTTTGTTGCAGCTCTGAGTTTAAGCGGAGAAAAAAAGCTACCTAATTCTTTCTGAGAATAAGGTGTGAACAACCCTTTAAATCTACAATTTAGTGAAATTCTAGTTTCATTAGTTTTATTTATAAGATTTCCATGCGGTAAATTTTGATTAAACAAAAGATAGTTCCCATAATTAATTTTAATAAATTTTAAATCATTTTTGTATTTCTTATATAAATCAGTAACACTATTGATTTTCTTACTATTGAAATTTTTATTAAATATTTTTAATTTTTTTGCATTTAATAAAAACATTGATTTAGTGTCATAACAATCAACTAGCGGTATCCACAAGACACTTTCGAAAGGCGAGTCCCCTGACCAAGTATCAGAGTGTAATGGTAGTAAAGAACTTTCGTCATTTGGAAGTTGTATGGATAAATTGATATTCTTCTGAATAGCTAATTCATTTCCAACAATGTTTTCCAACATACTTTTAGCTAGCTTATAATAATTTTTTTTAAAGTTTTTATCTTTATTTATATGGCTTATCAAATCTAGTCTAATTTTATTTAAATTATTCTCTTTTACGAATTTATGTAGATGGTTGCAATTTAATGTATTTTTTAAGTTTAATAAATTTTTAATCTTTTTTTTTATTTTGAAATTTATGTAATTTAGAGACTTCATGTTCTCTACTTTTTCAATTAAGTAGCCCCTTTTTAAAAATAATTTTTCGTATTTCGAATTATTAGTCATATTTATTTAAAAAGGTCCTTTAAAATCTTTATATGGAATATCAGTTTCATTTATGTTCTGAATTGGTAGATATTTTTCAATAAGTTTAATCGATATTTTTTTCTTAGTTAATTTTTCTACGGATGATAATATTTTCCTCAAATCAATATAAAAGTCTTTTGCAAGAATTCTAGTACTTGGTATTGGCATTTCTTTAATACCAAGTCTAATTGGATTAGATTTTAAACTCAGTGACATATTTTCTGAAATAATAGAAATTATTTCTGAGCTTACTCCGAATGATCTCCAGCCATTATCTAAAACTAGCAAATTTTTAGTTTTTTTTACTGATTTCAAAATCGTATCTTTATCAATAGGTCTTATTGTTCTTAAATCTATAATTTCTGGGTTTATATTATTTTTTTTTAAAATTTTATTAATCCTCATTAATTGAATTAAAGCATCAGAAAATGAAACAATTGTTAAATCATTACCTTTTTGAATAATTTTAGCTTTTCCAATTTTAATTGGAAAAAGTTTATTTGGTACTTTTCCTTTTATATTATGAAGCCATCTATGCTCAAAAAATATAACTGGTCCATCATCATTAACACTGCTTACGAGTAAACCTTTTGCGTCATAAGCATTCGACGGCGCTACTACTTTAAGACCTGGTATATGAGCAAATAATGCCTCTAAAGATTGAGAGTGTTGAGGCCCCTGTCCCCAACCTTTTCCTATTATCAATCTAATGACTAGTGGTACTTTTTGTCTTCCACCAGACATGAAATTCCATTTTGCAGCTTGATTTATAATTTGCTCAATTGATAATAAACTAAACTCAACTCTTTGATGAGATAAAATAGGCCTCAAACCTCTAATTGCTGCACCTATACAAATACCAGTCAAAGCACTTTCAGATGTTGGAGGCTCTATTACTCGGTTGGTACCGAAAATTTTCGATAAATCAGTAGTAGTTCCAAATATACCTTTAGGATCATTGATGCCAAGACCCATTAAAATAACTTTTTTATTTTTTTTCATTAATTGAATTAATGTTTCTCTTATGGACTCTGAAAATGTTTTTAATCGCATTAATTATTTATAAAAATTATTAAATTTATTTAAATTTTTTTTATTTGGATATTTACTTTTTTTGGAGAATTCAAAAGCCTTGCTTACTTGTTCGTCTATTTCTAATTCTATTTTATCTATAAAATCTTTATTATATTGTTTTCTGATTTTTTTTTTAATTTTAACTAAAGGACAATTCTTAATCCATTTTTTAAGCTCTCCTTTTGGCCTATAGTTTAAACTGTCGTCCCAATAAGGCCCGCAATGTTCTAACCATCTGTAAGTTTTTAATTCTAGTAATGCTGGCCTTGAAGTAAGTCTTATTTTTTTTACCATTCTTTGAGAGACATTTAATACTTTGTTAGCATCATTTCCGTCTATTGAACTCGCGTCTAAACCATGTGCTTTAGCTATTTCGGTAACTTTTCTATTTTTTGGCTGTCTATCTTTGATGGAAGTGTAAACAGAATAATAATTATTTTCACAAACAAATAAAATAGGCAGATTTGCTAAGGATGCGAAATTAATTGTTTCATGAAAAATACCTTCTTCTGTTGCTCCTTCTCCAAAAAAAATAGCTGTTATAAACTTATTTTTCTTTTTTTCATGTAAAGATTGAAGTGCTATTCCTGCACCGATAGGTATTGGACTGCCCACAATAGGAATAGACATTACTACTCCAGCTTTTAGATCTTGTAGGTGCATTGATCCACCAAGACCATCTGCACATCCAGTTTTTTTACCATATATTTCAGCTATCATTTTATTTAGGTTTCCTCCTTTAGCTAAATAATGTGCGTGACATCTATGGCTGCTTATTATTTTGTCTTTTTTGCTCAATGATTGGCATACACCTGCCGCAACAGCTTCTTGACCAATAGAAAGATGAACTGGGCACCTCATTTCCTGTTCGGGATATAAAGAAGCAATTTTGTTTTCTACTCTTCTGATTTTATAAATTTTTTTAAAAAGTTCTAGGACTGCTGTTTTTTTTTGCATAATACCCATTAACTGTATCAACAATATATTTTAATTGTTTTTTGGAAAGACCATGGTGTGTTGGTATAGAAAGAATTCTTTTTGACTGATCAATAGTATTTTTAAGATCATAACTTTTATTTTTAAACATTTTTTGCATATGAATTGGCTTTGGATAGTGGATGTAAGACTCAATCCCGTTTGATTTTAAATGTTTCTGTAATGCGTCTCTTTCTGGGACTTGAATTACAAATAGATGATAAGTGTTATATTCCTTTTTTTTCTCCGCTGGGGCAAATATAAATCTTTTATCTAAATTTTTAAGAAAATATTTTGCATTATTCCGCCTTTTCTGAATGATCTTATTAATATTTCTTAATCTATAATTTAATATACCTGCCTGAATATTATCTAATCTAGAATTATAACCCAAGCTATCAGCATCATCTCTAGTCCGTAAGCCATGATTTCTTAATCTTGAAATTGTTTTTGCTGAACTTGATCGTTTTGTTATGACAAAACCACCATCACCCATGCCATTAAAGTTTTTTAAGGGATGAGTTGAAAAACACCCTATGTCACCGAATGTTCCACAAAGTTTACCGTTAAATTTACTGCCAAAAGCCTGAGCGCAGTCTTCAATAACAAGTAATTTATTTTTTTTAGCGATTTTTAGAATTGAGTCCATATTACAACTTCTACCCGTAAGATGAACAGCCATAATAGCTTTGGTTTTTTTTGTAATTAATTTTTCAATAATGTCTGGATTAATGTTCTGATCTGGTAAAACATCTGCAAAAACAGGTTTTGCACCTAAATGTACTATGGTTGCGGTTGAAGCAATATATGAATTTGAAGTTGTAATTACTTCATCTCCTTTTTTAATTCCCGCAACATACATACCAAGTGTCAAAGCGTCAGTTCCACTATTGACTGTAACTACATTTCTTGAAAAAAATTTTTTAAGATTTTTTTCAAATTTAATTACCTCTGAAGCATTTATGCCAACATATTCTCCACTTTCTAAAATATCATTTATAATCGGAAGTAAAAATTTTTTTTCTTCCAGCCACTGATTTTTAAAATTTAAATATTTAATTTTCATTATTTATTATAAAAATCTCTTACAGTTTTAATTATATAATTTAATTGTTTTTTTGATAAATGCTGATCACAAGGGAACGATATAATTTTGTTTGCATGTGCATCAGTAATTGGAAAGTCGCCTTTTTTATAACCCATTTTTTGAAACGGTTTTTGTCTATAAATTGGTGTTGGATAATGTATTTTTGCCTCAATACCTCTCTTAAGACAATAATTTAAAAGCTGGTTCCTTCTAATAGCAAAAACAATATATAAATGAAAAACATGTTTTACATGGCTTGGTCTAAAAGGGATGTCAATTTCATCTATTTTAGACAGATTTTTATCTAAGTATTTGGCATTTTTTATTCTAGTTGCTGCAATTTTTTTCGCCTTAGGAAGTATCCAGTTTCCTACCACTGCTTGAATGGTATCCATTCGAGAGTTGTATCCTAGTAAATTTACTACATCTCTATTTACTAAGCCATGATTACGCAATAATTTTAAACGTCTATAAACTGATTTATTATTAGTAACTATCATTCCTGCATCTGACCAAACATTTATATTTTTTAAAGGATGGAAAGAAAATGCTCCAGTCGTACCAAAAGATCCACTTATTTTTTTTTTGTATGTCCCTAAAATTGATTGACATGCATCTTCTATAATTGGCAAATTATATTTTTTAGATAATTTCATAATTTCACTCATATTTGCAACGCACCCGGTAAAGTGAACGGGCACAATAGCCTTAGTTTTTTTTGTTATTTCTTTTTCAATTTTTGAAACGTCTATGCAAAATGAGTCGTCACAATCAACAAATTTAATCTTTGCGCCCACCTCATTTATGGCTCCAACTGTAGCAACAAATGTATTTGCAGCAGTAATAACTTCATCTCCTGGACCAATGTTTAAACATTTTAATGAAAGTTTAATCGCATCAGTACCCGAGTTGACACCTACTGCATACTTAGTTCCAATTAATTTTGCAAAATTATTTTCAAAATCAGAAAGTTCTTTACCCAAAGTAAAATCACCTTTTGGTACAAATCTTTTTAATTTCTTCCATAAAATATTTGCGTTATTAAATTGTTGTGGCAAATATGAATATCTTACTCTCATTACTTAAGCCTAATGTTATTCATTCTTTTAATATTAAAAAATAATTCATCTTTAAAAGTGTTAACTAGTAATTTCTCCTCAAAAGCCTTTTTTAGATCCGAGACCGCATCTTTAACTGTGTGCTTAGTTTGAAAACCCAAAATTTCTTTTATTTTTTCTGAACTGACATGATAAGATCTATTATCGTCAGATTTTGTGTTTACAATATTTATATCTTCTCCAATAATTTCTTTAACATCTGCGGCTAATTCATTAACTGATTGATTTTTAAAACCAACATTAAAAATTTGCCCATTTACTTTTTTAGGATCTGCATTTATTACTGCTAGATAAGAGTCGACCATATCTTCAATATGAACATTCGGTCTTAACTGATCTCCTCCAAAAACTTTAATTTCTCTGTTGTGAAATGCATGATTTGTAAGAATATTTACTACTAAGTCTAATCTTTGTCGTTTTGCATAACCACAAACTGTCGATGGTCTTATTGTTGTTGTAATGAATTCATCAGATTTATAACTATTTAATATTCTTTCACAATCACCTTTAAATCTTGAATAATCTGTCAGTGGCTCCAATTTCATATCTTCTGTGACATTTTTTTCTCTCTTAATTCCATAAACAGAGGATGAGGAGGCATAAATAAATTTTCTGATATTACTATTAATGCTCACTTTAACCAGTGGCTCAAATGCATCATAATTGATTGATTTACCTAGTTCAGGGTTTAATTCAAAACTGGGATCATTAGAAATACAAGCTAAATGTATTACTGTATCATGTCCAGGAATGTATTTCTCTAAAAGCCTTAAATCTCTTATATCTCCTTTAACACATCTTAGGTTTTTATGACTCGTTAATACATCTTCACCATAAATCATCAAGTCTAAAACAGTTACTTGAAAATTTAAATTGAGAAGCTTTGGTACTAATCTTGAACCAACGTACCCCGCTCCTCCAGTAATAAAAATTTTTCGATTTTCTTTCATGTGTTATTTTAAATATGCCTCAGCGGATCTTATAAGTTCATCTTTTTGAATCAATTTGCTATTAGCCTCACTTTCAACATTAAAAGCTGCGGCCAATGATGAAATAAACATACTTAATTTAACATCAATTTTTTTAAAAACTGACATTGCCAAAAATGCTAACATTGTATCTCCAGCACCTATTTTATCTAGTACTTTAAAAGCAAAGGCAGGACATTTGATTATCTTATTATCCTTTTTCAAAAAGGTAGTGGACCCTCTATTACCTGAGGTTACTGTTATTACTTTTGAATTTATTTTTTTGCCGAGTTGTTTTAATAAGATTTCAAGACTTTCAGACTTATTTCTTAACTCATGCCGCATTTCATTTTCGTTAATAATTATTAAATCTGCTTTTTTATATTTTGAAATAGTATGAAAACCAACGTTCGCTGCATTTAATTGTGCATTAACAGCAATAAATTTTGATTTTTTAACAATCAGTTTAGCAATTCTATCTGTTATCAATCCATGACCAAAGTCTGATACTATTACCAAGTCATGTTTCTTAATTTGTTGTAATATGTTTTTAATTAATATTTTTTCTTCTTTTTTATTAATCAATTGATCTTCAATTGAATAAACACCAAGAATTTTCATTTTACTTACTTCATCTACAAATCTTTTTTTTACTATAGTGCATGAATTTTTTTTTGGTATGAAAATTGGATTAATATTTTTTTTTAAGTTTGTTTTAAGAAAGCTTAACTGTTCTTTTTTTTCACCAATATAGCTTAAAACAGTAACTTTTTTACAAAAATTGGATAGATTTCTTGCTATTGATAAAGTTCCGCCTAAAAATTTCTTGGAATATAAATTTTTTACAGCAAGAACAGGTTCTTTTCCTGATTTTCCAAGTGCATCACAATAAACATATTCATCAATAATAGTTTCGCCAATCACTAACACTTTTAATTTTGAGAACGAACTTGTAGTTTTTTGAATATTTAAATTTTGTTTATTTTTATCATTTTTAATTGATTTTAAAAAATTTTCCTGTTGATCAGTTAAATTTAAACTGCTTTCATTTATAATCTTGCTTGAACTAAATAACCCATCTTTTGTGTAATGAATACCACCCCCTACTTTTTTAATTGCCTTGAGTTCTTTTTTTATATTCCCAGTAACATCTAATTTTGAATCTTTATAATCTTGTCCTTTGCAGTAAATATTTGGTTTTAAGTTTATAATTGGATAAATCGCAGTATCAGAAATATTTGCAGTCACATAATCTATATTTTTAAGTGCAGCTAGAGACTGCATTCTAAGTTTTAAAGAAAATATTGGTCTGTTTGGACCTTTGTTTACATACTTATCTGGGGTTACAGACACTACTAATACATCTCCTAATTTTTTAGCTGAATTGAAATGATTTATATGGCCAATATGCAGAATATCGAAAACTCCGTGGCAAAGTACTACTTTTTTATTTTTTAACTTTAAATGGTGAATTTTTTTTGCCAATGATTTGATATTTAAAATTTTGTTATGCATTTTTATCTTCTTTTAAAAGATTAAACCAAATTTTAGTGGCTTTAGTAATTTTAGATGGCGTCCAAACAGGTGCTGATTTCCAGTAATCAATTTGACTCAAGAGGTCTTTCACGCCCTTTTCTATTGAAGTTTTTGGAGCCCATTTAAAATCTTTTTTGACTTTTCGTATATCTGCAAGAGATCTATCAGGTTCGCCAGGTCGCTTAGGAATAAAAATTTTTTTACCTCCTATCAATTTAGCTATATGATTAACTTTTATTTCTTTACCCCCAGCTACGTTATAAATTTCACCTTTAATTTTAGAGTATGCTGTTTTTAAAATTAAGTTTGTTAAGTCACTTACATGAAGAAAGTCTCTTGTTTGGTTTCCATCGCCAACTATAGTTAAAGGTTTTTTGGCGATTTTCTGAGCCAAAAATACCCCGAATACCGCTCCATATGTGCCGCTAGTTCTAGATTTAGGGCCATAGATGTTAAAAAATCTAAGTGATATTGTGGGTAATTTAAAAATTTTATTATAATGCATAACTAGTTCCTCACCTTGCCATTTAGTAAGTGCATAAGGATACATAGGTTCTATTTTGCTACTTTCATTTGTAGGAAATTGATCAGGAAATCCGTAGCAACTTGCTGAAGCAGCGTATATAAATTTTCTTATTTTAAAATGATTTGATGCTCGTAAAACATTAAAAGTTCCTACAACATTTGAATTGAAATATTTTTCTGGGTTTTCTATACTTGGCACAATATCAGCTAATCCTGCTAAATGAAAAACATAGTTAACATCTTTGAAATGTCTCTTTATTTTATCATAATTAGAAATATCACAATTTATTATTTTTAAGCTTTTGTTTTTTTTTAAATTAGATTTTCTTCCTGTTGAAAAATTGTCTAAAACAATTACTTTATGATTTTCATTTAATAATCTTTCGACAAGGTTCGACCCAATAAATCCCGCCCCCCCAGTCACTAAAGATAAATGTTTCATAAAAAACGCCTTTTAATTGATTTATAGTATAAAACCATAGCTCCGCACTTTGCAAAAATACAGTTTTTTTACAATTCTAATCACTTTTTTTTATAATGGGCTTAAATTATAGTCTTTTTTATTAACTGTGGTTTCTAAATTTCCCATTAAGATCTGAATCTTGTTTTTTTGGATTTCCAAAATTTTAAAAATTTTTTGTGTAAAAGGTCCCGAAGAAAACTTATAGTAATCTCCTACCTTTGTTTCAAATAAAGGTTTTGTTATAATTCCTTTTAAATTCTCTTTGCTTTTGCAATATTCTATAAATTTTGATATTTCATTCTGAGAACTCTTAAATCCGTTTAAATAGTATTTAACACCCCTAATATAGTTTAGACGTTTTAAACTATTTTCATCTGAAAAATTTTTGTCATAACAAAATAGATAATTACCCAAAAGATCGTACTCTCTTTTAATTAATCTGTTTTTTTCAAATTTTTCTTGAAATATTTTAGGACGGTAAATTTTATTTTCTTTTCCAAATTTATTTTGAAGTTCCTATAAAAGAGAGCTTATTTTTTTTTTTTCAAATTTTATTATTGTCCACATTACTCAAGTTCCCTTTTAAGATCATCGTATTCTCTCATTTTTCTTTTCATGAAATTGATAGTAAGTTTAGTTCTTTCGCTAATTCCCTTTGGGGTAATGATGTATTGAATATAATTAATTTTATCTTTTTTATTTTTAAAATTATTTATTTTGACTAATCCTTTGTCTTTGAGAGCTTTTAAGCAGTAGTTAAGTTTACCAAGACTGAAACCTAATTCCTCTGCAAGTTCACGCTGTGATGCATCTGGATTTTTATGTATCTTCCTTAAAACTTCAAAATTATCTTGTAATTTAGTTTTTTTCATTGTTCAATTTTTGAACATTATAGTGTTCAAATTTTGAACAATAAAGTAAAATTTAGACTATTTGATCATGGAAAGCTACATTATGTGAATAGTTATTATTTTTATCTATATGTAGTTCAAGCTTTTTTGAGGCTATAATTAGAGCTTCTCTAAAACTTTTTATTGAAAATTTTTTTCAGTGCATAAATCAAGCCAATTGAGCTATTAGTACTGGTCAGCTGCACGCGTTACCGCGCTTCCACACCCAGCCTATCAACGTAGTGGTCTACTACGGCTCTATAGGAAGAA
>VMHT01130259.1_pt1 | contig 11802 bp, 21 predicted proteins | sample 4693611 | NCBI WGS metagenome assembly VMHT01 (sample SAMN12280063, study PRJNA550983) | marine metagenome | isolation source: seawater sampled from same location over 5 years 0.02-0.2 micron viral filtrate | place: USA: collected off the coast of southern California halfway between the port... ...
GAAGCATTGGGTCAACAAAAACCTGTTAAAGTTTATAGAGATAATAACAAAGATGGTAAATATGATTTGTTAGAAGAAAATGTACATGAAGGCATATATGGAATTAACATTCACAGAGCAACTGCTAAATCTGGTGGTACTTCTACTAGAGTAGATAAGTGGTCTGCTGGTTGTCAAGTAATAGCAAAGAATAGTCATTTCAAAGAATTTATGGAAATCTGTCATAAAGCTAAAGATGTATGGGGAAATTCTTTCACATATACATTGATAGAATCTAACGATATTTCATAAATTTTTATATATATAATTAATAAAGGTTACATCTCATAATTAACGAGGAGTAATATAATGGCATTTAAAGATTTGTTTAAAGACAAGAACGATATTAACGAAAAATCGGTTGTAGGATTCGCATCATTTGCGATAATGACTCTATTTGCTTTTGCTGATTTACTAACAGGATACTTAGGTAAAGATTTAGTTATCAATGAATTTATTTATAATTCATTTGTTTTAATTACATTAGGTTCTTTTGGTATTGCTGAAGCTGGTAAGATTTTTGGTAAAAAAGATTAAATTAAAATAATAATAAGTTATGGTATATTGGTTCACAGGTCAACCTGGAGCAGGAAAAACAGTTTTAGGAACTAAACTACATACGTTCTTAAAAACTGAGAAGAAAAATTGGAGAAGGGATGTATTTCATCTTGATGGTGATAACCTTCGTGAACTAACTACTAATAAGGATTACTCTGAAACGGGTAGAATTCAGAATATCCGAAATGCTCAAATGATTATCGAATTCATTCATAATAATGAATGTGATGTCGTTGTATCACTAGTGGCCCCTTATAAGTGGTTAAGAGATGAGTTCAAACAAAAGATAGGTTTGGATAACTTTCAAGAAATATATGTACACACTACTCAGATAAGAGGAAAAGAAAAATACCACACAAAAGATTACGAACAACCTCAGACCGAATTTATTGATGTAGATACTACTAAAGATAGTCCAGAGAAATCTTTCTCAAAAATCATAAATCAACTACTTATTTCAGAAAAAATCACAAAGTAATGAAACAATATTCATTATTTATCGGAAGATGGCAACCTTGGCACCAAGGCCATCGTTGGTTAATTGACCAAAGATTAAAAGAAGATAAAAATGTTTGTGTTGCAATTAGAGATGTAGAACCAAGTGAAACACAACCTTGGACATCTCAAGAGGTATTAGAAAATGTTGAATATGAACTACATGATTTAATCCAAGAAGGTGTAGTAAAGGTAATAATTATACCTGATATTGAATCAGTTAATTATGGAAGAGGAGTTGGATATGAAATTATCGAACATGAACCACCTCAACAAATCAAACGTATATCAGCAACAGCAATTCGTTCAAGTATGAGAAAAGATGGCAAGTTATAAAGAAACTCTAGTAAAGACTCTCATATGGAGAGCAATAGCAACCACAATAACATTTCTTGTTAGCTGGGTAATAAGTGGTAATCTTGAATTTGGTTTGATGATTGGTGGAATCGATACACTTATAAAGACCATAGGATATTTTTCATACGAAAGATTATGGCAAAACTTTTCCAATTTTGGTAGTAAATTAAAAAAATAATAGGAAAGTATATCAAAAAGTTTTAATATACTATACTTATATAAAAGAAGATTAGTATGGAAAATAAAAACGAAAAGATATTCCCCAACTTTGACCCAACACAAGACCTCTCTCTAGCAGGTAAGAATCGAAGAATGAAACGAGGGTTGGGTTCTAAACCATTAATGGAATCTGAAATTAAGGAAGTTCAGAAAAAAGCTCGTTCTGCAATGGAAGCCGCTAGGTTACTTGGAGTTTCTTACAACACTTATAAAAAATACGCAAGGAAGTATGGTATCTTTGAAGATTTAAAAAACCCAAATGGTGATGGTATCCGTAAAGGTTATAATCTTAAAAGGGGAAAATATTCTTTAGATGATATTCTAAAAGGAAAATATCCTGAATATCCTGTTTGGAAGTTAAAACAGAGATTGCTTAACAATGGATATATGTTAGAAAAATGTAATAATTGTGGATATGATGAAAAAAGAATTACAGATAGTAAGGTTCCTTTAGTTTTAGATTTCGAAGATGGTGATAGAAAAAATCACAATTATGAAAATCTTAGAATGCTGTGTTTTAATTGTTCGTTTTTAATCAATGGAAACCTATCAGGTCCTAAGAAAGAATACGAGTATTAATGAAAATATTTATTAATGGGTGTTCACATACAGCAATAGATTATATTTGTTGGTATAATAGGAAAAAACAATTAATACACCAACCACAAAATAGAAAATCTTGGATAACTTTTGCAAAAGAAAAACTAGATATTCCTAACCTTGCATCAACTTATACAAATCCTGCAGGAAATCCAGAAAACCTTGAGAAGCTGGGTTTAGGAAAAGATGCTTCTTTAGATTGGAGGGAGTGTATTAAGGTTTATGGAAATACCCCACATATTATATCATTAGCTACAGATGGAAAAGGAAATGATTCGATATTATTTGATAGTTTAAATTATTTAAGATATTGTAAACGAGAAAATATTAAACTTGATTACGTTTGTATTCAATGGAGTGGACCAGGTAGAAGATTAGTTACTACTGATGTGAAAGATTTAGATTTTGCAAATCCACATGAAAACTATCAGTTTGGAACAAATCTTGAACCAGGTGGTTCCTTTCACACATTAAATTATATGGTAATATTGCAAAATTACTTAAAGGAAAATAATATAAATTACAACTTTATAAATTACTTTCCATTAGATAGACGAGTAATAGATATTGATAAAAAATTATATAGAGAACTTGATAAAACTAAATTTTTATCATATAAAAAATATCATCCTATTGTTGAAGGTTGGTTACCTAATATTTTAAAAGATGGTCTAGCTATAGATACCGATGGCCATCCCAATGAAGAGTTAATGGAAATAATTGCAGATAAAGTTGTTAAAAATATTGTAAAATATAACAAAAAAATACAATGAGTTTTATAATTGGTAAAGCATGTGATGGAGTGTGTGATACAGCTTGTGTAGAAGTGTGTCCTGTTGATTGTATCCATGGGCCAATTGATGTAGATGGTAGAGGTGAAGAGGTTGATGGAATGAGTAAAGAAGAACTCAAAGGAAAACAACTTTACATAAATCCAATAGAATGTATTGATTGTGGGGCGTGTATACCAGAATGTCCTGTTGAAGCAATTTATTCGAGTGAGGATGAAGCAATAGAAAACGAAGGAAATGATGAATCAGTAAAAAAGAATTACAAATTTTTTAATCAAAAATGGAAAAGTATATTATAACAAATGGTTGTTCGTTTACACGACAACATCGAAGAATAGGAATAAATGGAACATCTGATGATTTCATAAACGATACACGAGGACAATGGAGATGGTCACATCATATTAAAGATATTTATCAAGATGCTAATGTAATAAATCTAGGGTGTCCAACAAACGATAATCAGGTAATTGCACTATCCACTATGGATATGGTAAATAAACTTTTAAAAGAAGGAATCCTACCTAGTAATATATTAGTAATAACTCAATGGTCTGAATCTGCTAGAAATAGTTTTTTTATTTCACATGAAGTTTCAGAAGTTTATGGTTCTGAATTAAAGTACAAAGATACTCATGAAAATGCATATGCTCATGTATCTGCTTATTTGGATAAATGTGATAAGAATGTAGGTAAAAATGGATATTTTATTCAAAGTGGTGGGTATTCATATAATCATGTTTTATATGATGTAGTTGATATTTTTGATAAACAAGGAGAGTATATTTCACCTGAATCAAAACTTATAACTTATTTTACAAACATATTACTACTTCAAAACTTTTTAAAGTTACATAATATAGATAGTATATCATTTAATCTATCTTATAATCTAAATGAAGTGGGTGGAACAAACACCTTTTCAGAAACATACAATAAAATTATAAACAAAAACATATTCAAAGGTAGATATGATAATCCCTATGTACAAAGTTTGTTTAACTTAATTGATATAGATTCTATGTGGTTACATACAGATGAAGATACCAACAATGGTGGAATTACAGAATGGGCTATAAAAACATTTGATAAAGAAGTAGATGAACAATTGTTTATGGAACACGATATAGCTAACCCAAACTCAGTACCAAATTTTGATGAATGGGTACTAATGAATGATAAAATAAATGAATATCCGTACGGCCATGTATCCGAACAAATGAACCGAAAGTTTGTAAAAACAATTTTAAATAAAAAAATTGAAAAATATTTGGATATTAAATAAATTTTTCGTATCTTTGTGTAACAAATACATATATATAAATATAAAACAATAATTATGAGTAAATTTTTCGAAGTTACAGTAGAAGTGGTTGTTGCCACACTTAAAAATGGTAAAGACAAAAAAGCAAAAGAAATCTACTTAGTAGATGCACAATCAGTAACAGAAGCTGAATCAAGAGTTGTAAAAGATTTTGAAGATAGTGGAGTTCAGATTGACTACAAAGTAAGTGGAGCAAAAGAAAGTAGAGTATTAAGGGTAATTGAGTAATGAGTAAACAACCTCAAATACAAGAGAATGAAGTGAAAACTAAGGTTGCAAAGAGAGTACCACCTGGAGATAGGTGGGCTCCTCTTTCCAACACAACCGTTACATTGGATTCTTTAACCGATGTCCTTGAATTTATTTATCAAGATACAGGTAAAACACAATTTTATATGGATGCTAGAGAAGGATTCGTTTATCTTGTGGATACTGAAGAAATAGTAATAGAACCAGAACCAGAAAAAAGATGGAGTTTATACGGTGAAGAGTAGAATTTTAAAATATTTGAAGAACACTTTATTCTCATTACTTTTAATAATTGGCCACACATTTCCTAACTCAGGAATTATAAAAGAGTGTGATAACAATTATGAAGATAATGATGATATACAAATGTTCATATGAAATTATGTAGTATAAGTGTAGGGAAATCTTTTTGTGAAAAATATTCACAAAGGGTAAAACAATATGCTCCAACCGATATCGATTTAATAATTCTTACAGACCATCCTGAATATTTTGACTTTTGTGAAACAGAATTATATACAGACGATACATTCAGTTATTTTTCAAAAAATACATTTGCGGTAGAACTTTGTAAAAAGTATAAAACTGATGTTTTCTATATTGATATTGATTCTTTTCATATCGTAGATAATTCTATCTATAAAAATAAATTTCAAACTACATATTTTTTGTATGATAAACTATGGCCAGATTTCACTCACTCTGAAATAAATTCTTTACCTAAAGATTTATTAGATTATTATGGAATTAGTGGTAATTTACAGATTGAAAATATTCATGAAAAACTATTCTATATACCATATTCAACCAAAATTGAAAACTTATATAGAGATTTGGTAAATATAAAAAAACTTTGGGATACTGAAACAATTAATTCAGAACCAAAAGGTAATGCTAAAAAATATTCTAGGTATGGTGTTGGATATGGTGAAGGTATTCCATTATCTTTATGTTTGATGATGAATGGAATTCAAACAATGAAGTATAAGTTAACAAAACAAAAAACTACAATATGATTCAATTTTTATTTCCTTATAGAAGAGATTCTGTGGAGAGAGAAAATAATTTGAATGAAGTTTTGCAATTTTATAAATCAAAATTTCCAAATGAAAAGTTTTTGGTTGTTGAAGTTGGTGATGAAAAAACATATAATGGAGATGTTCCATCTATATTTCAAAAACAACCACTTCCACATAATCAATCAAAAACCATAAATTTTGGTATAGAAAATGCAACTGAAGATATTTTATGTATTGTAGATTCTGATATTATATTATTAGATTATGAAAATATAAGATTAGGACAAAGTTCGATACTATCTAAAAGATACCAATATGTTTTACCTTATGAACATTGTTATGATTTACCAGATTTTAAAAGAAGAAACGGAAATCATCAAATGGGAGGTTCCGATGGTAAATGTATTGGAGGAATATGGATGGTAGATAGAAAAGCATTTCAGAAACTTGGAATGATGAATACTAAATATAAAGGATGGGGAAGTGAGGATGATTATAGACACTATCTTTTATCGAGTTCTGTTAAATGGGTAAGATTTATGGGAACTATAATACATTTACATCATCCTCTACAAAAAGATAGGAATAAGTTTGCAAAGATAAACAAACAACATTTAGATAATGATATCAGTAATTTTAACCAAATATCTAAGGACTCATTTATTTGATGAACAATTAGAAAGTATAAAATCTCAAACAGTAAATGTAGATGAGGTTTTGATATGTGATAATACCTTACACAATAAGGGAGTTTGGGATAGATTTGAGATTGCTAAAAAAGCTAAGAACGAGTTTGTATGTATTATAGATGATGATACAATACCAGGTTCTATGTGGATTGAGAATTGTTTTAGTGAGTTTAATAAAAAAGAAGGATTATATGGAACCTGTGGTTACATATTTAATTCATCTAAACGTTACCAAAATAATTATCAAAGAATTGGTTGGTGTAATCCAAATGAAAAAACTACACAAGTTGATTATGTAGTACATAATTGGTTTTTCAAAAAAGAATGGTTAGAATTCTTTTGGAGAGTTGATGATGTACCTCATAATTACGGAGAAGATATGAATCTATCCTTTCAGTTACAAAAAGAAGGGATAAATACATATGTACCATTACATCCTCCTCAAATTAAAAGTTTGTGGGGAAGTGTAAAGGGATTGGAATATGGAGATGATGAAAATGCGTTATGGAAATCAAACCCAAACAACTTTAAATCTAATATGTTCCAATATTTTGATAAACAGATAAATCAAGGTTGGAAACTAATAAAAAACGAAACTCTAATTTAGGTTTTTCTGTTCAGTATATATTTATAAACAGTACCAATGAAGGTACACAAAAACAAAAGGTTAATTATGAAAACTATTTTAGTTATTTTAGGAATTGGAATTATCGCCGCAGGTGTAATCTACTTTCTAATCAAAAAGGGAAAAATCAAAGATTCTGATGGTGATTTTATTCCAGACGTTGTTGAAGATGAAGTAGACAAGGTCAAAGGTAAAGTTCAGAAAAAAGTAAAAGCAGTTAAGACTCGTGTTAAAAATGTAAAAGATGAGATTCAAGATGTTGTAGAAGAACTTGGTGATGTTGTTTCAGCAATCAAAGGAAAAGTTACTAAATCTAAACTTAACTCTCTTACTAAACAACAATTAGTTGATGCAGCAAAGAAAGACCACAAAACTGATTTAGATATCTCTGTAAAGAAATCTACATTAGTAAATAAAGTTTACTCACTTTATAACAAAAAATAAGGAGTATATTATTATGAGTATTAAATCATTGATTACCGAAGCAGTAGTTCTTGATTCAATGTTTGATGTTGAATCAGAATTAATGAACATTAAAGAAACTATTTTAGAACAAATGATTGTAGAGGGTGTTGATGACCCTGGAATACTCAAATGTGTTTTCATGGCAGGTGGACCTGGTTCAGGTAAATCATTCACCGCCATGGAAATTTTCGGTATTGATAAGAAACTCAAATCATCATTCTCTTCATTTGGATTAAAATCAGTTAATTCAGATTCAGCATTTGAAAAGGGATTAAAAGATAATGGTATTGACCCAAGAGATTTGGCAAGAATCGAAAAAGAAGAACCAGAACTATGGGATGCATTAACAGGTACAGGAAAGAACACAGTTCGTGCTAAAGCAAAACAACTTACTAGAAAACAAAAAACATTTTACGAAGCTGGTAGATTGGGTATGATTATCGATGGAACTGGTCATGTATATAATAAGATTCAAAAGAATAAAAAATATGCAGAATCATTAGGTTACGATACTTACATGGTATTCGTAAACACTTCACTTGAAGTGGCAAAAGAAAGAAACCAAAATAGAGATAGAGTTCTATCTGATGAACTACTTACCAAATCTTGGAATGATGTTCAGAATAACTTAGGTAAGTTTCAAAACTTATTCGGTGGTAACTTTAGAATTGTAGATAATACAGTTTATAAACCTATCTCTAATCAAGTACAGAAGGCAGTAAACACTTTCGTAAGAAAGAAAGTATATAATCCAATCGGAAAGAAATGGATACAAACTGCAAGAGCACTTAAGAACAGAAATCTAATTAAAAAATAAATTAATTGAATAAGGGTTTTATATTTTCAGGCGATTCATTCGTTTGGGGGGAGGGTTTAGAATTATTTTCTAATCTACCTTCTACTAAAAAATACTTCGATACAAAATCATATACAATGGCAGGACCTTATAATAGAGCCTGGCATCCTGAATATACTAACTCTATGAGATTGTTTCAACAGAATCATAGATTTTCTCGTTTGGTTTCAAATCACTTCAATACATGGGATGATGTGTATGATAGAAATGGAGGAGACCCATACACTATTATAGATGAATTACTTACACAAATACAAAGAACACCTTTAACAGATGTATCATCTATTATTATTCATCCAACTCATCCATGGAGAGCAGCAGATATAATCATCAATCAAGAAACAACTGATTCAAAATCTATATTGGGTGGAAGTTCGTTTATAGGTAAACACCCAACACATAAATTTTTCAGTACATATAAAGAAGCAGATACTGGTTCATTATCAAAATTAACCTTAGATTCAACTATTCCATACTTTGGAACTAACTTAGGATTTAAAAAATATCAATCAGAGTTGAGTAAAGATTTTTTTGATGAAATTGAAAATAATTGGTATCAGTTAATAGAGTTTTCATTTAAATACTCTGAGTATAAGAATGGAAATATAGATATTGGCCAAGTTACTATAAATGGTACGAAAATTAATGATAAAGTTGAAAGTTTAAAAAAATACGATATCTTTTTGGATTTTTGTAAATTAGAATTATCTAACTTTGAAACTGATTTTATTAAAATTAATAAGAAACTAGAAATACAATTATGTGGTGATTGGATACGTTTTATAGAAAAGTACATTAAACCAGATGCGGATTTACATAATGTAAATATTTCATTTTTACCTGTATGGAACGAAACGTGGGAATCTTACAAAAATGCAGGAGTATCTTTTTATAACAAAAATGTTATAAATATACACCTTGATGGTAAGTACTTACCTTCATTTAATTTTGTTTGGAATGATTATACGATAGAACACACCAAAGGATACGAATGGACTAGAAATATGCATCCGAACCTAGAAGGCCATAAACTAATAGCTGATTCTATAATACATTATTTAGAAAAAAATGCTGTTTTATAAATTTTTTTATATTTAAGAAAGTATAATAAAAGTAAAAATACATAAATTATATTAGATTACATATAATGGCAAACTTATCAGAAAAAATACAATTAATCATTTCTAATCTTGAAGATGGTAGAGATGAAGGAGATTGGGATATTATAAATACTTGTATAGAAGAGCTTGAAAGAGTTTACGATGAATTAGATAGACAAGAAAGTGGATTTGATTATGAATATGAGTAAATTAAAAAGAATATTTTGGGAATATTGGATTAAACCTTGGGGTTGTCCTGTTTAAATAATAAATTATGATTATACCAGTAGATGTAAAACCACCTAAAAGAGTAGAAAAACTATGGGGTCATGAACTTTGGATACACAATGATGAAGATTATTGTGGAAAGTTGCTAGTGTTTCCAAAACAAGGTTCTCATTTTTCTATGCATTATCATCTTAAGAAAAAAGAAACTTGGTATGTACAATCTGGTTCATTTCAATTCAATTGGATTGATGTAGAAGATGGACAACACGATAGTAGAATAATTAAGGTAGGAGATTCGGTACTAATTAATAGAGGATTACCTCATCAACTTATAGCATTAGAAGATAACTCAACAATATTTGAGGTATCAACAGAGCATTTTGATGAAGATTCTTACAGAATATACAGAAACACACCTAATGATTTATTATGAGTAAAGTAAAAGAACCTATAAAATTCAGAAAAGAATTTTCTCCAAAGTACAATTCACCCGCAATGAGGTTAAATCTTCAAGAACAAGGATGGAGTTACAAAGGAATGAACAATGGAAATCCTATATTTGAATATTACGGAGTATATCAATGACAAAATTAGATTTATTAAAGGAACAATTAAAAACCACAGGTTGTATTAGCTTTCATATAAATGATTTAATGGATGCTGATATTTTAAATGGAGAGTTTTTATATAACTTTCAATCTGATAAATCTTGTTATTCTAAAGATATGGATGAGATAAAACCCCGTCTTCAATCATTAAGAGCAGATTTCAGAACAACAGATGGTGTAAGGACAGTTAGAAAATTAGTTAAAAAGTTTAATATAGACCCACTTGAACTAGAAGCACATGGTTTTGATGAAAAATTTGATGATGAAAATAGAACATGGAAGTATTCTATTAATCATACATTTAAATATTATTCTGGCGTACATGATGATTTAGTGGAAGCTATATTATCTCTTAATGATTGTGATATAGACCAAATGTGGTGGTTTGATTGTTGTAATTTGGATGACCATAGCGAAAGCACGTACATAAAAGAATTATACAATAAAATATCTAGTACATTTTATCCTAATGTAACTGAAGAACTTAATTATAATTTTCATACAACATTCTATAACAAGGGATGTGGTATAAAAGACCATCAAGATGGAATTAATCCAGATAGTTTATATGCTGGATTGGTTTACTTAAACAACCGATATGATACATCGTGGGGAGGTAGATTAAGATTAGGGGAACTTGGTGAAGAAAAAACCTTTGTTGAACCTACCTTTGGAACAATTTCTATATTAGATTTTACAAACTTTAACCCAACACATGGTGTAGAAACAGTAACAAATGATTCTGGTAGATACGCTTATCTTTCCTTTGTATCTAAAAACCAAAAAATAGTTTAAAAATAATTCACTTTTTGCTTGGATTTCTCATTTATTTTTCGTATATTTACTATGTAAATAAGAAAGATATGATTAAACAAAAACCACAAACAAACGGAATCGAAATCGACTTAACAGGTCCACAAGGAAATGCATATTTTCTATTGGGTACTGCTAAGAACTTAGCCACACAACTTGATTTTCCTCAACAATTTATTTTGAATGAAATGATGAGTGGAGATTATGAAAATCTAGTAAAAGTATTTGATAAATACTTCGGTTCAATCGTAACATTATATAGATAAAAAATAAACCAGAAAAGACTTGTTTATTTGAAAAATATTTCGTATATTTACAAAGTAAATGAGTGATAATTAAAACTTAAAACTATGAGTAAATACAATAATTCTTCCTTTTGGTATGATGATTTCGATACAGATGATATCATCATTGACCAACTTTCTGATAAGGAAAAGAAATCTTTAGATTTATACAAATTAGCTTCTTCTAAAAGAGCAATATCTAACTTCGTTAACATTGTAACAAATGAATCAATACCAGTTCAATTCAAAGAACGAGGTGATTCTTATACTGATGGTAAATCAGTTGTTATTGGAAGTAGGATAACCGAACCAAAGGATTTTGATGTGGCAGTTGGACTGGCACTTCATGAAGGTTCTCATATTAAACTTTCTGATTTTCAATTACTTAGTGAAATATACAATTTAGTTCCAACTCATGTAAAGGATGGAGCTATTAAAAAGGGTATTAATAATCCAATTGAGATTATTAAGAATCTTTGGAAC
>VMHT01142586.1_pt1 | contig 11801 bp, 12 predicted proteins | sample 4693611 | NCBI WGS metagenome assembly VMHT01 (sample SAMN12280063, study PRJNA550983) | marine metagenome | isolation source: seawater sampled from same location over 5 years 0.02-0.2 micron viral filtrate | place: USA: collected off the coast of southern California halfway between the port... ...
ACATAATCGGCGCAGTCATTGTCGCCTTCGGCCACCGCGGGTAGCTGCTCAAAAGTGCCCAGCAAGTCATAGGCAAATACCCCGCCTAAAAACACTGCATGGGGATGCTCACGTACGGGCGTTATTTGGGTACGCAACAGCCGCAGCGCATCAAAGACACTGGGAGCTTTTAACCGGGCATCTTCATCTAGCGCCGGATCGGGAGCGGCGCAGGTCAACACCAGCCGGCGCGACTGTTGGACACAGTCAATCGCGGCCGGACAGTGTTCTACAATCAATGGCAGTACGGATTCACCATTGGCACTTAGCGCATCAATAGTGATGGTATTGCCCCGGCACTCCAGGCGCACAGCAGCATCTACCATCAACAGGCTCTGCAGGTCATCCTTGCTGTCTATTTCAGCAGATTCCAGCAACAAGGCATTGGTCTGCTGATGACATAGGTGTGTAAAGGCAGCCAGTGGATCGGCCAGATACTCGCCTTGCTGCTGCAATGTTTCTACTTTTCCCGGGATGTCTCCCAGCTCGGCTAAACTCATGGTCGCAAATCTCCCGCTGCGATTAAAAAAAAAGGCCCGTTTAAAAACGGGCCTTTCTTAAGTGTTTTGACACGCACACATGCGTACACCGCCCTTCAAGTTAGGGAGTGCCACCACCAGATAACGCTGTTAAGCGATGTTTGAAAAAAACAGGTTTGCATAGTGTTCTTAAATCTTATCGTGTCAGATGAAAACTTCGTTAAACATTGAAGCATAAAAAACGGTACAATATGCCCTATAGAAGAAAACAAATTCACTCCCATGTCAACCGGAATTCTGAAAACTAAGTGAAAATAGATCTGCACAGCCATACTCATTTTTCTGACGGCCAGCTTTCGCCGACAGAATTACTGCAACGAGCACATACCATGCAGGTAGATGTGCTTGCCATTACTGATCACGATTCGGTGGCCGGCCTGGACGAAGCCCACGCCTATCAGCAAACCCAGAAAAGAACGCTGACGATTATTGACGGGGTCGAAATCTCCACTGCCTGGCACGGCTTTGATATCCACATTGTGGGGCTTAATGTTAATCGCGAATGTCCGGATTTTCAGACATTTTTGACTGCGCAGGCGAAGCGCCGACGTGAGCGGGCAGAAAAAATTGCAGAAAAACTGAGTAAATGTGGTTTTGAAGGCGTATTAGAAAAGGCAGTCAGACTTGCCGGGCCGGGCCAGATTACCCGGGCCCACTTTGCCCGGGTTTTGGTGAACCACTATGGGGTCAGCTCCATGGACAGTGCCTTTAAAAAATACCTGGGCAAAGGTAAACGCGCCGCGGTAAAAGCGGTATGGCCAGAGATGGCAGAGGCCATCGATGCCATTTCCCGGGCGGGAGGGCAGGCGGTACTGGCGCATCCGGCGCATTATGACATGACCGCAAAATGGTTACGCCGGTTGGTGTCAGATTTTGCCGAAGGCGGGGGGCATGGTATTGAAGCGGCCTGTCCGGGGATGGCTGCAAATAAACAAACCCTGATCCGAGAGTTGGCGCATGAGCATCAGCTATTGGCCTCAGCCGGGTCTGATTTTCATTTTCCGTCACGCTGGACCGAGCTAGGCCGAAATCTGGGGATAGCCAGCGAACTTACCCCCATTTGGCATAACTGGTCTCAGCCGCCTTTTGATAAGGAAGCACTATGAGTCAATTTTTCTTTGTTCATCCAGAAAACCCGCAACCCCGCCTGATAAAGCAAGCCTGCGAGTTAATTCGTCAGGGTGAAGTGGTGGTGTATCCAACCGATTCTGGCTATGCAATCGGCTGTCAGATGGATGACAAAAAAGCGCTGGATAAGCTGTGTCAGGTGCGCAATATCGACAAAGACCATAATTTCACGCTGATGTGTCGCGATATGTCAGAACTATCCATTTATGCCAAAGTGGATAATGTCGCCTTCAGACAAATTAAAAATAATACCCCGGGGCCCTATACTTTTATTTTAAAAGCCACCCGGGAGGTGCCCAAGCGGCTGCAAAACCCAAAGCGTAAAACAATCGGGATTCGGGTACCGAATAACGAAATTGCCCTGAAATTGTTAGCAGAGCTAAACGAACCATTGATGTCCACCTCGTTGATATTGCCCGGCGAAAGTATGGCAGAGGCCGATCCGGATGAGATTCGCGACAAGCTGGAAAAACGGGTGGGGCTTATTATTCATGGCGGCACGCTGGGCGAGCAGCCTACAACGATTGTGGATTTGACCGAAACACCGGCGGCCATCCTGCGTGAAGGTAGCGGTGATGTGAGCCCGTTTATCTGATGTGCCAAACACACTGATGGACCCTAAAGACAATCTGACGGAAGCACAGATTCAGCAGCCTCTGCCGCTGGCCTTTATTCACGGCGAAGCAATGCTGGAACAGCCCCAGGATTTGTATATTCCGCCTGAAGCGCTGGAAGTGATATTAGAAAGTTTTGAAGGTCCGCTGGATCTTCTGTTGTACCTCATCAAACGTCAGAAGTTTGATATCACCACCTTGCCGGTGGCGCAGATCACAGCTCAGTATATGGAATACGTTGAAGTGATGAAAAGCCTGAAGCTGGAGCTGGCGGCGGAATATCTGCTGATGGCTGCCATGCTGGCGGAGATCAAATCGCGCTTGTTGTTGCCAAAGCCGGCGGTGGTAGACGAAGACGAAGAAGACCCCCGGGCTGAACTGGTGCGCCGCTTACAAGAATATGAGGTGGTAAAACAGGCGGCGGAAGAAATGGACAGCCAGCCGCGCCTGGAACGCGATGTGTTTGCGGTGAATGTGGCTTTGAGTGCCCCGGCGGCCACAGAGCAAGCCGAGCCGGATGTGGCTTTGGATGAACTGGTAAAAGCCTTTGGGCGGATGCTGAAACGCGCGGCTGCTTTTGAGCATCATACCATTGCCAGAGAAGCGCTGAGCACCCGCGAGCGGATGAGCCAGATTCTGGCGCAGCTCACCCATGAGGCGTTCACCCCGCTGGAAGCGCTGTTTACCGTTGCCGAAGGCCGGGCCGGATGCGTGGTCAGTTTTCTGGCGATACTGGAATTATTAAAAGAGCAGCTGTTAATGTGTGTGCAGGCAGGACCCTTTGCACGAATTTATGTAAAATTAGGCACGCATGAAAAAGATTAACGCTGCGCAGCTAAAACAGCTTATTGAAGCCAGTATTTTTGTCGCTGACCGACCGGTAACCCCGAAAAAGCTAAGAGAAACGGTGCTTTCGGGATTTGATGTTTCGGCAGCGCAGATAACCGAAACGCTAACAGCGCTGGAATTAGACTACGCGCCCCGGGGGATCCAGTTGGTGAAGGTAGCCAGCGGCTACCGGTTTCAGTCGCTCGATAGCCTGGCCCCGTGGTTGCAGAGTTTGTGGCCCGAAAATGCCCCGCGCTATTCCAGAGCGCTGCTTGAGACACTGGCGTTGATCGCTTACCGGCAACCCATTACCCGCGGTGAAATTGAACAAATCCGCGGAGTAGCGGTAAGCAGCAATATTATTAAAACCCTGACTGAACGGGAATGGATAACCATCGTCGGTCATAAAGAAGTGGCAGGTCGGCCGGCGTTATACGCCACCACCAGTGCCTTTCTTGATTATTTTTCGTTAACCTCACTGTCGCAGCTTCCCAGTGCTGATGCCTTTGCAACGCTGGCACTCAAAAACGCTGACATGTCAGGCGAGAAAAAAGAGGTACCGTCTGCGACAACAGACCGTACGAACGACAAAACCGAACCAAAGAGTATGAACACTCATGAGTGAAAAATTGCAAAAAGTATTGGCTAATCAGGGCCTGGGTTCGCGCCGTGAAATGGAGCGCTGGATTGAACAGGGCCGTGTTTCTGTTGACGGCAGCATTGCGACCCTGGGTGACCGGGTAGGGCCAGAAGCCCAGATCCGCGTAGATGGCCACCTGTTATCCCGTCAGACTGAGAAACCGGTGTGCCGGGTACTGATGTACAACAAGCCTGAAGGTGAGTTATGTAGCCGCTCTGATCCTGAAGGCCGGCCTACGGTATTTGAACGGTTACCCACGATTCGTTTAGGGCGCTGGATTGCGGTAGGACGACTGGACATCAACACCAGCGGGTTGTTGTTGTTTACCAATGATGGTGAGCTGGCCAACCGCCTGATGCATCCCAAATGTGAAGTTGAGCGCGAATATGCGGTACGGGTATTTGGTGAAGTTCCGTCCAAAACCCTCAGCACCCTCAAAAAAGGGGTGGAGCTGGACGATGGCATGGCCAAGTTCACTAGCATCAAGCCACGTAAAAATGATGATGAAAGCATGAACCAGTGGTTCAATGTGACTTTGCAGGAAGGACGTAACCGCGAAGTAAGACGGCTGTGGGAATCACAGGAAGTTCAGGTAAGCCGCCTGATTCGGGTACGTTACGGGCCGATTGAGCTGCAAAAGCGTTTACCTCAGGGAGCCTGGGTAGAGCTGGAGCTGGAAGATGTGAACAAACTGCGCAAGCTGGTGAGCCTGTCGAATGAAGATAGCAGCCTGGTGGACGCGCGTCAGACCAAACTCGACCATGCCCGATTAAGTCGCATGCGCCGTTCGGTTAAAAAGCATCGCACCCGCAAATCCGGTGCTGGCAATAAGCGCTGATTCTACTGTTATTTTTTGATTATAAAGGCGAAGCGTGTGAGCGTTTCGCCTTTTTTGTTGGCCAAAGCCCAGCCGGGACAAGGTGAATAGACACTCCGAGGCGATCTGTATGAGGCTGGCCTGCGTAGGGCATCAGGTATAAAGAGTTGGGTAAGCCGACTTTGAAATTGTAGCTGGCAGCGCGTTTATTTTTTCACAAAAACGAGGAGTGAACATGGAAAACATGCCGCAGCTAGGTGTTGGAACATTCAGATTAGAAGATGACACCGCGCGCAAATCGGTGCTTGATGCATTGAAAATTGGCTTCAGACACATCGACACTGCTCAGATTTATGGCAATGAAGAGCAGGTTGGCGACGCCATTCAGACTAATGGCATTGACCGCGAAGATTTCTTTTTGACCACCAAAGTCTGGTACGACCGGTTTGGCAACAAAAGCTTTATTGAAAGTGTGCACGAAAGCCTGGCGAAACTGAAAACTGATTATGTCGACTTGCTACTGATTCACTGGCCATCGCCCGATGATAAAGTGCTAATGGAAGAATATCTGAAAAGTCTGGCCCAGGCCAAAGAAGAAGGCCTGACCCGTCACATAGGTATTTCTAATTTTACCATCGCACAGATGGAACAAGCTGTTGAGATTCTGGGTGAAGGTGAAATTTATACCAACCAGATTGAGCTGCATCCGTTTATGCAAAACCGTAAGGTGGCTGAACGCGCCCACGAGCTGGGCATGTCCGTAACCGCCTATATGCCATTTGCGGTAGGCAAAGTGATGAAAAGCGAAACACTGAACACAATTGCCGAGCAGCACAATGCGACCCCGGCCCAGGTAACATTAGCCTGGATTAAGGAAAAGGGCTATTACACCATTCCTTCTTCCACTAATCCTGATCATCTGCAGGATAACTTTGACTTTGATAAGGTCAAATTGTCGCCAGAAGATATGGAGCTGATCGATAATCTGGATAATGGCGATCGTATAGTCGATCCTGACTTTGGCCCTGAATGGGACTAAATCAAAGCGTCCGGTCTGTCATCCCGGACACATCTTGTTAAGATAAATGGCCTGCTTTGCAGGCCTTTTTTATATCTAATTCAGTAATAAGCCATATTCTTAGTAAAACTACTCTGGCAGGAGAGGCGATTGAAAGCGCAACAATTAGCCCGGGCAAAAAAACAGGCCGCCAGCTGCTTAATTATCGCAGCCATATTATTCATCATTACTACTTTGTTAGAGCACAGCTTCAGCCAGGCCAGCTGGCTAGCCTACAATGCATTTTTTAAGATGGTGAGCGAAGCGGCATTAGTGGGCGGGCTGGCAGACTGGTTTGCCGTGACCGCGTTATTCAAACCCATTCCGCCTCAGTATCCTATTCCTCATACTAATATTGTGGCGGCCAATAAATCCCGGATTGCATCGAATCTGGCTGAGTTTGTAAAAGAAAAATTTTTTAATCCCGCGGCTATCGGGCAACTGGTGAGACAGTCCCATCCGGCCGACAACTTAGCGTACTGGCTGAAACAACCGACCAACTCAGAGCGACTGGCGGTGTTTGCCTGTGACGCCGGGGCGGGCGTATTGTCGATGATAAGCGACAAGTCAGTCCAAAATGTAATGACTCACAATGTCAGACAAATTTTGTCGAAGCTGGATATACGGCCTCTGGCCGGGGGGACCTTACGGGTGCTCACCAAAGAGGGCCGGCATCAGGAACTGCTTGATCAGGTGATTGATAAGGCCGCTCGTCTGTTACAGCAGCCGTCAACCCAGGAGTTTATGACCGCCAAATTGCATCAGTGGTTACGCACGGAATATCGCCGGCTTGAAAAGTTTCTGCCCACCCAGTGGCTTAGCGAGCAGGGGGCCCAAGTGGCGACAAAGGCCATTGTCAGCACCATTGCGGATATCAACGAGGATCCGGATCATCCTCTGCGCCGCTCATTTGATCGTTATGTAGCACAGATGATTCGGCGTATCGAACACGATGAACACACCGGCGAAAAGCTGCAGCAATGGCAGCGTGCGTTACTGGATAACGAAACACTGCATGACTATATGGGGCAGGTGCTGACCGATGTCCGCAGTTATATGCAGACGGATCTGGCCAAACCCGATAGCCGTTTGCGGCATCATCTGCAAACCATGTTAAAAGAATTTGGTGATACGCTGGCAGACAACAAAGCGCTTAATCACACCGTAAACGAAGCGGTCATCAACAGCGCGGTTTATCTGGGGCCGCAGGTGAGTGATTTTCTCACCAGCCATATCCGCACTACCATAGAAAACTGGGATGACCGGGAAATGGCTGAACAAATCGAGCTTAATATTGGCAAGGATCTGCAAAAAGTACGTATTAACGGCACCATTGTTGGGGGCCTGATTGGCGGGATTTTATTTTTTCTTGAGCGCGGGATTGATGTGCTGGTCAGCCTCTCCTGACTCTATATTTTCAGAATCCACGGCCTGCATCAATTGCGGGTAAAAGTCTAAAAAGGTTTGTTCGAGTGGCTCGTAATGCTGCATTACCTCAAAAATACTGCCGCTAAACCTATGCTGAAAACGAATGCGCGCTGCGGTGTTATCCAGAGCCCTGGCTAAACCTTCGGGCGTACTATACACACCGAGCCACCGGTGTTTCAGCATGCTTGTGACCGTCCGATGCATCGAGGGCGGCATAGCTCGCAGATCAGGCTGTAGCAGCGCATAGCGCTGTTCGCAGAAATGCTCGAAAGGCTGGGTATAAAATCGAGACCAGTGGTTTATTAAAAAATGGTCAAAACTGATATCAAGGATGATCCCGGCAAATCGGCGGCGCTGACTGGAAAAATATGACTTCGCCAGGCGTACCTTTGGATGCTCATCAGTATACCTGTCGACAAAGCGATGGTTTTTTAAGCCACGTTGCACCGCTAAATCAAAATGCTCCGGGTGGTAACCTCGCATAAAGTCACCCAGTAAATTCCCCTGTACCGAAGCGCTGGTGGGTTGCGCCAGCGCCAGATGTGCTAGATAGTTCATCTGCAATCAACGACACTGGCGAGGCAGCATCGCCTTAGGCAAGGCGGGTGTGCCACAATCCCACAGTACCTCATCTTTTAACACCACAGGCACCATACTGACTTCGCTGGTCTGGGCGCCGGCGGGCATCAGATAAATTTTTCCTCGTTCAAATCGGATAAATGCTTTTGCCGGAGTAATGATGTCCTCATCTAACTGCAGCTGGCTTAAGGTTTCGGGCCGCTGCTGATGGGTTTGCAGATATTGCTCGGTAGCGTCAGCGATATGTTCGCCCGCCAGAATAACTTGTTGCTGCTGTTGTTGGGCAGCCATAAACCGGTTAGCCATATCAAATGGAAGCCAGCTCACCAGACTAATGGCAAAGACCAGCAGTCCAATCCCTATGGCCATGAATATCGCCAGCGTTTTACCGCTTTCCCGGCCTCCCCAGATACCGTGATTGTATCTGGCGTTCCAGCTTTTTTGAGAGGTCGCCAGAAACACCACCGATTCAACCATCCCGGCTAACCAGGGCAAGGGGGTCCAGCACAATAGTAAGTAAAAAAGTGCCCGCCACTGACGCAGATAAAACCGGTGAAGTCCGAACATTCCGCCAAATAAAGCAAGCGCGGCAGCGGCTACCCGGCTTTTATAAACAAATGATCCGGCAATACCCTGGCATTCCGGACAACGACCATCCTGGGCCGGTAACTGGCTATTGCAGGAGGGGCAGGGGGCATTTTGAGCAGGTTTGAACATGAACTCACAATATAGATGATACCAAAATCATAGTGTGACACAGATTCAAAGTAAAAGGGTAGGGTCAACACCTAGGCTACCCTGCCTCCCCGTTCTTTTTTAAAAACCGTCATCCTCGAGATCATTAAACAAAGGCATGGACTTTGGTATGAACTTTGCATTAGGTAGGGCTAGGCAGCAGATAAAAGCCAGAGTTGAAAGGGCTTACAACCGCTTTACCCCATGCAAATAGAAGCATTTTGGATACGGTTATAGCCTGTTATTTAATTTTCTTGACTGAGAAAAGTCATGCTTTACACTGCGCAGCCTGAAAAATTAAGGTCACCCGGGAGTAACTTTTGTTCAAAATGAATCTGAGTCTTTGTACATGTGCACTATTGTCATTAAGTTCTTTGAGTGCCATGGCTGATGATGAAGAAAACCTTTATCCGTATGGTAAAGGAATCAAATTTGGGGATGAATCCTCCTTTGCCTCGATGAAAATCAATGGGCGGGCACAGATGCGTTATACCAATGCCTATGACAGTGACCCTCGCGAGGCGGGCGACTTTTTGTCTGATACAGATCGTACCATTAATGTGAATCGCTCTCGGCTGAAAGTAAAAGGCCATCTGTATCAGCCATGGTTGAAGTACTTTTCGCAGTTCGAGATTGGTGACGGCTACTTCATCGACTATGGTATTCAGATAGAAAAATACAAAGCGTTAAGCTTTAAAGCGGGCCAGTGGAAGCTGGAATATTCACGCGAACGCAGTATAAGTAGTGGCAAACAGCACATGGTTGACCGGTCTATCGTCAACAAGATGTTTACCATTGACCGCCATAATGCGGCGGCGATTTACGGTCAGCTTAATGAAGGCACGATGGCTGACTTTAATTACTGGGCCGGTATAGGTTCGGGTACTGGCCGGGGCAATAGCCTCTCTGGCCCCGGCGATCCTTTATATTATGGCCGCTTTCAATGGAATCCGTTAGGGGGCGGAGTGGAGCTGACCACCGCAGACATTGAGCGCCATAAAGAGCCTGCATTGTCGGTGGGTTTTGCCCGCGCGCTGGTAGAGGGAGAGTACAGCCGCTTTTCTTCCTCTGGTGGCAGCCAGCTATCTCGCTGGGAAGAAAGAGAAACCGATACACTTACCAAGGTAAGGCAATATACCTTTGATGTGTCTTACATGTATCAGGGGTTCAGTGCTGAAGCCGAATATCACGATAAAATTGTTTCTGCTAAAGATGTCTCTGATCTGGCTTTAGATGGCTATTATGTTCAGGCTGGATACTTTATAAATGAAGCTGTGAGCTGGTGGCCGAAACAACTGGAGTTGGTGGGGCGCTATGCTACTTATACCTCACAAAGAGATGGGCTTGAGCGTAAAAATGAAGAACAGGGGATTGCCCTGAACTATTTTATTGCCGGTCACAGTAATAAGGTTACCATCGACTTTACTCAGTTTGATTTACAGGCTTTAGACAATACAAACTACGACGATAACCGGGTGCGGGTACAGTGGGATATTACGTTTTAATGAATTCCCGTAGGTGTTCAAACGTATTTTTCAACGCAAGCTAAACAAAAACCCCGCTATCTCTAGCGGGGTTTTTGTTGTAACACCAGGAATAAAGCAAGAATGCTTTGAACACTGCCTTTTTGGCATACATCTTAAGTAACGCATTAGTTTTTATAACCTCGGCCTGAACAACTGCTACAGGTCTTATTTATAGGTGACTAATGAAGAGGGTTAGTCTGGTTACTTTGATGGTGTTGAAAAATAACATGTGGTTATTTTACTCCCTCTGCATTATTCAGCAGAGAACAATTCCTTTTTCTTTTTAATTTTGCAATCAAAAATTTTCTGTGTTTTCTTTCTTCCAATATAAAATGCCACGGTATACGGGTGTTTACGCTGAAAGAACTTGGTAAATGATTTAATCATAACATCCTCCTGTTCTTTTTTGACTCAGTTAGGTTACTAAAAATTAAGCATATAATCCAGTGTTTTTTACATAATTGTAATAATACTGTCATAATTCTTTAGTAAGGCCACTTTCAACCGACCAGTAAGTTAAGCTCCTGCCAATGAACTGCTCAGCTTTGGCTCGCGTATTTCATTACAACAATATCGCACGAAACAGCGGTAGTGTTATCTTAGCAGGTCAGAAAGCGCCTGTTTATTCAATGCAATTGAAATACCATTTGTGCAGAAAGTTATGCACGTTTTTCGAGGAGTATCTCATGACTGATAAATCTAAAGACAAAGCCGAAGATAAAGAACGACTCAAAGATCAGGATGCCGAATCCGGTGCGCCCGAAGAATCCAGTATTGCCGGCGAAGAAGATCCTGGGGCGGCATTGGAAGACTGGGTGACCCGGGATGAACGCACACGCCGTAAGCCAAAAGGTAAATCTGACGATTAACCTTTTTCAGGGTCGTGTAAAAATTACGCTTGAACATAAACCGTGAATGTAAAATTCTCAAAATGCCACGCGCGTTCGGCTTAATGTTTGGTCGACTTTGGGCGGTTTACTTCTAAAAAAGACTCCTTTCTACTTTATTGATGCGGGCGAATACTTTCGGTTTTATAAGCACGTCCGCATTAAAAGTCTCCATCTATAAGCTATCTTAAAGTCGAGGAGGCTGGTACGCCCATTAAAGCAGGTGTAAGACCCGTCGCTGAGTCCACCTATTATTCAGTAAATAACCGGTGGGAGCCAAGTGCTTGGATGCTTTAACAATACAGCCTGTTCACGTTTTGGCCTTTTAAAGCAAAAGTTGATTCCTTAATACTTCCCCCGGAGCTTAGTAATGGCTGTCTGATATTTTAACTATCGGTGTTCCTGCTTTAACCGGAACAGCGTTAGATTAAAAATCGCAAAGTTATCATGTCTGGCGGTATCCGTATCTATTATGTAGCCCCTTATTCGATGCTTTTTAAGCGGTACACCCGGCTACATTATTTGGGTGAGAAGATACGACAGGCAGGGGATGTTAGGCTGTTACGCGCGATTTTTTAACGGGCGGTTTTAACGAGCTGGTACTCTGCGGTCATCCGCAAAATTATCAGTATTTAAAAATAATTAAACTGGATACAAAAGCCCTGAGCCTTCCTGCTGGCTTTTTCGTTAGCATTCCTCTGAGCTAGCACTACTTCCTGGAAAAAATTATTCCTATTATGCCGCCCTTTTTTGCATATACGACAGGAGATAGATAGCCGTTAGCCTGGTGCCTCGAAAATGTAGCGGCTATTAAGTCACCGATAAAACCCATCAATAAAAGGCACTTTTGCACCAAAATAAGGAAGCACGGAATGTAAGCGCGGATTCAACCCCGAAGTGCACCACTCGCTAAATTAAGCTGCTCTTCGTAATGTGCTGAACACGACCGATGGCTGTTTAAACCCAAGGCATTTCCTTGGTCTC
>VMHT01015143.1_pt1 | contig 11800 bp, 14 predicted proteins | sample 4693611 | NCBI WGS metagenome assembly VMHT01 (sample SAMN12280063, study PRJNA550983) | marine metagenome | isolation source: seawater sampled from same location over 5 years 0.02-0.2 micron viral filtrate | place: USA: collected off the coast of southern California halfway between the port... ...
GCAAGGATGGACAGTCATCGAAGATGAGCGTTCTGTTCTGCACATCTCTCGCCCCGCCCTTATTGAGCGTGACTGATACGCCATATTTTATTTCCTAAACCGCAAAAAACTGTGCCTACGTGCCGTCTCAAGCGCCATTCCGGGTGGATATGGCGTATCAGTCACGCCCCATATGGCGCAACAGTCACGCTTGCATGGCGCAACAGTCACGCTTGCATGGCGCAACAGTCACGCCCTATTTTGATGGGTGCTTTATTTATTATACAAAACAATGGCTTGTGGCGTGTTTTTTTGAGGTTGAAGCTCTTACTATTAATTACAAAGAATTAATAGTGCTCCATCTGGAGCACACATTATTAGAAGGGCCGTAGGGCGAGGGAGGGCGAAGCCCGAAACCCAACCGCTCCACAACCAGTGGGGGGGGGGCGGGCGCCGCCGCCGGACAGGGCTGGAAGGGTCGTAAGGCCCAGACAACGAGACGTCCAAGTAACTTTTAGTAACTCCTGGTAACTCTCGATACCTGTCATCGGGCTTGCCAATAGAGGCATTATGCGCCACCTTTTGAGTATGACATCAACTCCACGCATCTATCCTCGTCACCCCCGAATATCTGGCTGATCCCAGTCAGGTATATTCGGGGAGTGCGCTGGTGCGGGTGAGAGATTTATACACTCTTCGCGGCAGATTACCGTTGATCTGAGAGTTCGATTCTCTCCACTCCTACCATTCCCTGCGGCCGAGTTATTGTGGCCGCAATAACTCGGGGTAACTTGATGCCATCTAATGATGCATTATCCGCGACGGGCATTGCGCTGGCCGCCGTCCAGGATGCGATCGTCGCGCAACATCCCGGTCTGTCGATCGATCTCGTGGCGCAAGTGCATTATGTGAGACCCGACGACGTGGCGCACATAGACGTTTATGGATGTGATGATGCAGTGACGCGCAGATCGATCAGAGCAGCTGCAGTCCGTCTGCTGCAACAGCTGGGCATCCGCGTCGAGCTGGTGGGAAGTCATGACGTATACACAGTATCGCCTGATTATTCAGACCCTGTGACACTGCAAGACTACGCCTGCAGATTGTATCTTTTGGAGTGCTCTGAGACAGGTGCATATGTTGATCCCCAGCGGCTGTCAGCGCCATTGCGAGAGCGTGTTGATGCGCAAGTGGCCCGCCAGCGGCCCATCGTCGACGGACGTGAGCATTGCTATGTGAGCGATGTGCTCGAGGAGCTTGATGATATCTGAATGGTCGGAGATTGCATCCCGATGACATGTGACGCCGGTATCACCCAACGCAGAGTGGCTATCCGTCGCGATGTGGCGCTGGCAGCGTGGCGCGAGATCAAGGCGGAGCTCGGCGCTGCCGGCTTGGAGGTGACCTTAATTGGATCCTTGGCCGATGGACGTTTCTCGGCTCATTCCTATATCGATATTCTGGTTAAGCTGGGGGATAGCTGCCTGTCCAGGTCGGCTGTCCATCGCATTGTCAGCAAGGCCTCGCGAGATATCCCTGTCGATCTGATCATCGAAGAGGATCTGACACAGTCAGATTTGGAGTCCCTGCTTGGCACATGATGGAGATCTGCTGTTTGCGCCGGGGACCACGCATGTGGTGGTACGCTGTTGGGATTGCGGTCACACTGTAACCCGCCGCCCTGGCGACGTGCCTGAGGGGATCAGTCAACATGACTACGAGCGCCGCGCTGTTTGCCAGTGCGGCACTGGCTGGCCGCAGGTTACGCGGCACCCCCGTAAGGCATCCACATCGATGTGAGCTGTTTGACTGAGCATTAGGCACACCTCTCCCGCCCGCTGCCTGCATGTTTCAAAAACTGCGGTCGCGCGAGCGAGGGTTAATGGCGGTCGGGGCCGACGAGCGCGTAGAGGATCGCAAAGACGATCAGATCTACAGCGACGTCGTGCATGACCGCCCAAAAGGCGTCCAGCATCGCATCTCCAGTGATTGGGATGGGGATCGAAAGATACAAAAAAACCCAGACCTTCCGGGCTGGGCGGCATCCTTCGATGATATGAACATACGCACGAAATGAGGTGTACGCAAGTCCGTGAGCTCGCAAGCTGCCATAGCTCGGCGAACGATTAAATTTAAAGTGACCCCATATATTTAGTCAAGTTCGTGGGGTGGGGTGCGCCCCCCAACAGGGGGGCGTCCTGATCAGCATCAATCGGTGTAGTAGTCGATGATGGCGCGGATCACTTGAACGATGAGCCATCGCATCAATTTGCGTATGATTGTGAGCATGAGCACCTCCTTCCTGAAAAGGAAGTCGGATCGTTCTGGGAAATCGGGAAACCGATTTTTTCACAGCACAGGTCGAAGCCGCTCCCCTGCTAAGGGAGATGGCTCAAAGGTCTACCGCACCCCATCTTCTGGCGTCCACGATTTGATCGGAGAGATGACTCCGGTGCGGTGGTATTCGCCATGGATGAGGAAATGAACGCTCCTCATGCAATCGATACAGTCGCAGATGTCGAAATGGTCAGCGCCGCAGGGGCAGCTGTCGGCCGGTTTCTCGATCAAGCGAATGCAATTCTGGCACATGTGATACTGGCTGCGCAGCGTCTCGGCAGGCGTGTTCCTGAGCACGTTCAGATCGTTCATGTCTTCGCCGCCCCTTTTGCTGTTGCTGATTTTGGTGCTGCAGGCTTTGCGCTGCGCAACTCCTTGATCTCGGACGCAAGCTGATCAACACGTTCCCATGCGTCGTCGGCACGGCTCTTTTCTGCCTTGATGCTTTCCTTGAGCCCTTCGATTTCGGCGCTGGCAGCCTCCAGTAGCTTATCAGCATTGGCGCGCTCCGACCGAGCGAGAGTGAGGTCACTGCGTGCAGTGGCAAGCTCTGCGTTTACCTTTTTGAGATCATCGCGCAGATTGTCGACTGTAGCTTCTGCCTTGCTCTTGGCTGCTTCAGCTGCTGCCTCCCGCTGTTCAGCCTTTTGGACTGCAGCAGCATGCGCCTCACGGTCCTTCTCGGCTGCTTTATCTTTGGCAGCGATCTCTGCGCGCAGTTGAGCTTCAACATCCGCCATTTTTCCGCACTTATCTTCGAGCTCTTCGATTTGGTACTTCTGCTCGTCTGCCGTCTGCGTCATTTCCGCGAGGGCATCTTCGGCCGTATCGGCGCGTTTTGCTTCCTCCTGCGCCTCGGTCGCCAGAACTTCACTTTCCAAAGTCAGTGCAGAGACGGTCTCGTTGAGCGCTGCGACCTGTTTGTCGTGCATCTCACGGTCGTCGGCGCGAACGCGATCAGATTTCTTCCGTTCATCTGAGACCGCGCGGTCAATCTCGGCAGTGACAGCTTCGCGCATGGACTTCAGGACTGCTGCGACGCTGGAAAGGCTCTCATCGATCACGGAGGAGCGGTGCTCAACAACTTCTTCTGACGGCTTTTTCTCACCCTTCTCCGCCTCTTCTTTCTCCGCTCGCCATTTGGCGATCACTTTGCTGAACGTCGACAGCGATCCGCCTACACCCATGTGCTCATGGACAGCTTTAGCGTAGACACTGTGCCAGCCTTGCTCCTGCGCGAGCGCTTCTGCTGCTTCGATGATCTGCTCGTCTGTTGCTGCCCGTGGTCGTGCCATTCCGTAACCTCATTGATATTTTGTAACGTATTTCGTTTCGTAATATCATTATAGGTTACGTTACCTTATCGGCAAAACGAATACCGAGGTGCCATTCCGCAAATATGTGGATAACCTCACCGCATCACCCGGAAGGAGTCACACGATGACACTGGAAACGCTGATCGTTATCTTTGGTATCGCGGGTAGCGTTGGCGCACTCTACGTTGCCTGGCGCGCTGACAGGGACGCCTTCAAGCCAACGGGTCCCGATGAGGAGCTCGTAAAGCGTTTTGTGGAGACCGCTCCCCTGCACCTTTTACACGGCCTCACCGAGCCCTCTGAGCCTCTGCCAGATCAACCGGAAGGCGTCTAAAGACGCGGAACGGGTTTTATGTTAAGCGATTTTTCGGTTGCGCTGATGCCGTATAGGTTGTGAACCCCATTCCTTGAAACAGGAGTTACGACCTGGGATTTAGATAAGGGACAAGTCATGGGACTAAGGGGTAATACTTGACACCAGAGGGTATTAAGACTAGCTAGAAGCTTGTGATGTGGTGGTAGGGTTCGCCCCACGGTAAAAACTGAAGACCCAATGTGATGATGTGGTGGTAGGGTTCGCCCCACGGTAAAAACTGAAGACCCAATATGATGACGTGGAAAAAGGGGCTTTGGCCTCTTTTTTCATGCTTAATTGGGTTAAATATGCGCTTCGTCTTACTTCGATACGATTATTTAACGAAGCATCCAACAATCGAAGCTTTGGAAAAAAACAGACCTCATGCAATCGTTTTGATTGAAGTAAACGGGCTTCAGTTTGCACTTCCTCTGCGAACGAACCTAACGCACAAGCATGGTCTGAAAACGGTTAAAAATGGCGGGTTAGATTATTCTAAGGCGCTCTTAATCTTTGATGAGAGCGACATCAGTCGAGATATCAAGTTGAAATCCTCTGAGGAATTCAGAGCTATTAACGAGCGCGAGGCCAAAATCGTTAAAGATTTCACAAAGTATGTGGACCGCTATGTCGCCGCCTGCAGGAAGCCTGACGCTAATATCATCAAGAGAGAATACCTCTATTCAACGCTGGTGAACTACCATGCGCATCTTGGAATATGATGTCAGTCGACATTGGGCTCGAGTATCGGAACCGCTTACTTGCGCCACGAGTGCATATGGCTGGTATTAAGGTTAGCATAACCCATATCTTTTGAGCGCTGCAGCTGCTTACTGAAGCAAAATGCGCATCGGGCTGCCATCGGGTTCTGCTTCCAGATCGCGAAGTGTCACTCTCTATCTATATCCAGTGGAACTCGTCAGTCATCTGTAATCCATATCACTGGTGTTGAGCTGCTTTGGGGGTTCTTCATTAGGGGTGATGATATCATCGTTCGTCTTGGTCATCGCTGATGTTGACTTCCGTGCGTGCAGAATATCGAGCCAGTCTTTGCAATCCTTCTCTGACCCATCGATCTGTGACGGTGGGGCATGCCTCACCGCGTTTGGCAGGAAGCCTTTGAGCCGCTTGTGCATGCCATCGCCGGCGGCGTCATTGTCGAACCCTGACAGAACCTCTTTACCCTTGGAGATTGCCAGAAGTGCAGCTTCGGTTTTCGGGCCAAATCCGCCGCCCGTGCTGACATATATAGTGTCATCGCGACCCTCAATTTCAGCCAGTGCAAGAGCATCAAGGCCGCCTTCGAATATCACAGCCCTTGATGCGGTCTTCGGGTTGCCTAGGACGCAAATTGTCTTGAGGCCGCCTTTGGCAAAACGAGCATGGTTGGCTTTCCCACCTACTGCCCATCGCTGCTCAAAGCCTTGGATATCTCCGGTCTCGATGTTGCGATGTGCGAAATAGACCCCGTCAAAGGCGCCGACGCGCACCTGATCGCCGAAGCGTCGCAGGGTGGCTTTGGAGATGCCACGATCCTCCGCGTATGTTCGCTGGCTCTCGATGTAAGGCGCTTCCTCCCACCGGCGCCGCGCGTGCGTGTGATCCTTAGACTCTTCCGGGGCAGGGCTTGTCGCAGTTACAGCAGGCAGTGGCGTGGTGCCCAAGATATCGCGGAACGCCTTGCGGGCGTCGCCGAGCGTTTTGCCAGGATTGTCCGCGAGCCAGAGATCGATCACAGAACCAGATTCGCCAGATTTGTTGGACACCCAGACCCAGGCATTACCCTTGCGGGTGCATTTGATCGTGTCGATGCCACGGGTGTATGTGCGTCGATCCCTCCCCTGCTTGTCCCCCTGCTTGTCGTTGTGACCATCGGGGTGTTTAGGGGCATACTCCCAGCCCCCGGCCGCGGCGATCGTGTCGATATGGACTGTGCGCATGTCCTCGAGCTCGTGCGCGCTGTTTTCGCGGAGCTGGTATTTGATCCGGCGGGTTTTGCCGCCGTCACTTTTGTCAGCATCGGGGGCTGGCTGTGGTTCGGACACTTTGCGGCGGTCAGGCAGATCAGACTTAATGCGCTGCTCTTCCTCACGTGCCACAGTGCGGAGCGCAGTCCGAACGGGATCGCGCCCCGAGCCGAGAGCTGCAATCACAGCCCGGGCCTCGGCTGTTGCTTCGACCTCATCTGCGGCCTTTTCGCCGTGCTCCCGGTCATTTTCTGCGAGAGCTTGGTCGCGCTCTGAGATGCCTTCGAGAGCCTCTTTTTCGGCGGCCATCGCCTCCATGTCTATCCGGCGTTGAGCTTTCTCCTGGCGCTCGATGATCGCGTCACATTGCGCTTGCAGGTCAGCTGGGACGCCATGGACTGCCAGCCCTGACTTGGCTGCCTCCAGCGAGGCCAGGCGCACGAATTCCGGCGATCCTGATGGCGTTACTGATGACCAGCCTTTGGCCTTGGCCATGGCGATCATTGCTGCGCGCGTCTCGGCTGTGCTTTTCGATGTCGAAATCTTAGAGCCATGATCGACGACTGTGGCGTGGTCTCGGAATGTGATCTGAGGTGGCGGGTCTTGGAGCTCCACGTATCGGATCGACTTGGAGACCTGCGCGTCGAGATGCAGATCGCAGTAGATCCGGCGCAAGAGAGTGAGCTTAAAAGAAGATGCAGAGACTGATTTTTTGTCCTCGTCGGCTACGCTGCCGGCAAGGCTTCCGATCTCGAGGTGATCTTCTTTGAGATCGTTCCGGTAAGGCTGTGCAGGCTCTTCATATGGTCCGAACGCCTTCTCCATTTTCGAGATCGAAAACTTAGAGCCGAAGGCTGAAGCCTTGGCGTATTCGGCGCTGCCAAGAATGCCGACGCGCGCGCCTGATCCGGCCTTGTAGTAACGCAGGCCGAGCTCACCAAGCGCATCGTGGAGGCTTTGCCAATCGTACGCTTCGCCCACGGCTTCTGCGAAACGAGCCTTCAGCGCGGGCGGGATTCCGTGCTCAAAAGTCTCGAAGCCAGTGCTTTTCTCAGCCTTGCGGCTGCCTGCGCTCTTTGGGCGCTTACCGATCTCACGGTCGGCCAGCTTGCGTTCCCACGCATCCGGGTTTCGCTTGAGCTCCACAGCCCCATTCGCGCTGACATGAAAGTCAAAGCGGCCCCGGTCATGCGACCAGCCCTGTTTGATCTCGATTTCGCGACAGGCCTGCTCAATGCGCAGATGATCGTTGGATTTGCTCCAAACTTTGCCGGTGGTCGGATGGACAGTGTTGCAGACGAGGTGAATGTGCTTGCGCGCAGTGTCGTGATGCGTGCCGATAACGATCTGATGCTCATCGAGACCGAGGCTTTGGATCATGTGCTCTGCGGCTGCAATCATCTGATCATCGCTCGGCTGCTCTTGCTCATGCCAAGACAGGACCAGGTGATAATACGGCTTCTGGACACGGCTGTTGAGCTCTGACGTCAGGAGCATTTCTTCCGCGGCGTCATGCCAGTCGCTGGAGGCGATGTTGCGCATCTCGATCCGCGCGGCTTTGCTGCAGACATACCGGACGCCTGGCTTGAACGCTTCAGCGCCGCCGCCGGACCCCTTCTCACCTGGCCTTTTGATCGCTTCGCCGATCACGTCAGGATCTCCTTGATCTGAGAGGCGACATCTTCGACCGAGGCGCGTGCGCTTCTGATCAGATCGATATCACTGGCTGACAGTGCGGAGACTTTGCCGGCGTTGATGCCGTGTGCGATCTGGTTGAGATTGGAGCCATGCTTACCCAACTCGCCGAGGGCGCGGATCAGAGCAGTCCGATCCTGCTGTTCGAAGCCTTCTGCGCCCAGAATGAGAGCGGACAAATAGGCGCGGTGATCATCAAAGCCAGCTTCGCGCGCACGCGACTTGAAAGCGGCGAGCTCACCGTCATCGACACGCTTCGACAGGATGTGCTTTCGTTTCCGTTTGGAGGACCTTTCGCCTCCATCACCTGCCCTGGCCATTTTACTCTCCGTTTTTTTTGCACCCTACCACTGCGGCTTGAAAACTCTGCCCCCACCTACTGCCCAAAGCTGATCCCGCCGCCGGCCGCAGGCCAAGAAGGAGATCAGCCAGCACGTTCAACGTAACAAACGATATCGCCCTGACTGGAAGGACCCGGCGGCTCGGCACAGATGCCTTGCGCATCGAGGACGAGGTAGGTTGCGGCTGCGCCAAGCGCCGCCACAGCGCAAGCGATCAGAGCACCCGCAATGGATGCCGTGATCAGCTGTCGGCGCGAGATCGTGTCAGCTCTGCTCTCTGTTTTTTTCGCTGCCACTTTTGCGATCTTGTCAGCTGCTGCATCGATCATGGCCGTGACGGCGCGCTGCGCTTCCTGCTCTGCGATGGGACCTGCAGCATCTGGGACTGCCTTGATCTCGTCGAGCACTGAGCGGACCTCCCTGACCGTTGCTTGACGCGCGGCTTGATTGGCTGCTGCGTAGTGGTCGAGCGTCATTATGACCGGCCACATCTCATCGCGCGGCGATAGGCCGAGTGATGCTTTAACCGCGATGAGCCGCTCTCTGTCCTTGTCGGATGGCGCTCGCCGGTACAGTTGCGCAAAGAGGTCTTCTGGGAAATCACTCATCGAGAACACCCGCGACCTTGAGCTGATCGATCCAGCCATTGAGAGCGGCCTTAGACCTGATCTTATTGATCATGCTCGCCCTGTCGGAATCTTGGATCGAGATGAGGTTGAGACTTTCGCGCGACATCAGGGATGTAACGGCAGGATCGAGTCGAGCCATGTCGATGATATTGCCACCCCGCTCGAGGACCGCTTCGCGCGTTTTGGATCCGTCGAAGTCGGTAAACGGGCGGTCTTCGTAGTGGTTGCGGACAACAATCCAGTCTGTGCGGTCGGCCGGGAAGACCTGCAGCTCGTCACGGAGAGCCGCGATGGGTTCGCGGTTTTGATCTAAAGCGAAGAGCACAACGGCGCGAGCATCGACTTCACCCAGGAGCATGCCGAGATCGATGGAGCCCTCCTCTGAGCCGCCGCCCGTAAATCTCTCAGTTGCAGCCGAGCCGCCCGCCGGCATGTCGATCAGAACATCGCCTTCCGCAGAAGCGATGATCTCGAAGAGGTCTTCGATGCCCTCAGTCCGCAGGACGTTGCATCGGTGGACTGGATGCTCGCCGGAATTCCACGCTTGATAGAGGCCCGGATTTTTGGCGTCACCATCGACCAGCCTTAGGCTTTTGTTTTGCGCAACAAATGCAGCGGCAGTTCGGGTAGCAACCTGAGTCTTACCGACGCCACCTTTGTCGCCATGCGAAAAAATAATGCGCTTCATAGTTCGCCTGCCATATCGCGGAACTGGCCTTCCGTCTTAGTGCCCTGACTCTTCATATCGTTTACTTCTTGATTGTCTTCGGAATTAGCTTCGGCAACCTCTTCGTTAGCCTTTGGGGCGCGTCTCGTCCAAGATTTGAGCGGTTTGATGCCCGCGTCCTCACGGGCCGAACGAACATACGCTCGGAAGGTCGACAGCATGATCTGCTCGTCGGGCGGTAAGGTTTTGTTTAATTCTTCGCAGATTTCGGCCAGCTGGAAGCCAGCGGCCATCTTCGCATGGATGTCCTCGATGAGACTCGCTACGAACTGCTGCTTTGTAAGCTTGGCCTTCGTCTTTGATGACATGCCTTTTAGAGCAGCCCTGGCTTCTTTCAGCTTGTCGCTTTCTATAGACATAACCTTCACCCTTCGTTACGCTCGCATGTGCAAAGCATGGTCTTTTCAATATCTTTTATATATCTTGCAATTGTACATGACAATCTTTATTTATATAGCAGGGTATGGCGACGGTAAACCGTCCCCGACCTGATCTCACGCGGCGGCGACACTGATGTGTCTTCTTCTGTGAGATGTGAAGGAAACTTGTCGGCGCCGGGGGCTTCTCCGCGTTTAAAGAGGGCGTTAGATGGAAAATGAGCGGGCAGCGCGTGATGCGATCAAGGAGATGCAGGAGTACGAAGTCCTGGAAGGCGTCGGGCATTTTTTCGACGCAGACCCCCTGCCGCTTGATTTTGTTCTACCTGGGTTGATGCGCAAAAGTGTCGGCGTCTTGGTAGCCGCTGGATCCACTGGTAAGTCCTTTCTGGCGGTCGAGGCATGTATGACAATTGCAGCCGGCAAAGATGTGTTTGGTCTGTTCGGGGGTGGTGAGATCACGGCTGGACCGGTCGCCTACGTCGCGCTTGAAGACCCCCCGGATGTGTTCTGGCACCGCATTCACGGGATCGGAAAGTACCTCAGAGAGAGCGCATCCGAAGATGATTACAAGCTCATCCGAGGCGGACTTAATAACATTCACATGCACTCGCTCTACGGGCGCGGATACCGCCCCATGAAGTCAGATGACCTGACTGCTTCACCGCATTTTGAGCAGACGGTCGAGAGGGTCAAAGCGCAGGGCGCGCGCCTGGTTGTTGTAGATACATACAGTCGCTTTCTTGCTGGTCACTCTGAGTCAGACAACGCCATTGCATCGACCCTCGTGTCGATCCTTGAGCAGCTGTGCAACGAAGCCAACTGCGCGGTGTTGGTCATTCACCACACCAATAAGGCATCGCAGTTCGCGGGCGAGCAGGGCAACCAGGGCGCCGCGCGCGGCGCGTCTGCACTGACTGACAATGCGCGGTATCAAATGAATATGTGGACCATGCCGCAGGCGGATGCAGAGCGCTACGGTATCGACGATGAGGCGCGGAAGCGGTACGTCTTCGCGGAGGCGACTAAAGCTAACCATATGCCGCCCCAGGGCGTCCGGTGGCTGCAGCGGCAGGCAGGGGGGGTTCTCCTCGGGATCGATCCACTGCCGGAAGTCACTCGAGGACGTCAGCGCCGAGATAGGGTAGAGTACGATGGCTGACGGAAAACCGCATGATAAGCTATCTTCTCGCACACTTTCTTTTGCGCAACACGATCCAGCGACCGCTATGGCAAGCCTTTTCCGTCCGGTGGCGCGCGGTCGTCGCCCGAAAGGCCTGGAAATCACTGCGACATGGGGCAAAGTTGAGATTGAGTTTGGCGTTCACACCGCGGTGGACACGCGGGACCAGACCATTCTCTTGACGATTATGGCTCTGGCAGCAGGTGGGCCGGAGATCAGCGCTGCATCTACGGGTACTATCGGCCAGCAGCTGTGGCTTGATCTTAATGAGCCCGGCAAGGTGACCTTCGAGGGCCGAAGCACTATCCTCGAAACCAACCTGTATACTGTGCTGCGCGAAAGCGGCCTCAAGCTTGGCGGCACTGCATATGACAGTGTGCGCAAATCACTAAAGCGACTGTCTCGTATCGACCTTATCGTCCGAGATGGAGACCCTGGTAGTCGGCGCGAATTCTCGCAGAGATTTCTGAGCTACTACATGGACGAAAAATCTGGTCGGATTACTATCGCACTCAACACGAGGCTTGCAGAGGCTCTTGTTGGCCATCATGTCCGGGTTAATCTTGACGAACGAGCAGCCCTCTCAAGCTCAAATGAAGCTGCCCTGATCGCGCACGCCTGGCTGAGCGCGTGGATTCGCCCTGGCAGAACTAGCCAGATTAAATTGGATGGCCTGATTGGCAAGGTTTGGGGTGAAGGGGATGTAGCACCACCAACATTTCGCAAACGTCGGGAGAGGCTGCGCGCTGCGCTAGACGAGATCCGGCGGTTGCAAGGATGGACAGTCATCGAAGATGAGCGTTCTGTTCTGCACATCTCTCGCCCCGCCCTTATTGAGCGTGACTGATACGCCATATTTTATTTCCTAAACCGCAAAAAACTGTGCCTACGTGC
>VMHT01020672.1_pt1 | contig 11799 bp, 2 predicted proteins | sample 4693611 | NCBI WGS metagenome assembly VMHT01 (sample SAMN12280063, study PRJNA550983) | marine metagenome | isolation source: seawater sampled from same location over 5 years 0.02-0.2 micron viral filtrate | place: USA: collected off the coast of southern California halfway between the port... ...
GAACATTGACCAACCTCTACCAGCAAAATGGAGCCGATTCGACAGCAATCGAACTTGACATGGCCACGTGGGCCCTCGAAGTGATGAAAATTGCAAGGATAAAAACAGCGGACTTATTTCGTCGCTTACACAATGAATTAACTGGAGACCAGAATGAGAGTCATGTTGAGGTCTCCACCTTCACTGAAATTTTCCATCGTGCATGCGATGAGTATGAAGGGATTTCAGGTCAGAGAACACTCACAGATAGTGAAGAACAACCCCCTTCTGAGAAGCATGGAGTGAAGCGTGAACATCGCCTTCCACTGCTCGCAGATTTGTTGAGCCGGTGCGACATCGATCTAGATGCTGGAGAAGGTGAAGATCCTATGGAGCCTGACTCTCACCGCTTAGGTCATATCTTGAGTTGCGTCAATGAGTTTGGTTCAACAACTGCTCTTTGTTTGGTGTTCAGCGCCAAAGGTAAGGAAGGCAAAATCACCTCACACCTCCTTGACCCTGGTTTAGTTTCAGGGCCAGTCTTTTCTTCAACCTCTGGAGCAATTCTGATGTCAGGTACGCTTTATCCACCACAAATGTATGCCGACATGTTGGCCCTACCGAAGGAGAACACCACCAAAACAGCCTATGCTTCGCCGTTCGCTGGAGAACGCCGGCCAGTCCTTGTCGCAGGAGACGTTTCGACCAAATACACTCAACGCTCACCCGCAATGTGGGATAAGATTCGAGCTCACATTCAAGCCCTTATCGATGGGACTCCAGGTCACATTGCCGTTTTCGCTCCCTCGTACAAAATGATGCAGGAAATTGTCGAAAACACTCATTTCAAAGGCGTACGCAAGGTGATTGAAAGCAGGGATTGGAGTAAGAATGACATTGATGCACTCGTTGAACAATTACGTGCTGAACGTGATGCAGGTCAGCGAATCTTGCTCTGCGGAGTCTACGGTGCTCGCTTGTCCGAGGGTATTGATTACAACGGAGGTATCTTGGATGCTGTGGCATGCATCGGGATCCCGAATGCACCACCATCGGTTCGTTCTAACGCTTTGAAAAAATACGCTGGTGACCGATTTGGAGCAAACAATGCTTGGCGGTACACGGTCACCCAACCAGCCATCAACGCTATTCTACAGGCTATGGGTCGACCGATTCGATCAATTGGGGACCGAGCACTGATTCTTTTGCTTGACCAACGGCACACAGATCGAACATACGCCACCTGTTATCCTAAAGACTTGAGAATGAATTCAACTAATGCACCAACAACCACCGCAAGTTTTGCTCGACGCTTCTTTTCACGAGTTCACACCATTGATGAAGTGTAGACATTGTTCATCACGAGGAGGACGAAGGTTCATGGAGGCCGCACTTTACCCACACTGCATGGCAGCATGGGAACCCCTACCAGTCGGTACTGACCACACGCAGGTAACTCCCGGTGAAATCGACACACAGGGTGTGATTGGATTGACCGCAGAGGTCGAACAGCTTCATGCGGAATTCCATCAACAAGGTCACCATCTCAATGAAGTTCAATCAATGCACGAAGAGGTGTTGGTTTCCGCTGGCATGCTCCCAGAAACTCACATGGCAGAAGTTCACCCTGACCGACAACTCAAGTGGATGGTTGAAGCGCTTCATGGCAAAGTCAATCCAGATGGATTGACCATTCCTTTGCTTGGAGTCACTGCCGAAGATGTCGCTCTGTTTACAAAGAAAGACGGCGATCGAACCTTGCTCAAACTTGTCGTACGAGATGGAGACCAAGAACCCCTTGAGCGTGAAATGCCTCTCCCTGAGGCCGACACTGAAGTCAGTGCGAACTACATCAACGGGCGGTTGCACCTTCGTTGGTGAATTCCTCCAGAAATGCGTTGTTCATCAGCGGGCGGGGACCTTGGTAAGTCCTGAAATCTCCTGACCCATTCGCTCCAATGCTTGCTGTGCAGCGGCTTGGTGTTGGGTTCCAAGTTCTTCTCGACTGTACCGTGCTTGCTCAAACATATTGTCGAGGGCGACAAGCGCATCTTCTGAAATCTGCGGCATTGCTTGGCGAATAGCCATTTCGAATTCTCGAACCGTTTCGAAATCACGGCGTAGGAATCCGTGCTGTTGGAAGGCAGTGCAAAGGTTCTGGTAGCACGTGAAGATGGCTTCACGAACTGAATCACCTGCTGCAAGCAACTCTGCAGTGTAGGCAAAGATTTCTGCGGCTTCTTCCATCAATTCCTGAGTCTTATGGCGACGGTATAGCACTGTTCCAGCAGCAGCGGCAGCGGCGATCAAGAGTGCCAAGACGTACACCCATGTTGGAACAGGCTCGGACACCTCTTCGTAATTGTACAATGGTGCCCATGGCGATTCTGCTGCCCTAGCATTGAATGCGGTTTTGCTTTGTTCGGAAAGACGTGGATCGTCAACGATGATTACGAGGTAGACTTCGCCCCATGTGCTCGCTTTCCCGTAAGGGGGATCCGAGTTGAATTCGAATGATGCGACACCGTTTTCATCGGTGAGGGGTTGTTTTGGCGTCGACAGCTGAACATCACTTGCATTGTAGAGGTAAATGGTGACCTTAACATCCGAGACACCCAGATTAGTATCCAAAGCAGTGATGACAACATTGCCAGAGATGTCTTCTTGTTCCCCTTCGATGACGGTGTTGATTGAAGGTACAATATCTGCATTCACCTTGACATAGATCAAATGACTTTCAGATGCACCGTTGAGGTACAAGACATCGTTTCTAGGTGAGTCGATATGAAGGTATTGACCTCCTGCATTCATCCACGCCGGAGCGATTCCGTTCATCGAGAAGTTGCCGTTATTCCAAGCAATCTGAATGTTCTCAAGGCACCGGGCACCTTCGCGCTTTGACACACAATCGGAACCATTTCCAAGATAGAGTGTGAGGTTGTTGAAGACTTCACCTTGGCCTCCAATTTCAGAGACAGATCCTGTGAGGACAATTGGTGAAAAGACGTCATCGCTACGAATCACAATGTTTTCCGATGTTCCATCGATGGTGATCTTGGTGTTGGACCAAACGAGTGCTGTTGCACTTGTCGATGCTTCGAGGTGGGCGCTTGTCCCAGCAAAGGCTACGGTGAAGGTATGCTCGCCTCGAGTGAGTTCCATGGTCGCTGGTACAATTGCAGACCATGTTCCATCAGCAAGAGTGACTGATGTTGCAACTTCCACGTCATCCAAACGGATGCTGACCAGCATCGATGGCAAACCATCGTTGTTCACGGTATCAATATCGAAAAGTCGCCCAGACAGCGACCATGTATCGCCACGTGTAGCGTCCCTGCCATCATCGAAAATCAGCGTGATGTCAGAGCGATGGGCGAGGAAGAAGGTCGTATTTCCTGCATTTGAGCGATAGAAACCTTGTGCATCCGCACGCGCTTCTAAGGTATGGTTTCCGAACGAGAAGATGTCGGGGACGTACCAATCGAAGGTGAAGTCCCCGTTGGCGTCTGTAAGAACACTCGCCAGCAACACACCTTCAACCGACAGGTCCACAGTGTGGCCTTCAATTCCCAACAATTGGTTATCGACAACCGACCCTGAGATGGTGATGTTCTCTGCCACAGCGACTGGACTTTCCATGCTTACAGTCACCTGCACAGGGCTGTAGATTGTCCATGTTCCACTTGCCTCACTTGGCAGATAGAAGGTAGTGCCAGTGAACCGAGTTTCAAGAAGCAGCGGTCCGAGTGTAGCATCAGATGGTACCGGGTAAATGGCAGTGAACGTACCGTTCGCATCGGTTGTGACATTGGTCATCCATTCGCCACCAAGCCAGACCTCAATGGTAAGACCTGGCAATGGCTCGTCCACCAAATCAAGGAGACGCCCCTGAATGGTCATCGTTGCTTCACGATTCACTTCGCCACCAGGGGTGAGGAGCAGAATCTTGGTTGGAACACTAACGTTGAAATTTACTTCGTCGCTGCTTGGTAGGTAGTAATCTGGATTGATCAAATCACCCACACCGATTGGGTCGACCCAATCTCGACCTCCGAGGAAGCGGACTTCGATCAAATGAGCACCTGCTGTAGTATCTTCAGGCAAGGTCCATCCGAGAGTAAATGCCCCTGTTTGTGCATTGGTTTCAATGCTCGAGACTGGCACACCATCAACGAGCAAGTGAACAACTGCCAACGACGGCACACCGTTGATGAAGAGTGGTTGGCCAAGGTCGTCCATTAGCGTTCCATTGACCACAAACGCATCGCCTGCTGTGAGCGTTGTGGGTGCTTCTGTGATGCTGAGGTTTGTTTGACCGAGCACAACGAATTGTGTGGTTTCATTCGATCCAACCAGACCGGTTGTACCAGGTGTTCCTGCAAATTCGACATAGAGGTCTGTGGGTCCTACGCTGAGGTTTTCTGGAACCGCGATGCTGCCAATGGCCGTACCGTTAGCAAAGGTCGTGAACGACGAGAGGGCCAAACCCGGCAAACCGACCAAGACTTGTTGGTTTCCAACAGCTGTATCGGTGTTGTCTCTCAGTAGAATCTGGAATGAGACATTGTTGCCTCGTTCTGTTCGATCGTTCAGAGATGGATCTCCGATGCCGTCCAGGGCTGGTTTGATGAACAGCAGGGTGGTAAATCCTCGGCTGTCGAATGTCGTATTGGCTTCAGAACCAATGTAATAATTGACACCTGGGATGAATGAGGCTTCGATCCTGTTGGTGCCTGCTGGGAAAGCCGCACCAAGAGTGATTGTTGCGCTCCACAAACCACCTGTTTGGACAGTACCACCACTAACGGTGAATCCTACTGGTTGATCGTTAACTGCGAACAGAATGTTTGCTGGGAGTAGACTTCCGTCACGTAGTTCGAGTCCGGAGCCGTTGTCGCTCTGTACTGTACCTGTGACGTTAAACGAAGTTCCCGCTACGGGGTTGGCCGTAATCGCATCGACGACCAAGATTGTTGTCGAGCGGATGGTAATCGAAGAGAGATTCACGTTGGTAGCAAGAAGGTCGACGCTGCCGTTGAAAACCATGGTTACGGTGATTAACCCGAGAGGGTGGGTCATCGGCACCAAATAACTGAAGTTGGCAAAGCCCTCACCGTCTGTTTGTGTTCCTGGTAGCCAACTTTCGTGGAACTCAATGTCCACGTCGTAGCCTCCAAGAGGCAAGAACAAGTTAGACGATTCAACCAATCGGGCGCTGATGTTGACTTCATCGCCACGGTTGACAAGGATTGGGTTCAGTGGTTGAATGTTCTCAAAGCGTGAGACACCCATGACCAACATACCGTTTTGTGTGCTTGCTGTAAGATAGAATGGTGATGATCCCTCAATCACTGATATTACCAACACTTTGTTTCCACGTAGGGTTCCGTTTCCAGAGGTGTCTGTCGGGATGCTCATGTTGAATGTACCATTGACTGCCGTCTGGTAGCTGCCGACAAGCAGTTCATCCGGATTGCTGAGCCAGAATGCGGTGAGTTCAACAGGTGCGATCAATGGACGTGTTGCATCATCTCCATCCAGAACTTGACCGAGCACATTGAAGTTGAGTCCAGCAGTGACAGTTGTTGGTATGCTATCAATTCTGAAATTGCTCGGCACTTGTACGGTCAAGTTCACCAGGGTTGAGTTACCGGTGCGTCGAGTATTACCCACAGCAAGTGGATCGCTGAGGTCGTCATAGACAATCATCAGTACGTCATAGTAGCCAGGCGCTATCCCCGAAGCAGTCCAACCGGTGCTGGCGAATCCTGCTTCGTCTGAAATTGCAGTTCCAACAGATACATTTGTTCTACCATAGTCAAAGATGAATTCAACCGTTGCATCGCTAATATTCGAATCATCTGCAACATCGGTCACAGTGACATTGAAATCAAGCGAACCGTTGACTTCGACGAGCAGATTCCGCTGACCAGTATCAACCACGAACTCGGATTCAAAGCCGACCAAAGTCGATGGAAGCGTTGGCGTTGCGGGTGGAACCGTGGTATCGACAAATCGGTAGTATGGTCCGCCGACTGGCGCTTGATTTTCGAAATCCATGTTGAGAATGAACTCATAAGCGTTTGATGGGCTTGTCGTTGGTACGGTGAAACTGAGGTTGTATTCACTCGTTGTGTTGTTGAGCAGCCCTTGTGCCAAATCAATAGGTTGGCCTTCAATGGTCGTCATGATCAGCGAAAGCATGGTGATGTTGTCGCCAAGCACCTTTCGATTGGTGTGAACTGCATCGAAGATGTCACCAAAGATGTAGGTAGAATTGCCCAAATGGGTCCAATCCTGAGCCAGCGTAATTTTCCAACCGACTTCTGCAGCCACACGTACGGAGGTCACACCAACCGATGGTTGGTACAAGTCTGAACCGTTGTAAGAGATGTCGAGTTGGTAATCACCAGCGTACATGTCAGAATCGAGCAACCAATTCAACGTGATGGTTTCACTTTCCGGATCGACTGTGGTGTTGACCCATGAGCCATTGAAGGAGAAATCAAAGTTTCCGGAGGCGAGCAAATCGGTGTCCACCCCTCGGTGATCGACCATAGAAACGAGAACAACTGCTTCTGTATTCCTGAGTTGTGAAACCGATTGAGAGGTGAATTGTAACCAACCTCGCAAGAGGTAAGGTGCACCAGCGGACATGTTTGCATCGTCGGTAGCTTCAATCGAATCGGGATAGAAGCGAACTTGAAGTTCAATTTCACCGGCCGCAATCTGTGCAACACCCGCAGTCAAGAAGTGTTGAACCGAGAAGGTCCCGTTGACGGTCTGGTTGAACACTTCAATCCAATCAGTACCGCTACCAACTGAGCGCATTGAGAAGGAAAGGTTGCCGAGCATGGCAACTGGGTTCGCCCCAGAAGTCAATGCAGATCCGTTCACCCAAATATTGTCGTCAATCAGAATGATGCTCTTGTTGGCAAGTGGACCCTCAAGTGTTGCAGTAAGGGTTGGCGCATCGCGAATATCCAAGAGAATCGATGTGGTTGTTGGTCGCAAGTGGAACTGTACGGGTGTGATACTTGGTTCCGAGGCATCTTGCCAACCTGAGAAACCAAGGGTAGCAGAGAGGTTTGTTTGCGTTTCCAATGGGTCAAGTTCAACTTCAATGCTCCACGAACCATCGAAGCCAACGGCTGATGTGAGGTTGACTGAACCATTGATTGAGGATGTGAAACTAAGCCAGACTTCCGGAACAGAATCACTGCTTGCTATGGACGAGAACACATTGGCCGGGGTGTTCTCGAGGGAAAGTTGGCCAGTCACGATGGTGGTTGCACCAGCACCAACAATTGGTGCGTTAATGGCGTTTGGTCCAGTGTGGTTGATGAGTGCATCATCGGTTACGTTGACATAGCCATCGTAGATGATACCGTCTTCAGAAACATAGCCTGATTGAATGTGTTTAATGACAACCCTGTGAATACCCGGCGCACCGGGTTCAAGTGGAGCACCAATGAATTCGAAGGTACCGTTTTGATCGGTGATGAGGGCACCGATTTCGTAGTTAGGAATGGCAGCAGGTCCAGGTACGCCAGCGACCTCTGCAAGCGGAACCAGATAGCCAACCATCGGCAGATCGGTAATCGGGGTGGAATTGGTTGCAAAGCGTAACTGTCCTGTCACATTGATGGAAGATGCACCTTCTCGGTCCCAAACCAGCGTAGAGATGGTTTGATTGACAATTTCAATTTCCTCAGCAGCAGGGCACGCATCAAAAGCAATCCAGCCGAGGTCAGTGTTTCCATTGGCGCTGTTTTGTTGGAGGCGGACTTCACCCCATGTTGTGCGATCTTGTGGGAACACGGCATAGCCGTCTCCATTCCAGGTTCCTCCGGCAAATCCACTCACATAGCGTGCTGGCAATCCAGCAAGCCTTGCCATGGTGACGAAAACGGTATTGAATTCGTTGCACGTACCTTCCTTAACAGCCTCGACAAGAACCACGCTCAAGTCTTCGGTGTTCGGAATGCCTGAGCCGTTGTAATTGCGCTTGAATTCAGTTGTTGCGTTTCCTTCAGCAAGGAACGACTGAATGGCTGCTGCGGTGTCATAAGCATTGGTTGCACCAGCCTCGTTGACGATGGTTGTCGTGGTGTTCAGCAACGAGGATTGTGGGCTGCTCAAGTTGGTGAGACCTTCCGGCAACTCAAGTTCGTATGCAAAGCCTTGTCCGGGAACGGTCGTTGATGCAATCGTCGCCCAATCGAAGTAAAATTCTGGTTGTTGAATAAAGACTTCTTGAATCGGACCTGCAATGACATTGACGTTATGGGAGTCATTTGAACGTTCCAGTTCTGCTCCAGAATCGACATAAAACGACATATTGGACCATGAAACAGGTAGAGGTAAGCCCCCGGTTATGGGTGGATTATTGAACGTCATCAGCCATTCAACGGTGTCGTTAGCAAAAGCCATGTCTGCCAAATGTGTAAAGTTGGAAGATGGAAGGATAATAGTTTCAGATGGATGCACTTCGGCAATGTGTGCATAAGCTGTACCGGTGTAGAAGTCGTTGGTGTATTGCCTCCAGCGTTGAGTTGCATCGATATCGACCACGCCGCTCGAGTTGTTAGCCCAGAAAACCACTTCTGACGCCACGAGGTCATCGGTCGGGTCGAATGGGTCAAACGGCGAACCTAAGCAATTGAGAATCCAGAATTCTTGTGTGCATTCCAAACCGTCAATCATACCACCACCATCGGTATCCGGGTTGGTCCAGTCGGTACCGGTTTGGTTTTCGATAGCATCGGGAATCAGATCACCGTCAAAATCTGAAGGCAACAAATCATCCGTAGGGTTGTTTTCCGGGTTTGTTCCATCGAAATATTCGTCGCGGTCACTCACACCGCCTGAATCTGTGTCAATGCTGGCGTCATCGGTGACCCACACATCGGTCGAGCCGTTGGTGATCCCGATGTAGATAAGGTCACAGCCAGTGCTGGTTTCGAAGTAATTGTTGAGACCGTCTTGATCGTCGTCGAGTAAGTTCGTACACGGCTCATTTGGATCCGTATTTGCAAAGACTTCTTCGAAATCACTTGCCCCGTCGCCATCAGAATCAACAAGAGTTGGATTGGAGAACCAACCAAAGGTACCAAGCAATTCTTGCCAATCGGCTAAGCCATCACCATCGCTGTCAGAATAGTCATCATCGCAGTAATTTCGAGTTGTTGTGATCGTTCCGTCAGTGGTTGCATCGGTGTGGCAGAAGGAACCGTTGCGGTTGGCGACTTGCGTGGCGGTTCCAGGGGCGGATGAAACACCCTGAATCAAATCATTGACTACCGTTGCATAGGCAAACGGCGTCCATGTTCCAGATATGTTAAACCAACCGACACCCCCTGCAGGATTGAAGCCACTTCCATCAGCGACTTCGAGTTGCCCATTTCCGTTATTCCATGTGACAATGGTGGTTTCAAAGTTCACCAGCGAGTCACAAGGATCTGTGCCATGAGAAACATTTTGCTCATCACCGTCGTTGATGCCACCAAAGTCAGTGTCCGCAACATCCCATAAGGTGCATGAGAGGTTTTCTTCCCAATTTTGTATACCGTCGTTATCCTCATCACCTGAGTCTTCTCGACGGGTTGGGTCGGTTTCACCCGCATCGACCACACCGTTTCCGTTGATATCTTCTTCACCATCATCGAAGGCATCGCCATCAGTGTTGTTGTTTCGGGGATCGCTTGCTTGAGCAGGGCTTCCATATTGTCCAGCAACTTCAATGCCGTCGCTGATTCCATCACCATCTGTATCGGATGAGGTCGGGTCAGTTAGCAACGTCAGAGCTTCTCGTGAATCATTGAGCCCGTCACCATCTGTGTCAGCTCGTTGAGGGTTGGTCGAAGTGATGCCGTCAACTTCCGCCGTGAAGGTTGCACAGCCACCCGGGCCAACGCCGCTCACCGGATCACAAGGCGAAGTGGTTTCCGTCACAAGACCAGTCGGTCCGTTCCGGAAACACGGGGAGGCACCACACATTGTTGTCCATGTCGGGTTGATATATTCGAGCAAGTTGTTCAGACCGTCACCGTCTGGGTCGCCGTTTGGACCGTTATCATTGGTCGGGTCTGTTGCGTTCAATCCGTTGGCTGCTTCCCAACCATCGTCCATTCCGTCACCATCAGTGTCCCAACCTGCAACGTCTTCATCTTCGATACCGTCACCGTCATCATCATTGGATGAGCAGTCTGCATCACCGTCGTTATCCGAATCGGCAGAATCGACGAAACCGTCTTTGTCGTCATCGAACCCGTTGGTGCAGATGTTTCCAACCGGATCTTCGTCGCAAAGGATGATTGTGCCCGTGCCGTCTGAACCCGAGTCTCCACAACCTGGACGGTTGTATTGGAGAGCATTTTCTTCATCCCAGTTGTTGACTGGCACGGTTCCATTCCACCAGACACCATTGTCAAGCACGCCGCTGGTGCTCGATAGATCCCAGTTCGTAGGTTGGAGGTAGTTGTATTCTTGCAGGTTTGACATGCCGTCGCCGTCAGGATCGCCCACAGCGCCGTCACCACCCGTACTCGAGAGCGGATCAAGTCCATACTGCCACTCCCAACCATCTGGCAAACCATCGTTGTCAGAATCTGGGTCGTTAGGTGCCGTGTTCATGAGGTACTCAAGCCCGTAAGTCAAACCGTCGCCATCCTGGTCTGTTGCTGCAAGTGCATCGAAGGATACATACTGAATTGAGGCAAATGTGGAGAGCACCATCAACGCAACAAGAGCAACGGATTTGACCGTGTCTCGGTGCTGAAGGATTTGCCATTGAGAGCGCGGCTTCGAGGGGGAAGAAGGCGTACGCATGGTTGTCACAAGAACTCGGCTGTTTTGATGCCTCATAAGGCAAATGGTACGATGTTCATACAATGCTCCATTTAAGAGTTTGAAAACAAAAATCATCAAGTCTCAAAAATAAGACTCAGTCTATCGTTTTCCTCAAGAATCAGCACGTGGTCTGTTCAAAGAGCTTCAAGTTCATCCAAAAGTTCGAGATCGTCATCGTCATCATCTTCCAGCACGGGTTCTGGAAGGTCGCTTTCCAATGGTTCGAGTTCCTTCTCATCTTCGTATTCGAATGTTTCTTCTTCAAAGATTGTACCTGAAGCCTGACCGCGCCTGTAAACTGCAAAGATGAATGCAGCACACAATCCAAGTCCCAAAGCAAGAGTTTGTGGTTCAGGGTTGACCAATTCGTTAACAAAACAACTGGGGCCTTCGCAGGAGGTTTGGTAAATCTGTTTGCTGGTTTGCGTAAACTCGCTATCGTATGGGACCTCTTCATCCATAGGCGTCACCTTGAGGTCGAATTGCACCGTTTCGCCATTCTTTAGATTATTTGGCGGGGTGATGGCCAATGAGAAATCTTTGCTCGAATAAGCAGGGAGGGTCAGTAGCAAGAAACTACCACCTGTCTGATCGGACGATGCTCGCACAAGAACATCCCAACCTTGTGGCTCATTTTCAAGCGTAATTACAACATCCAACGGGATGTTGTTTTGGTTGTCAATGCTGTATTCGACCGTCTGGAATTCACCCGAGGTGAAACGGACAACAGAGCTGCTTGTATCAGTGATTTCGAGACGACCTGGTTGGACATCTTCTCTGACTTGAACAGTCACTGGCAAATCGAAGTATCGGGCATCTTGGGCATCAACGCCCTCTTCAACAACCCGAACGTAAACAGTGTGGTTTCCTGCTTCCACTTTGTCACCAATGGTCACATCGAGTTTGAGGTCTGCATATTGGTCGGATTCAAGATAAACGACGACGATATCGGACTGAGAGCCATTCGAA
>VMHT01034543.1_pt1 | contig 11799 bp, 16 predicted proteins | sample 4693611 | NCBI WGS metagenome assembly VMHT01 (sample SAMN12280063, study PRJNA550983) | marine metagenome | isolation source: seawater sampled from same location over 5 years 0.02-0.2 micron viral filtrate | place: USA: collected off the coast of southern California halfway between the port... ...
AAACTAATAAATTGTCCAGCAGATCCTAATCCTCCTCTAAATTCAGAAACAGTAATAGGTTGAATTAAATGAGATCCTGTACTATTATAAACAGTTAAATCAGTATTTCCATCAGTAGGATCTTTACTTACTAATTTAAATAATGATATTTCAAATGGTTGATTAAGAAATAATATTTGTTTCCCATCGTGTAATACTTTATACATATCTTTAAAAACAGATTGATGTTCTTCTTTTACAGTTTCACCTAGACAAATCATTCCTAGATGTTCTATAGTTTGTGTTCCATTAAATTCAAAAAAAACTGAATTATTACCGTTTAAAAATGATATTTTAGCGAATAATATTGTGTTATCACTTGTTCCTTCTCCATCAGAGATTGCAGTGTTATTTACATTATGATAAACATGTAAAAGTTTTAAAAATCTCATTTTATAACTATCTTCTAGTTTAACAGTTTTTGTGGCTTGTCTGGCATCAGAAGAAGCATCAGAGGATCCGTCTAAATCCTGAGACCGAATACAAAAATTTAATATAGGCATTTTATATATTATGAAAATATATTAAAATTAAAATATATTTATTTAATATAATGGATAATATCGCAGAAGCACCTGAAGAAATCACTTTAGAAAGTTTAAAAAATGAATCTAATAATAATAATATTGAATTAGTTTTAGAAAATAATAATGATGAAGAAATTAAAGAAACACATTTAGAATATAAAAAAAGATTAAATAAAAAAGTATCTGAATTTACTGAAGAAGAAAAATCTGAATATAATAAATTAGTTCAGAGAAAAAGAAGAAAAGAAGTTAAACAAGAAGAAAAAGTTAAAAAAACTGAAGAAGAGGTACAACAATTAGATAAAAAAACTAATGATTTATATAATCAATTATTTGTATTAAAAAAGAAATTTCCAGAGCATCTGAATGATATTCATATAGATAAGGACATGACTATGTCTACATTATCTAATAAAAAAGATTTAATATTAAAAATTATTACACAAAAGAATAGTGATGCTGTAATCTTTGAAACATTATTATTAGGTTGTAGGACTATAGAAAGAGGATTGAATTATGCTGAGGTTGAAGCATTAGATGGATATGCTGATAATGTTAATGAAGCGAGAGATGATATTATTCCGATCTTGAAAGAGATGATTGATATGGGTGAAATAGATGTTTCTATGCTTACTCCTCAGTTAAGATTAATGATAGTAATGTCATCAGTAGCAGTTAAAACTGTAGAAAAGAATAATGATAAAAAAAAAAACGAGGTTATTGTGGATGCTGTAGATACATCTTAGCTAGATTACATACATTTAACAGATGGGGTAGAAGAAAAGTAGATTTACCTTATAAATGGATGAGAAGAATATGGTGCTGTCAGAAGAATAATATCAGTACATCTATTATAGATTATGGTTTCCTTGAGTAAATTTGAAAAAATTATGCAAAGAAATTTAACAAAACAACTTAAAGATAATACAAATTTTTAAGTGAAAGTGATACATAAATTAAAATATTTTACAATGTATAACAGTGAATTAATGGTTTATGTTCCGAAGAAACAAGCAAAGAATATTGATGATGAGATTGATAATTTAATGAAAATGTCTGATAAAATAGCATTTAAAAAAGAAATGAAAGGATTATCTAAACAAGATACTAAAAAAGATAGACAATTTATTAAATCTAAGATTAAATCAGGGACATTTAAAATGTCTCAATCTAATCCGAAAAAACCTGGATCTCAGGCACATAAAAGATATGCTAAGTATTCTAAAACTACTAATTATAAAGATTATATTAAAGCAGGTGGTACTCCTTCATCTATGTTATTTGATTATCAACATGGTTATCTAAAATTCAATTAATCTTCATTTTCTATTAATGCTTTAGGTGGATTTTTTATATTTACTGGTTCTCTGGCCGGTGCTCCATATCTTTCTTCATATTTTTTAATTTCTTTTTTTAAATTAATATTTTCTAAATATAATTCTTCACATGCTTTTTTTAATTGAATTTTATATAAATTAAACATTTTATATATATTTATACATATAAAATAATAAATTTAAATTTAAATGAAAGTAGTTATAAAACCTTCTAATAAATCTGGTAAAAAAATGATGGCAATATTTACAAAAGATAATGGGCGTACTAAAACAACACATTTCGGTCAGAGTGGAGCACCTGATTATACATTAACTGGTGATAAAATTAGAAGAAAAGCATATAGAGATAGACATAGAAAAGATTTAAATACTGATGATTATAAAAGAGCAGGTTATTTATCATATTACATTCTCTGGGGAGATAGTAAATCTAAACAGGTAAATATTAGAAATTATAAAAAAAGATTTAATCTCAAATGAGTTATTTTAAATTATTTAATTATTTTGAATTATTTTATTATATATTTATTTTATTTAGAATTTTATGTATTATTTATTTTTAATCAAGTATCATATTTTGTAGTTTTTTATTTTTACTTTTTAATTGTTTTATTTCTTCTTTTAACATTTTCACCTCTGCTTTTTCTTGAGATTTAACTAATTGTCTATCTTCTCTGTCATGTTCTTTTTGAAGGTCATTAATTGTTTTTTGACATTCTTTATCTTTTTGTTTTTTATATTTTTCACAATTTAATTTTAATAGTTTTTCATTTTCTAAAACCCATACTGAAGTATCTAAAGAATTAGTTGATATATCATTTTTTAGTTGTTCTATTTCATTTTCCATAGATTTAATATAATTAAGTTTCTGACTTTCTAAAGTCCATTTCATTTTTAATTTTTTATAAGGATCACTATCTTCCCATTTAGCATTAATCTGTTCTTGATAATGTTGTTGATTAATTGTATTTTCATTTTTTAATTCAATAATTCTTTTTTGTAAATCATTACAATGTTGTTCAGTATTTCTGTGTTCTTTTTGTTTTTTAACTAAATCATCTATTCTTAATTTATATCTCATATTTTGTTCCCATATTTCAAGAATCCCTTCCAGAAATGCGGTACTATGTTTTTTAGTTCCTATAGATAAACATTTTTCTTCTGTCCATACAGGTTTAAGTATTCTTAATAGATTTCTATAATCTTGTTTAGTATAATTATAATTATCATCTCCATATACTCGCTCACAAATATATTTAATAAATTCTTAATTCATTTGTGCCATCTTATATATTATTATATATAACTATTTCTTTAAGTATTAATTCAAATTAATAAAAATATCAACATTTTAATAAAACTATTAACTTTATCTGTACGTTGTTTTTAATTCAAATAGACAAAACACCTCGTCATATAGTAATAAGTAGAGAAAATATTTAGTTTATTAATATTTTATAACGCATTACCGTCTTAATTCATATTTCGGGGTTTTTTAGTATATCCTCTACAGATTTATAGATTAGTAAAATATAAAAACTTAATAAATAAATAAATAAATAATTAATATATTAATATAAAAAAGTATTACACCTATATATAAATATGTTCCAGAGATTATTAGTTTAATGGGTTTATTTGAATTTTAACTTATTACTTAGAAGTTTCAGTAGTAATACTGTCTTCTAATATTAAATCAAGATTAGGTTTTTTAACAATTGGTTTATTTGATTTGACTGCAATAGGTGTTAGTCCCGTGTGTCCAGTCATAGCTAGTTTCTCCTCAGCGATCACAGCGCTAACATCTCTTTCACAACCCATTCCACATATAGATATTTTTTTACATTTACTTTTTTGTAATATAACACACAAACCTCCTAGTGCTCCTAATACACCTACAATAAATAACATTAATTCATTAATATTAAAATCATTCATTTTAGTACCACTTTGTGACATTATTAATAATAAATATATTATTTATTTATTACTAGAAGAATATTCTTTACCAGGTGATGCTTGTTTAATCTGTGCGATATACATTTCATATGCTGCTCCTGCTACAGCGAATGCTACATATTTATTCATTCCACTAAATCGGCGATCTATTAGATAAAATAAAGTAGTATGTTCTATAACTTGTAACGCAGGATCGGGCACATCATCAATTAATCCAGAAGTATTATATTTAATTAATCTAGGCATGTTTTATAAACATAAAAATATATTAATTATCTAATTAATTTTCTTTGGATTAATATTTCTGATTTTTTAACAACATTTTTACAATCATCTTTTATTGGTTGGATATTTTTACCATCATCAGAAAAAATTAAATATTTATTTTTTAATTTATTTAATTCATCTTTATTTAATGTAGATTTATATTCTTGAATTTCAGAATATTTTAATGGTCTATTTTCATTCTTGAATGGTATAAAAGTATCAGTCATAGGTTGTATTTTTTTTGACTGCATCGGACCGGTTTCTATTTTAATATTACTAGGCATAAATTTATCAATATTAACTAATTTTGGTGGTTTAGATTCTTTTTTAATTGTTTTTTGTTTAGGTCTATATTCTTGATTATCTGCGGTTATATAGGGGTCATCAATATTTTCATATGTTGGATATAAATACCCTGATAAAACTAAACCTAGTGAGGTGCCTATTGATATCCCAGTTAATATTTCTGGAGAATATCTTCTTATATCACTTAATATATCATAATCTATTTCAATTATATTATTTAATCTATTTCTAATTTGTCCAGGTAATAATTGTCTTTCTTGTTCTAAAATTTGTTCTAATCTCTCTACATCAATCTCTGCTTGTAATATATTATCTCTTACTCTTAATAAATCTTGATTATTATCTGCTAATCTTCTTGCTTGAAATTGTATCATTTCTCTTAACTCTGTGGGATCCACATCTGGATTATCTTCTGTTCCTGCTAATAATCCTCTGAATTTATCTAATAACTTTTTATCATCTTTTCCTAAAATATCATATTGTATTTCCATTAATTTTAAATGGTCTAATTTATCTATTTGTTCTTTATTAAGAAAAATTAAATTATTAATTCTATTTTCAGCATCTTCTAAAAATCTAACTTGGTCATTAATTAATTCTAAAATGGTACTCCTTTCTTGAATTTTTTTTAATGAAAATGCGAAAAAACCTCCTGCTATTCCTGTAAATACAGGTAATATATTTGAATAAATTTGTCTGAAACCTGAATATAATTGTTGGTTATCATTAAAATATTGTTCATATCTTTCTACTTGTTCATCTAAATTAGGGACTTGTATTGGTTCTCCAGATACTGGGTCAATTGGCTCTGTTTGACCTGGGACTATAGGGGGTCCTTCAGGTATCTGTATTGGTTCAGTTAAACTCGGTATATCCACAGGATCTACAGTAGGAGGTTCGGTTCTTGGTGGTGGTATTTGATAAGGATGTTCTGGTAAAGTCGGTACATCTTCAACTCTTTGATATTCTGGTAATCTACTACTCCACCTATTAGTTCTAATTAATTCTTCTATACTTTCATCTGATGGTATCATTGTCATTTCTCTTAATCCACTCGGCATATATGCTAAAAACGGATCTCGTGTATCAGTTCCTGCTACACTATCTATGATTTCACCTGTATATCTTCTTTCTCCATCTTCTAATACATGGTTCATTAAAAATTCATATTGTAATTCAGATAATTGTGAAGGTCTTCCATTATTTAATTGTCTAAAATTTCTTTCGGTGACCGCACTTGCTACTTCTCTTTGTAATATATTTCCTAGTTGAGCATCATATGGATCTGTTGCATCAAAATGAGCATTATCTTGTAAATGTGCTAATAATGATGAATCTGGTATATCAGGACTAACAAAAAATTCATTTATTAATGTTGTTTGATTGTCTAATTCATTACTACTTAATTGTCTAGGCATTACTTCAGGATTTTCTAAAGTATTATCATATAAACTATCAGAATATGTTCTAATTTCAGCATCAGTTGGTATTGCTATTCTTCCAGCATCAGTTATAAAATATGGTCTATCTCCAGTATTATCTGAAAACAAAATCGCTTCTCCATTATAGTTAATAGCATTATGATATGTATTCATAAAATCCCATTGTGATTGTGATATTCCTTGTGGCCTGCCATTATTATTATTTCTATATTGTACTTCATATTCCACATCCTCAAAATAATCAAATAATATTAAATCAATATTGTCTACATTGGATAAACCTTGGATGGATTGAATTCCTTGTCTAAAAGTTCTAGTATCATCTTCAGTTTGATTACCTAATAAATAATTAGTAGTTAAATCATTAATAGAATGTCTTTGTTGTCTTGTAAAAGTATTAACTTCTCCAGTATCATCATCTTCTCTTAGATAAATACTATCAATAATATCTTGTCTAAATGTTTGTTCTTGTCTTTGTGTTTGTGTTAGTACATCAAACTGGACAGCATCTGGTAAATATAATCTTGCGAAATTCCCATCTAAATCTCTAGTTCTTGTATCTAATATATATTGTCTTCCTCTGTCATCAGTAGATATTAATGCTCTAGCATCACTTGTATGGACACCTGCTTGTGATATAAAATTTAATTGATTTAAAGTTAATCCAGATGGCATAGGTAATCCAGTATTAGGATCTGAATGATGTAATCTAAAAGTTCTTTCTTGTTGAGCACCTATTGCTATTTCATCTACTCTTTCATCAGTATAACCTAATTCACTTAAATCTCTTTGTAACTGGACATATGAATCATGTTCTGAATAATAATTATTTAACACACCTTGTAATAATCCTGCCTGATTTTGTTCTACTTGTTCATCTATTTGTGATAATTCAGAAAATTCAGATATATGGACACCTTCTAATCCACTTTCTGAATGAGATGGTAAATTAAGTTCATCTACTTCATCCCCCATATTATATATATTGTAAATATATTAATTAAAAAATAATTTATTTGTATATATATAATTAATATGCCACCTATTCTTCTATTAAAAAATGATAAAAAATTTTATGGTACATTAACTCCTGAGAAAGGAGGTGAATCACAAAAATTAGAAAAACCTGCTCCTCCACCTAATCCTATATCTAATGTTAAATTATCTAATGAATTTCAGAGAAACAATGCAGTAGATAGAATAACTGCTGATATCCATACTACAGATGATTTAAAAAGTAAAGAATTGCCTACTAATCAAGGTGAATTAGTTGCGAAAGATGTAGAAAAATTAAAAAAATCAAATGATCTTGGTGCTAAATTTGTATCATTTTTACAAACTCCTATAGTCCCTGTATCTGAAGAAACTAAACAAGAGCAGAAACAAAGAGAAATTCAACGGATCGGTATTACAGATGATAATTTAGCAGAAAATCAAATTAGACCTGTTGGTGAAGTACCATCTGCTATAGCTTCGCGTGGTATGGATTTTATTGAAAATAAATTTATTCAAGTTTTAGTTATTCTTGGTGGTATATATATTGCTGGACAATTTGTTCAAGGTGTTGGTAAAAATGTTACAAAAGATTAATTAAAATTTAAGTTAAATAAATTTAAAAAAAAAATATTTAATAGTATATAAAATATGAGTAATCCACAATTAATTCACAGAGCGAATGAAAACAGTTCTTTATACAATACTATTAAGGCGCGTAATTCTAAACAAAATGTTTATGATTACAGTTCTGAGACAAATATTTGTCCAGTTGCCCGATCTAAAATTGTAGTAAATGCTCAGACTTCTCTTAGTGCTGATGGTAATCAAACCGTGAAAATGATTTTGCCAAATTTTGGTTTGCTTGAAGATTGTTTTTTACAAACTTCTTTCACACAAGGTGACACAAATGCTGATACTGGTGCTAAAGATAGTTTTCTTGTAGATATGGCAGGAGCATTTAGTTGGTCTCGTGTCCGTCTTGTTTATCAAGGTAGCACCGTGTGGGAATGTACGCCTGAATGGACTGTATGTTCTGAATATCTTCGTGCTAATCATGAAAAGTCAGTACTCCTTGATAATATGCTTGGTTCTGCTATTGTTGGTTCTGCTAATGATACACTTGGAAATGTTGAAGGTCGTAGAATGATGAGTTCTGCTTTTGGTGGTTGTCAGTTATCCTGCCCCATCAAGGGACCGTGGGCAGATGGTATTGAAAGAGCATTAGATTTATATTCTCTATCTTCGGATATGGTTCTTGAAGTAGATTATCGTAGTATTGCTGCGGCATCTGGAAAACAAGAAACACCTGCTGATGGTCAGAAATTTGATAGCACTCGTCTTATCTGTTATGTAGCAGAATTAGCACCTCAAGAATTATCTGCTTATCAAGCGAGAAACTATTCTCCTGGTTCTGTTTCATCTCAGTTATCTTTCACTACCGCACATTTTCAAGAAAGTGTAGCTAGTCCTGTAGAAATATTAACTTCGGGTAAAGGTTCTGTTGTTAAACTAAATAGTATTAGTGGATTGGTTCGTAAATTATATGTTTTTGCTACTCTGGATTCGGATCGTGCTTCTACTACTGATAGAAAATATATGAATTTAGTTGATATCGGTACAGTTAAATTAAGTGCTAATAATCAAACTATTTATGAAATTGAAAATTGTGAGATCGGAGTATCTAAAATTAATGCCGCATCGGGTAATGGTTATAAAACGGATCAAGTTGTTGAAATGTTCAGAAATAATATTGTAGGTGGTTGTAATAAAGCAGTTGGTTCTGATACTTATAAATTATATGATCCTGCTATTGATAAAACACTTGGTAAAACTAGTGGTGGTGAATTTGATCCATCATTTGTTAAAGTAATTAATTTTGCTTACAATCCTACGGATTATGCTTCGGCAGATGGTTGCCTATCATTCTCTCAGTTAGGACAACCTGAGATAGAATTTAAACTAGTGGATGGTGCGAGTGGTGCGGCACACAGTCTACATGTGGTTGCTGAAATCTTAACTATCAACACCTATTCAACTAGTCAAACTGGTGCTATTAATTACAAGCAGATTACTGAATAAATCAATTAAATAAAAAACAAAAATAAAATATATTATATTAATATAAAATGGTACTATTAAATTTTAGTTTTACTGGAGAAAATTCTACAGGTGCTCAAGCATTCACATTAATTCAAGAATACAAATTTAAAACATGTTTATTAAAAGATATTAAATATACAATTGCGGGAGATGATTTATTTGAGGAGATTGCTAAAGGGACTGCTAGTGATGGACAAACTGGAATATCTGGAGCAGGACACACAATATCATCACCTCTTGCTATAAAAATGGATTTTTTAGATAATAGAGATTGTGTTACTTATTCTTTAAAAGATGGGACTGGTGCTGGAGAAAGTGTGTCTACAGTTGATAATATTACTGGATTAATACCTTTCGGTAATGCGAGAAGTGGTCAGGATCCAGTATCGGATCAAGCCACTGTCGGTCACTCATATCCATATACTTTAATTCATAATAGACCTCAAACATGGTCTGTTGGTAAAGTATTAACTTTTACATTATATTACAGAGATGTAAGGACTGATGGATTAGTTAAACAGTGGGCAGTAATGAGTGGTCTTACAGATGCCTTTAATGATATGTGTTCTATTGATATTACAATTGAATTAATATAATTAAAATATATGTATAATAAAATGGATGATAAACCTGAATATAAAGATGGTAATTATATGAAAAAAAATAAACAACTATGTCAATATTGTTCTTATAGATGTGCCGTACCTTCTAAAAATAATCAATTTTGCAGTGAATTATGTAGATTATTATATTTCTGTATAACTAAAGAAATAAATAATGAAGATATTGCTAAATTAATTAAATTACCTAAAACTGAATTAATTGATATAATATTAACTTTGAAATCTCAAAATATGACAAAAAAAGATATATGTAAAATTTTAAAAAAACCTAATAATTCAAAAGAAAATTTAACAAAAATAACAATAAATCATTCACCCGGAGTAATTAATTTTGATTAATAATTTTTTTTATTTTTTTATTTATTTTTATTTTTTAATAAAATAAAATAAAATAACATTTTTTTCAATCTAAATTAGATTATTAATTTAAATATTTCTAATGTTATAAAATAATGGACTCACAAACTATAATTGATTCTCTACTCCGTGGAATTGCTATTGCTGCTGTTAATCGTGCGATCTTTGAGAGAAAACCTGTCTTTAGTATGGGTAGTGTTAATCAAGGACTTAAACTTGGTGGGGCATCCTTGGCTTATGACCTGGCGGTACGCCCCGCTGTGAAACAGGTATTACCTCAGGTAGGTAATTTCTTACCTAATGGTAAATAATTAATATATTTATATAATATATAATTATGTCTTTAGTTGAATTTGATTTAGAAGATATTCCAGAAAATCCTTCAATAGTTTTAGCAGGTAGAAGAAGATCTGGTAAAGGTGTATTAACAAAAGATTTATGTTATAATTATTTTAGAGGACAAAAATTAAAATCATGTTTTTTATTTAGTCCTACTGCAGAAATTGCTCAGAATGGATTTGATTTCGTACCATTTGAATTTAGATATACAGAGATAGATGTGGATGTTATAGATAGAATTATGAAAAGACAAGAATATCTTATTAAAGGAGATCCTAAAGGTAATCATAAAATATTAATAATAATAGATGATATTATTGCTTCTAATGATGCTAGACAACAGAAAATATTAGATAAATTATTTATATGTGCCAGACATTATCAGATATCATTAATAGTATGTTATCAATATATAAAAAAAGATTTTAGTCCTGTTCAGAGAGATAATGTAGATTTAATATTTTGTTTTCAACAAAGTAACTACGATAATAAAGATGCTCTTAATAGACAATATTTATCAGTAAGTGATAATAAAAAAGAAGGTATGGATTTAATTAATAGATATGCGAATGGATATCAATCTTTAGTAATATTAAATACAATTAATTCAGATAATTATGAAGATTTTTGTTATTATTATACTGCCGATTTAATACAAACTAAATTTAAATTAGGTCAAGAATATCAATAATTTATTCTCTAAAATCTATTTTCCATAATCCCCGATTAATTTTTAATCCTAATATCTTGGGACCTTTCCAGTCATTTTTACAATAATTATTATATTGTGGTGGTTTTTTTCTTTTCATATAATCAAATTTTTTTATTTGTAATGGAGTACCTTTATTATGTTCTATAACATAATATCTTAATCTCATATATTCTTTTAAATATTCTGGATTCCATTTTTCCATTCCTCCATATTGTTTAATCCATTCATCTGGTAATTCTAAATTATTTAATTCTTTTTTCGCATCTGAAAATATTTTATCCATTTTCATTTAATATATGTCATAAAATAATTTTAAATTAATATCTAATTCAAAATTTACAATTCGTTGATTAAATTTGAAATCAGAATTCAAGAATAGTTATATAACAAACAAACAATTCTTAAATTATGTCTCAACCATGGACTGACAAAATAACCTTCAAAGGCACGGATGCTCAAAAAAAAGAATATAATACATTGATGCGATTTATTAATGAATGGTCTAACCGTCCATCGTTTTCTGAGTCTTTAGCTAGAAGTATGGTACTTAAATTATCGTGTAAGCATTTAAGAGAACGGTGTCAAATATTAGAAGAACAGTCATTAGAATGTGACAGAGAACTTGAAGTTTTAAGAAGAGAAGAACTAGGAGAAAATCAAGATTAGATATATAATTCAAATAACCTATATAAAAGTAAAAATGTGTGTGTGTAATTAATAATACAAGAATTTAAATTAATTAATATTTTTTTATTTATTTATTTATTTATTTTTTTTATTTTTTTTATTTATATA
>VMHT01000620.1_pt1 | contig 11798 bp, 13 predicted proteins | sample 4693611 | NCBI WGS metagenome assembly VMHT01 (sample SAMN12280063, study PRJNA550983) | marine metagenome | isolation source: seawater sampled from same location over 5 years 0.02-0.2 micron viral filtrate | place: USA: collected off the coast of southern California halfway between the port... ...
ATATATACTAATATAAAAAATATAGAAGAAGATTATCCATTTGGACAAGCAGACATCAATCAATTTATAAAAATAGCAAAAAAGTTAGAAAAATCATTTGACAACAGAAAAGCAATCGATTATATTAATATTAGATTTCGGTCCACTTATACTTCAAAGTATGGAGGACTGGGTTATTATAAAAAGAAGTTTGAATCTATGGAGGATTGATGGTTTTTCAAATACTTGACGATAAGGAGCGTTGCTTTGGATTATACAGAAATGGAGAATTTATTTATGATCGTGTCCCACATGACATTACCGGAACTTGGAATTGGCATCCTAGTCTCAGTGAGTCTGCTGTTGATTATGCAAGCATCTATATGGCTGGGAAGCCACTTACAGATATTTGCCCACAACATTTACAATCTCGTCTTCAAAAAAGAGAACAAAAATTAAAAGCGTTTATCAATTCAGCGGTAAATGCCAAAATCAAAATCGATGATCTTTGTTTGTTTGAAGTTGTTCCAGAACAGCACCTTCGACACTATTGCGAAGTCAAAAACCAAATATGCGAATGGATCTTTGATAATCACGAGAGACCAGATAACCATGATTTTATTGTTGATTTGCAAAACATGGCAGCGGAGATATCAAGGAGACCTATCTTAATCGACCAAGAACGACTCTTAAAACACTCCCACAATGATATGAAGGCTAAGTCACTACGTAACTTCCTTGGAGGCGAAAACAAGCCGATTCTGTACGATGTATGGGGTTCAAGAACTGGTCGCTTGGCAACAAAAACAGGATCGTTCCCGATAATGAATCTGAAGAAGGAACTGGCTGACGTTGTGGTTCCAAAGAATAACATCTTTGTTCAATTCGACTTAAATGGTGCGGAGATTAGAACTCTATTGTCCTTATCTACTGGTACCCACCCCCGTGAGGACGTACACGAGTACAATATTAAGAATGTGTATAGAGGAATTGGAACAAGAGATAAAGCAAAGAAGCGGTTCTTCGCATGGCTTTACAATCCAAACGCAGAAGACCACCTAACAGAACGACACTACAACAAGACCAAGGTGTTGAAAGAATTCTATAGAGAAGGTGTCGTTCATACTCCCTTTGGAAGAAAGATACCAACGGATGATTTTCATTCCCTTAATTATTTATTGCAGAGCACATCGTCTGATAATTGTATGATGCAGTGTGTAAAGATTAATAAGTTTTTAAAACACACGAACTCTTTTGTTCACTCTGTAATACACGATTCGTTGACAATTGATCTTGACTTAAACGACCGCCACTTACTACCGCAGATACAAGAGATATTTGAGGACACACGTCTTGGGTGGTTTAAATCATCAGTCCATGTTGGACACAATTTAAAAGATATGTTGGAGGTATCATGGTCTTAATAGGAATAGGAAACGCAGGTCACAATTTAATTAATGCATTTAGCGATAATCACACAAAAATTTCAATAACAGCCAAAGACTTTCCGAAGAACTGCAAGAAAACAGAGGACTATGAACAGCACTGCCCAGACTTCTCAGACAGATTAAGGTTTGATGACAATGAGTGCTGGGTGGCTCTCAGCGGTGCAGGAAAGGTTACTGGTTGCACCTTAAGAGTGTTGGAGACCATTAAGCATAAAAAGATTAATATAATATACGTGTATCCTGATACAACCCTTTGTAATTCCATACAGATAAAGCGAAACAAAGTGTTATACAATGTTATACAGCAGTATACGAGGTCTGGTCTGCTACACAGAATGTATTTGTTCTCTAATAATAACGTTTTAAATATAATTGGAGACCAGCCAATCACTGAAATGTATAATATGATCAACAAACAGATAGCAAACTCAATTGAAACACTTGAGTGGCTTAAAATACAAGCTCCGGTCATCGGTTCAGAACATGAATCAAAAAATGTTTCACGAATTTGTACCCTGTCTGTCGGCAATATGAAAAAAAATGAAGAAAAAATGCTTTTTTCTCTTGACAATATTACCGAGGCAAGTTATCTTTATAGTGTAAGCAAAAAACAGTTAGAGAAAGACAAGGATATGCTTAATAAAATAAAGGAGAGAATAATGAAAGATGAAGAAAATAACATTGTATCATCATTTGCTATCTATCCTTCAGAACATAACCAGTCATTCTTCTATTCTTTGAAGCTTACACATTATATCCAAGAACAGGAGAGAAAATGACTGACATAGACAAAGCCATTCAGATGATGCGAGAATCAAAAATGTTTACTGAAAATGAATTAATTGAATTCAGAATGCTAATTGCAACTGAGAAAGGCAGAACGGTGATTATTGATATAATAAATGAATCGGTCCAAGATGATTTAAGAAAAAAAGTAAATAATTTACTTGACAAACTACACAAGATATAATATATTGTATATAACAACGGAGAAAACATGGAAACAGATGATAATAAAGACGATCGCATCTTATCACTAAGATATAAAGAAGCAAATTCTTTGTTTGAAGCCCTTGATAGGGCCAAGAAAACAAATGATATCGATCTGATGTATCTGATCAGCGAGAAAATCAGAAAGATATGGGTGATCGATTGTAAAAAGTGGAGTCAATCATATCCAATTACAAATGAAAAAGCACAAAAGATTGAAGAAATCTATCATTGGACTGACGTATGCATATCTGCATTTGAATCACGAAACAGAATAATGAGACAATGGGGCCTCGTTCCAAGTAATAACTAAATAAAAAATAAAAAAGTTCTTGACAACTTATGCAAAATATGATATAATATATATAACGATGGAGAAACGATGCAAGTAATTTTAAGTGGAATGGGTAAAACCATTAAGATCAAATCTTCTGATTTAGAGGATTATGGATTTAGTCAACATTTAGTTGAGCGCCTTGAAGGAAATGAGATTAATTCAATCCGTTCAATGAATGGTCGTTTCACAGCTCAACCCTGTCGAACAGGAAAAAAATAAAAAAATTCTTGACAACAACAAGTAAACATGTTATAATAATAAAGTAAGCACAAAACTTGTAAAGAGTAAAGTCATTGATGTTCATCATCACAACCCTTCGAACACAATCCACTTTTCCACTACATGATAATAAACTTACACGACATTACAATAGGAGTTAAATATGTCTAATACTTACACACAATACACTGGTACTTTCACAAAAGCTGATGGTTCAACACGAACAATGAATTTTGTTAAGCCAACTGATTTGCCTTATACGCATTTTTCTGCTAATCAACGTAAAGCACAAGTGTCACGTGATGGTAAAACGCAAGTCGTATGGGATGTTGATAACAAGTCTTTTAGACGATTCAACACATCTACGCAAATTGGTAACTTGAGTGAATCAAAAGTTCAAATTACATTTGACAGCTAACCGAAAATTGGTTACATTATTTCAGCGGGGGGATAACATCCCCCTGACTCTAGTCTGCATAGACAAAAAACTTAGCTAACACAAGGAGATAACAATGGCTATAAATTTAGATTTAATGAGAAAGAAACTTGGAGTTTCTCAGAACAACGGTAAAGAACAAGATAATACCAAATGGCGCCCTAGCGAAGGCGACCAAACTGTACGTATACTTCCATCCCCAGATGGAGACCCTTTCAAAGAATTCCACTTTCACTACAATGTTGGTAAGAATCCCGGAATTCTTTGTCCTAAGCGCAATCATGGAGAGGATTGCCCTATTTGTGACTTTGCGTCAAAGCTTTGGCGTGAAGGTGTAGAAAAGAATGATGATACCTCAAAGCGAGAGGCTAAAAAGCTATTTGCTCGTAAACGATACTACTCTCCTATTGTAGTTCGTGGTGAAGAGAGCAAAGGTGTGAGAGTTTGGGCTTATGGCAAAACCGCATATGAGACCTTACTATCCTATGTCCTTGATCCAGACTATGGTGATATCACACATGAGGAGTCCGGAACTGATATTGTATTGACTTACACTGTTCCGGGTACTCCGGGATCATTTCCAAAAACTCAATTGAAGCCTCGTCGCAGACCTTCTGTTTTATGTGATGATGCTGTAGCTGACTGTGATGAATTAATTAGCTCGATTCCAGAGATTGAGACCCTGTTCCAGCGGCATTCTACTTCCGATGTACAAGCCTTACTGGACGAATACCTGTCCTCCGATGTTACCTCAGAGGGTTTCTCCAGAGAGTCTGAGCGCTACAATAGTAACAAAGGCTCTGTCGATTCAGCTTTGAAAAACTTTCTAAATCAAGAAAGTTAGTTCTTGGAAGGTGTTAGCCCCGCACTTAAAACTGGGGCATTGCTCACAATAAGTCTGCCTCCACGTGGCGTGAGTGGAAACAGGTAATGCTGGCTAAAAGATCGTAGTATTTAAATACGCAGTATAGCGGAAGGAGATAAAATGAATACCACAACTATTACCGTCGAAGAATATGCAACAGATTATTCAATCGAAAAAATACCTGAGGAATTTATGAAGAAGATTAACTCCTCATATGTTAATGACATACCACAATCTCAACTGGCGCCACCAGAATATCAAAGAAAAAATGTGTGGTCTATAAGAGAAAACAGGCTGTATATTTCTTCAATAATTGAGGAAATGGCCTATAATCCTATCATCGTTATCGATGTAGAGAAGTGTCTTAAGCATTCGACTGCAAAAAGGGACAAATATTCGATTAAAATGTTCAAGAAATATTATGATAATAAAATTAAGTTTTTATCAATTGACGGACAAAATCGAAGTCACGCAATCACCGGTTTTTTATGCGGACGATTTTCTATGGTTGGTAAAATTACCGATAAGAAAGGAAGAATTTATGAGTTTGGAGATGGAACTTACTTTCATGAATTGGACGAAAACATTCGTGAAAGAATAGTTAACAAGCCAGTTTTGATGCAAGTAATAAAAGCTGCGACATTTGGTGAAGTCAAAGAGGTTTTTTGTAGGCTAAATTCGGGTGTAGCCCTTTCGCCACAAGAGAAAAGAAACGCAATGGCAACTCCCGTTGCCCAATGGTCTCGTGACTTAGCAAATAAATATCAAGACGTTACCTCCAAGGTCGTCGGGTCAGAGGCCTTAAGGATGGAAGACAGGCAGTTAATCGTCAGGGTTGGCCTGATGCTATCATCACCCAGCACAGATTCAAGTGATGTAGAATACAACAAATGGTTCGAGCAGGGTCGTGGATCTATTAAATTGTCTGAAAAATATGATACCTCAATATTAGATGAAAGAGTGCCACAAATTTTAGACACCATATCACGATCTTTTCGAAAAAATCAAGAAAAGATGAATGCAAAGAACTTTGTTCTCTTGGTTTTAGAATTGAATTCCTTATTTGATGAAGGCAAAACAATCAGAAATGCATTTTCTTTTAGGAATGATGTTAAAAACAAGATCAAGTCTTTATGCGACGCCAGCAGAAAAAGACTAGCAGCAGACATCGCACAGTGGGAGAATAATCCTGAAAAATACCTAGAGCCCACCGCTGGAAAATATTTTCATGCCAAATTAGCACATTTAAATAGCCATCTTCGAAGAAATGATACTTTTGCACATTTTCATGAAAATTTCTCATCAAGCGAGATTCAGCATCTCTCAATAATTGAGAATAGTAAGGAGGCAGTATAATGGGAGAAGTTTTAAAAATGAAAACAGGAAAGATTAACGTTGCTGATCTTGCAAAGAAGATCAATAAGAAATTAGGAATTGAGGTTGCTCATGACCTTAATCAATCAGACCCGGTATCCGTAAAGGATTGGATTCCCACCGGATCAAAATGGCTGGATTTAATTATTAATCCCGGCCAAGAAGCAGGAATCCCTGTCGGAAAGATTACTGAGTTAGCTGGCTTGTCTGGTTCTGGTAAATCTTTTATGGCAGCACAGATAGCAGCAAGGGCTCAAGAAAAGGGCATGCTCGTTGTATACTTCGACGCAGAGTCTGCTATCGACACCGACTTCCTTGAAAGAGCAGGGTGTAAAAAAGACGCTCTTCTATATTCACAAGCTATTAGCGTTGAGAAGGTGCTAAGTCAAATGGAATACATTATGAACGAATACAGCCAAGCGCAAGTATTATTCATATGGGATTCGGTCGCAGCAACCCCATCAGAAAAAGACTTAGAAGGTGACTTTAACCCTCAATCTTCTATGGCTGTTAAGCCAAGAATTTTTGCAAAAGCATTTCCGAAACTTACAATTCCTCTGGCTAACACCAACTCAACGCTTCTATTAATTAACCAGTTGAAGACCAATATATCTTCAAATCCAATGATGGCTCTTGTTGAGCCTTACATTGCCCCCGGTGGTAAAGCCATTGAATATTTTAGTTCATTACGTATCTGGCTAACTAAGCGCAAATCAAAAGCCTCCTTTGCTATTGATGATGAGGGGACCAGAATTGGTTCTCATGTTAAGTGTGTTATTCAGAAATCTAGATTTGGCTCCGAAGGCAGAAACTGTGAGTTTAAAATAATGTGGGGCAATGACATTGGAATTCAAGATGAAGAGTCTTGGTTAGAGATCCTTAAGCGCTCAAAAACGCCTAATTTTAGCGTCGCCGGTGCATGGTATACAATCATACCAAAAGAAGGAAAACCCTTTAAATTTCAATCAAAGCAGTGGAAAGAGAAGCTGCAAGATGAGAAGTTTAGAAATACCGTAATTGATTTGTTGAATGAGGTTATGGTAGAAAAATACAAATCGTAAAGTTTGTTTAGTGTAGTTGTTCTCCTGTGGCTCCCGATTGAAAAATCGGGAGCTTTTTTTCTTGACAAAAGGTGAGCAACGTGGTATAGTATTATAGGAGGACAAAATGAGCTATAGAGATAAATCAAATCAATCAGGAGATATTAGCGAAACAGCAATAAAACTTGATTTAATTAAGAAAGGGTACATTGTATTGGAGCCGTCATCAAGAGACTGCGTATACGATCTTGTCGTTGATATGGGGGATTCTTTCCAAACAGTGCAATGTAAAACAATGTGCAATAATAGTATTACTAAAATTGTTGACCGATCAAACGAGGTGGTTAGTGTTGGGGGTAAGGTTAGAAACTCACTTGATTATGCTAAGCATGGTGTTAATTGGCTCGCAGGCTACAAAAAGAAAACTGGGGAAATGTTTTATTATAAACTTGAAACATACGCTGGGATTCCAAAAAAGTCGTTTAGTGTTTTAAAACACCCACAGGATGGATTTCCAATGCGTAATGTACCAGCTAGACACGCCAAGAGAGGTGAAAAATGAGACCAACAACAGAAGTACCAGATTTGAAAAGAGTGTTAATCATCGACGCTCTTAATATGTTTCTACGATCGTATACGGTCATACCGAGTATGAATCCACAAGGAATGCCAAATGGCGGAACGATTGGGTTTATAAAATCATTGCAAGTTCTTTGTCGTGAGATGCGGCCGCATGAAGTGGTTATATGTTGGGACGGCCATGGCGGTTCTGAAAAACGAAGACAGATGAACAAACAATATAAACAAGGCAGAAGGCCTGTGCGCTTTAACCGCAGAATGATTGACCTACCTGAAGATCAGGTAAAGAAGAACAGAGCAGATCAGCAACTAAGATTGCATGCATATTTAAACAATATGCCTGTGATACAATTAATGATTGATTTCGTTGAAGCAGACGACATTATTGCATACACGGTGAAGAAAGATAAATATAAAGATTGGGAGAAAATTATTGTATCATCAGATAAGGATTTCTTCCAACTGCTTGGTGTTGAAAACACATGGATATGGAGACCGGTGCAGAAAGTTTTACTTAACGAGAAGATACTGACAGAAAAGGAAGGTATACACCCAAACAATTATGCTTTGGCCAGAGCAATAGATGGTGACAAGTCAGATAATATTGAGGGAGTTCCAAGGATTGGAATGAAAACAATTAAAACTAACCTACCAATTCTAGAAAACCCAGAACCGGTAAGCTGTGATGACCTTTTTGTATACTGCAAAATGCAATTAAATCAAAAAAATTGTCATAAAAAGTTGCTAGAATTCCAACAACGTGTTAGAGATAATTATAACTTAATGCAACTATATGAATCAAACATATCACACAATGGGAGAAGGGGAATAGATTTTACCCTAGATAATTTTGAATATGGGTTTGATAAGCTGGAGTTACAAAAAATGCTTATAGCAGACGGGCAGGGGCACCTTAATTTATCTGATTTATGGGTTGCTTTTAAGAATTTAAAATCATAGTTAACAACGGAGGACAACATGGAATTTAAACAGGAGACATTTCAAAAGTTTGGCAAGAGTTTTCAAGAAGACTTGTGTCACATGATGCTACAAGATAGAACATTTTGCGATCAGATTAGCGAAGTTCTTAACACAGAATTCATTCAATATGAACACTTACGTATTTTCACAACAATGTTATTGGAGTATCGTGAAAAGTATCGTAAGCACCCATCGTACGAAACGATGGCAACCATCATAACATCAGAAGTTGGAAAGTACACAGAGGCCCTAAAAAAGCAAATCACCATGTTCTTTTCAAAAATTCTTAACAATAGTGAAATTGAAAGCTCAGAGTTTATCAAAGACCATGCGATTGATTTTTGTCGTAAACAGGTTCTAAAAAAAGCAATGATACAATCAGTTAAACTTCTCAAGTCTTCTTCATTTGAAGAGATACAGAAGGTAATTGAAGACGCAATGAAGCTTGGCACCAATGTGGACTTTGGTCACGATTGGCATATGGACATTGACGAGAGATATCGTTTAAAGTCACGTAACCCAATAACCACAGGCTGGTCCCGCTTTGATGAAATCACACAGGGTGGCTTTGGTGAGCAAGAATTAGGTGTTGTAATTGCACCGACCGGTGCAGGAAAGTCAATGGCCTTAGTACATATTGGCACCACTGCTTTAAAAGAATCAAAGACTGTAGTTTATTATACACTCGAATTAGCAGAAACAGTGGTGGGCCAGAGATTTGACTCTTGCATCACAGACATTAAATTGAATGATTTATTAAAGAATAAACATAATGTGGCAAAGAAGTTAGAAGAAGTAAAAGGGCATCTAATTATTAAAGAATATCCAAGTAAGTCAGCTTCAACACAAACCATCAGAAGCCACGTCGAACGATTAAAAAAACGTGGTATAAAACCTGATATGATTATTGTTGATTATGCTGATTTGCTAAAACCAGTTAAATCACAAGGTGAAAAGAGGCACGAATTGGAAAGTATTTATGAAGAATTAAGAGGCATAGCGCAGCAAGAAAAGTGTGCTGTAATTACCGCTAGTCAAACTAATCGAGGTGGTCTCAACGCTGAGGTAATCACAATGGAATCTATTTCGGAAGCTTTTAGTAAGTGCTTCGTAGCAGACTTTATCTTTTCGCTATCTCGAACACCTAAAGACAAGCAAGCCAATACAGGTCGTGTGTTTATTGCAAAAAACCGTAATGGGCCTGACGGCTTGGTGTTTCCAATCTTTGCTGATTGGTCAAATGTAACAATGAAAGTTTTAGAGAAAAGTGATCATGAAGAAGAAAAGCCTGAGATGTCTTCAAAGGATAATTTGAGATTTTTAAAAGAAAGATACGCACAGTCAAGAGGAAAATAGGGGGAAAATAATGAGTGTAGCAAATAAAATTTTATCAGATATAACCGTACACATGAAGTACGCTAGATATCTACCAGAAAAGAAGCGCAGGGAAAATTGGGAGGAATTGGTTACAAGGAATAAATCAATGCACCTCAAAAAATTTCCGAGCCTAATTTCTGAAATCGAAAACGCATATAAGTTTGTATATGACAAAAAAGTTTTACCATCAATGCGGTCAATGCAATTTGCCGGTAAGCCAATTGAAATCAGTCCAAATAGGATATTTAATTGTGCTTATGCGCCAATAGACGATCATCGTGTTTTTGGAGAAATTATGTTGTTATTGCTTGGAGGTACCGGTGTTGGATACTCCGTGCAGAGACATCATGTTGAAAAATTGCCAAGCATCTTAAAGCCCAATACCAGAAGAGCCAGACGATTCTTAATTGGCGATTCTATTGAAGGCTGGTCTGACGCAGTTTGTGCTCTCATAAAATCATATTTCAAGGGCACATCTAAGCTACGTTTCGATTTTTCTGATATCAGAGCAAAAGGCGAAAGACTTGTGACAAGCGGTGGTAAAGCACCCGGCCCACAACCGCTAAAGGAGTGTCTAATCAAAGTTGAAGGAATTTTAGAATCGAAAGAGAATGGTGACAAATTAACCACAATTGAGGTTCATGATATTATCTGCCATATCGCAGATGCCGTGTTAGCCGGTGGTATTCGTCGAGCCGCTCTTATTTCTTTGTTTTCTATTGATGATGAGGAAATGCTAGCTGCTAAAACTGGTAGCTGGTGGGAAAAGAACCCACAAAGAGGTAGAGCAAACAACTCCGTGGTTATCATGAGACACAGGGTAAAGAAAACAGATTTTCTAAAACTATGGGAAAGAGTGAAGGCATCTGGCGCTGGAGAGCCCGGATTCTACTTTACTAACGATAAAGAATATGGATGTAATCCATGTTGTGAAATAAGCTTGAGGCCGTTCCAATTTTGCAATCTTACTGAAATTAATGTTAGTGATGTTAAGACGCAAGAAGAATACGAAGCCAGAGCAAGAGCAGCATCTTTAATCGGCACCCTACAGGCTTCTTATACTGACTTTCACTATTTGAGACCTGTGTGGCAACGCAACACTGAAAAAGATTATTTGATTGGTGTTTCGATGACCGGAATAGCTTCCGGAGCCGTTTTGGATCTAGATATGGAATCTGCTGCCAATGCCGTAAAGGATGAAAATGCCAATATTGCTAAATTAATTGGTATTGGTCCGGCCTCTCGCTGTACCACCACAAAACCTGCCGGAACAACATCGTTGGTTCTTGGTACTTCAAGTGGTATTCATGCTTGGCACAACAATCATTACATCCGCAGAATCAGAGTTGGTAAAAACGAGGCAATATATTCATATCTATCGAATAAGCACCCAAAACTGGTCGAAAATGAGTTCTTTCGTCCACATGACACCGCTGTTATATCCGTGCCCCAAAAAGCTCCAAATGGTGCCATTACGAGAGCGGAATCGGCATTAAATCTATTAGAAAGGGTAAAGGCTGTTGCTACCAAATGGGTGGTTAACGGACACAGAAAAGGACAGAATACCAATAACGTGTCTGCTACAATTACTGTTAAGCCTGATGAGTGGGAAATCGTTGGAGAGTGGATGTGGAACAACAGAAAGCATTACAATGGCCTATCAATTCTACCCTTTTCAGACCACACCTATAAACAAGCTCCGTTTGAAGATTGTTCTGAAGAAGAATACAACGAAATGTTAAAAGCGCTAGTCAATATTAATCTAGACGAAATATCAGAATCAGAAGACAATACTGACCTAGCCGGCGAAATAGCTTGTGCTGGTGGAGCATGCGAGATAGAATTATAATATTAATTATTATTTTTACTTGACATTTATAAAAAACGCATTATATTATCATAGGAGGAAAAATGCATTTTAAACCATTTAATCGGCATGTAGTTGTCGACATTGTTGAAGAGAAAAAAGAAGAAAAGGGCCTTGTAGTTTTACCTACTGATTATAAGAAGCCTACAACACCACATGTAAAAGCTACTGTAATAGAAGCAGCAGAAGATTCTAAATTTCACGGAATCTTGTTTGCCAATGACACTGTTTTAATAGAGAGAAGAATGTTGCAAAAAGTTGAAATTAGCGAATATACTTTCTATTTAGTGTTAGAAAATTACATTT
>VMHT01121230.1_pt1 | contig 11797 bp, 22 predicted proteins | sample 4693611 | NCBI WGS metagenome assembly VMHT01 (sample SAMN12280063, study PRJNA550983) | marine metagenome | isolation source: seawater sampled from same location over 5 years 0.02-0.2 micron viral filtrate | place: USA: collected off the coast of southern California halfway between the port... ...
GGAACGCGAGACTTGCAAAATGAGGTTGTGAGCTTTGACACGGCTCAATCTGTCTCGGCTGATGGTTTTTCAAACCACCGAGCGCAGGGCAGATATCATCGCTTTAGAATGAACTTAACAGGCGATTGGAATTTTGCGCAAGGTGTCGAGGTCGAGTCTGTGCCTCTCGGTGCTAGATGACACGGGTTACTAATTACCTTCGCTTGCCGCCTACGAATTTCACGGATAGGCAAGTTTCCGAGGTCGTAAATAATATTTTAGATGGCAAGGTAAACTCTACGGGTGTTTTTACTTGCACTGCAAGCGCGGCTTCCACGCAAGTCACAGAGGATCGTGCGGGATCGGACAGCGTAATACTTTTAATGCCAACAACTGCTAACGCTTCTGCGGAGTTTGGCAACGGAACAATTTTTATAAGTGCGAGAGCGAAGGGCAGTTTTACAGTCACTCATGCAAATAATTCACAAACCGATAGAACCTACGGATATTGCGTTTTCGGATAAGATTAATTCTAGTCAGAAATTCATTGATGATGCTTTAGAATATGCTCATGGTACGCATGATTTTTATGATATAGTTAAAACAGTTATAGCAGGCGATGCGCAGTTTTTTTATGCAGATGATGCCGCTTTAATTACAGAAATAATAGATTACCCCAAGCGCAGAACCTTGAGATTTTGGTTAGCAGGCGGGAATCTTCAAACCCTCAAAAAAATTGAATTAGACGCAATTGAATGGTCGAAAGATTGGGATTGTGTTGCTTGTGAGATCGTTGGTCGAAGAGGGTGGATCAAGGCGTTAGACGGCTTCGTTGAAGCAGGAACAGTAGGAGTAAAAAATTATGGGTAAAGGTGGCGGCGGCGGCGGATCGCAGACAGTCAACACACAAGTAAATCCCCCAAGCTATGCAATGCCCTATTTAAATTTTGGGCTACAACAGGCAAGGCAACAATTTGATTCAGATAAGCCTATGTTTTATCCATCATCGACAGTTGTGGGTTATTCGCCTGAATCCGAAATGGCATTGTCTGGGATAAGAGACAGAGCGTTAGATCCAAATAGTCTAACGGCTCAAGCTCAAAGCGTGGTTCAGCAAAACTTAATGGGAACTAATCCGCTTCAGATGGCGGCTTTTCAGCCAATTATTGATAGTGTTAACTCTCAATTTCAGCGCGGTGGCAGATATGGGTCAGGTGCTAATCAGCAAGCATTAGCCGCAGGATTAGCCCCTGCCGCATTAAATGCTCAACTCTCGGCACTTGCATCTGCGCCTGCAATCCAAAACCTTGATTTGGAGCAACTTTCGGGCGTTGGTGCGGCTAGAGAAGCCCAAGCGCAAGCAGAGCTTCAGGATCAGGTAAACAGATTCAATTTTGAGCAGAATGTCGATGCGCAAAAACTAAAGGATTACATGGCAATTGTTGGAGGTGGAACAATAGGCTCAAACACTATAGAGCCTGTTTTTAGTTCTCCCGCCGCGTCTTTTTTAGGCGGTGGTTTAGGTGGTGCGCAATTATCGAGCGCACTTGGGTTTAATCCATTATACGGCGCGATTGGCGGCGGTTTACTGGGGATGAGTTAAATGGCAATTGGTGGTGGTCAAAGAATGCGCGGATTACTTGGGTCTGATTTTCAAGATCCGAGAACGCAGGGGATTATGGGTTTAGCTTCTGGATTATTGGCAGGGGGTGCGCCTCAAGTTGGAAAGCCTGTCTCTTTTGGAAGTGCGTTTTCAACTGGTTTAGATAAAGGTATGGAAGAATTTACAAAAGCTCAAAAAAGAAAAGAAGAATTAGAAAGATTGCAAAAAGAATATGATTACAGAGCTTCGCGAGACGCTCTTGCTGATACAAGATATTCCAATGAGTTGACTTATGATCGTTCAAGAGATGCTATTGATGATGATTTTAAAAACAGAGAATTGTCTTTGACTCAAACTCGCATTGATTTGCAAAAGTTAACACAAGACAGAGCATCAGCAAAAACCGATGCCGAGAAAAAACAAAAAGAAATGGAATCTGAACTCAAAGTTAGGAAGCTTTATACTGATGGGTCGAAAGATTTTTTAGAGGCTAGAACGGGATTTCAGAAAGTAACAAACGCAGTTTTAAATCCAGAAAAATCTGCGGCAAACGATATTGCATTAATTTTTGGTTTTATGAAAACAATAGACCCTAGATCAGTTGTAAGAGAGGGGGAATTTGCTACAGCCCAAAACGCAACGGGAGTTCCTTCTAGAGTGATGAATGCTTACAACATGGCACTCAAAGGAACTCGATTAAATGACACTCAAAGAGGGGAATTTTATGATGCCGCTCTTAAACAGTTCAAAGGTTATTCCCCACGCCAACAAGAGTTAGTTGATGACATTTCCAACCTGTCAACAGCCTATGGTTTGAACAGTGCTAATATTATTAAAAATTACTTGCCTGAAAGTGGCTCAGTTTTAAATCCAATCGTTATAGAACCAAATGCTGATTTAGATCAGTTCGATGTTGGAACTTATGTTTTAGTGAATGGACAATTGAATATAATAGAGGATGATTGATGACTAAAAAACTAAAGCCTTTATCGGCAACAAAAACAAGGGACAGTGAAAAAGGTTTTATTAAAGATACTGGGCGCACTCTCGGAGAAGAATCTAGGGATTTTATAAGGTCAACTTTAGGGCAGGGTTTATTATTTGGTTTTGGTGATGAACTTGAATCTCTTATCACAGGGAAAAACGTTGATGAGATAAGAGAGGAAATTGATCAATATAGAAAAGACCGACGAGTTCTAGCTTATGGTTCTGAAATAGCGGGTTCTATCCCGACAGCTTTGTTGGGCGGTGCAGGATTAGCTAGATTAGGCGTAACAGGCGCGGCAAAAGTAGGCGGGTTGTTAGGTGGTGCAAGTGGTGTTGGATCGTCTGAGGGTGACTATACATCAGTCGAGGGTTTATCTGAAAAAGCTATTGGAGGCGCACTTGGGGCAGGCGGTGGAGCGTTGGTTTCAAAGGTCGCGCCAGTTGTTCAAGATGAGGCAAAAAAACTTTTAGACAAAGGAGTCGGTTTGACCACTGGGCAGACTTTTGGGGGTTCTATAAATAAACTTGAGGAGATGGCGACAAGCCTACCTTTTGCGGGAAGTGCAATTAAGCAGGCAAGAAATCAAGCCAAATTAGACTTTGATGAGGTGGTAGCAAAAGAAGTGCTAGATCCAATGTTAAAACACATCGATGTAGATGTGAGTCTAAAAGGTAAGACAGGCACAGATTTATTTGAAGAAACAGCCAGAGTTATAGACGCGGGATACAAAAAGTTACTTCCAGAATTAGATTTACCAAATAAGAAAGATTTGGTTTCGACTTTTGATGATGTGGTTTTATCTGAAGCGGAGACGTTAACCCCAGACCAATCGAAAACTTTTTTAAAATTTATAGATGATAGAATCTATGGGAAAATGGCAGATGATCAAGCAATTAGCGGAGATAATTTTAAACAAGCTCAACGCGAATTACGAAAAAAAGCTAGGGATTTTATGTCATCCCCTAATGCGCCAGAACGTGAACTAGGAGAGGCTTTTCAAACGGCAAGCATATCGCTAGGTCAGGTTTTAAAATCAAAAAATCCTGCACAGAAAAAAGCATTAGATGGATTGGACAGAAGTTTTAAAAGATTGTTGCCGATGCAAACCGCAACTATTTCAGCCGCAAGAGATGGGGGAGAGTTCACTGCAAGTCAGCTATTAAGCGGCGTAAGACAAGCAGATAAAACTTTGAGAAAAGGTGATTTTGCGAGGGGTAAAGCGGATTTGCAAGATTTAGCAGTAGCGGCTCAAAGGGTTGTTCCTCAAAAATTAGGAAACAGCGGAACAACTGACAGACTTTTGGGTGCGGGTATTCTTGGCGGGGCTACTATACTAGATCCAATGATTGCGCTCCCAACAAGCGCATTAGTTGGTGGGGCATATCAGCCATTGATGAACAGAGTCACCAGAAACTTAGCAACGTCAACGTTGCCTAATATTAGATTACTAGCTCCTTCAGCGGGTTCTGTTCCAACTGGTTTATTATCTGAGAGGTAAAAGATGGCAAGAGTAAAACTAACCGAATATTCCGCAACGGCTTCGTCTAATACTGAGCTGAATGGGATATCATTAGCCGAAAATGCAATGACCCCTGCAAGCGTAAACGATGCTTTCAGGGAGAATATGAAACAGCTAAAAGACTTTGTTGCGGGAACAACGGGTCTAGATGTTTTGCATTTTCAAGATGATGACGCATCACATTTTTTAAAGTTTCAAGCTCCCTCAAGCGTTACAACAAGCACCACTTTCACCCTTCCAGATGGGGATGGGTCAGCGGGTCAATTTTTAAAAACTGACGGCTCGGCGACTCTTTCTTGGAGTACAGTTACAGAGTTTGTTTTGCCAAGTGGGTTGATTTTGCCTTATGGCGGTACATCAGCCCCATCCGGATATTTATTGTGTTATGGACAGGCAATAAGCAGATCGACTTATTCAACACTTTTCTCTGCGATTTCTACTACTTATGGAGTAGGCGATGGCTCGTCTACATTTAATCTCCCAGACCTTCGAGGAAGAACTATTGCGGGTCAAGACGATATGGGTGGAGCAAGTGCTAACAGGCTCACCGATCAAACTGGAGGGCTAGATGGTGACGTTCTAGGTGCAACAGGTGGTGCTGAAACCCACGCACTGTTGGAAGCTCAACTCGCCTCTCACTCTCACGGCAGTGTGATTACAAGCGTAAGTGCTAGCTCTTCAACCATCTTTGCAGGTTCAAATGACAGAACTGCTGTAACGTCTGTATCTTCTTCATCAGGTTCAACAGGCACAACAGGTTCTGGTTCAGCACACAACAACGTACAGCCTACAATCATCCTTAATTATATAATCAAAACGTGAGATTTCTATGGATAAACTTACCGCGCACGAAATGATCTGCGAAGAGAGATACAAAGGTCTCGTTGAAAAACTAGAGGATATGAATAAGCGGATGTGGCGTTTGGAAGGGTTGACGATGGTATCTACTATCTGCGTAATCGGAGCGGCTGTAACAGTGGTAACGTTGATTGTCTAATGGTTGTTACAGAGGTACTCACTGGCTTGGCGCTTGTTCGCAGTGGAGTCGAATTTATCAAAAGCAATATAGATACAGCCAAAGATATTGGTGAGATGGCTAGCGCTATCGATAATTTATTTGATGGTCGTGATCAAGCTCATGCCGCGAAGCGCAACGCTAACTCACACAAATCCGTAGCCCATGAGGTCATCGATGCCAAGTTAGCCGAGGAAGAATTGGACACGATGAGACAGCTAATAGATCATCGATTTGGTCACGGAACTTGGGCTTCTATAGTGACGCTTCGATCTCAAAGAATCCATGAACAAAAAGAAGCCGAAAAAGCAGAGCGGATCGAAAGAAAAAAAAGGCGCGACAAACTTGTCCACGATTTTGAAGTTGGGGGCGCAGTCGTGTTTGCAATCTGCGCACTCACTGCGGGTTTAGTCGCAATATTTTTGTTTCTATAAAAATAGGGTTTTTGAATGAATTTTTTAGAAAGATTAGCCGATCAATTGGCAGAGCATGAGGGCTTGCGTTTAGCGGTTTATGACGATGCAACGGGCAAGCCAATCGAAAAAGATACGGTTGTTCTGGGAAACCCTACAATCGGCGTAGGAAGGCTTCTAACAGCCGACAGGGGCATCTCTGAGGACGAGGCAAAGGCTTTGCTTATAAACGATCTGGATTGGGTTTTGAGAAAAGCGCAGGGCTATTCTTTTTGGGATAAATTAGACGAGCCAAGGCAAATCGTAATAATGAATATGATTTTCAACATGGGAAACCGCTTCGACCAGTTCAGAAAAATGATAGCCGCTTTAGAGGTGGGATCATACGATGAGGCGGCTGAACAGATGCTTGATTCCAGATGGGCTAAAACAGTCAAATCTAGGGCTGTTCATTTAGCGGATCAAATGCGCACGGGCATTATGAAATGATACAAAAAAGGCTGCAAAAGGACTCTGAATATGCGCACCTTGATGCCGATGGAGATGGCGTTGTTGATGATGACGAACTCGCTCTATATGAAAAATTACACGCAGTAGAAGCTCAAGAAAAAAAAGAAGCGGCTGAACTTCGCAAGCTCACGGCGCAAAGAAGGATGGCAACCGCCGTGCTGATTTTCATGGCTGTTTATACTTTGCTAATGTTTGCCCCATTTATTCCAGATGCCCGCATCCAACTTCTGACAGATTTAAGCAACCTTTTATATATCGCAGGCTCATCGATTGTTGGGGCATATATGGGGGTCTCTGCTTGGATGAGTAAAAAGTGAACGAGGCTCACCACATCATCGAATTAACATATCTATTAGTTATATCGATGTGGGGTTTCAATGGTATGGACTGGATTTATATGGGAAATCAAATCGTACTCCAACAGGCAATGACCGAGGCTCAATGCGAATATTTAATCAACGAGAATATGTGGCAGGCTTTTTATAGCAACGAATTTTATAAAATGACTGTTCAATGCGCACCAGATAGGTAGAAAAATGATCGGTATTATTGGCAAGATTTTAGGTTCAGATAAAATAATTTCTAAGGGAATGGATCTTATAGATTCCATGCACACCTCTGAGACAGAGGCTATCGAAGCAAAGACAGCACAAAAAGTGGAGCTATTAAAAAATTATGCACCATTCAAAATTGCTCAAAGATACTTGGCGTTGATGTTCGGATTTACGTTTTTACTATCGTTTTTTCTGGTGCTAACTATGACTATGTTGGGCGTTGGGAACACTTTTGTAATCACTACAGTTCTGTCTGATTTTTACATTGGTGAGATCATGTTGTTAATAATTGGTTTTTACTTCGGCGGGGGGTTGGCTGAATCCATCCGCAGAAAGCCAAAAGAATAGCCATTTTGCTAATGGAAAAAATTAATTGAAAATTTTTTTGCTAATATTTTGCTAATGAATTGATTCGGGCTAGGCAAACTGCGGGTTACAGCCCGTTTTCGTCAGGCTCATAACCTGAAGGTCGTAGGTTCAAATCCTACTCCCGCAACCAGAATTCTTATATAAAACAATAGCTTATAATAGGCGCAATCCTTCGGGGTTGCGTCTTTTTTTTATTTCCGTATAGTTTCAAGCACTTATATTTTGCTAATATTTTGCTAATATTCGTCAGGCAAAAATAAATAATATGCCTAAATATGTGATTTAATGCTTTACTATAAGGCATAAATATGTATAATAAAGTTATAAATAGGAATCATTAGCAAAAAACGGAGAATAAAATGACAAATTACGCAGATATAAAAACTAGGTCAGCATGGCTCTGGACTGAATTTGGTTCTAGCTACGCATCTAAGATTGTACCTCAAGAAATACTAGACGAATTACCACGTTATGTGCGCGGTAATAAAAAAGGTCAAATCAAAGACTATAAGATTGTTTGGCGCAAAGTAGAGCGCGGTGGTTGGGATACTGATCGTGGTGTTGCAGAGAATCGTGTTGGTAAAGTTATTCTTGCGCAACTTGTTTATTCTGCTTGGCGCAGACCAGAAGAAGTAGTTGCAGATTTTGAGCTTGATGGTGCTAGCACTTGGAAGCGTTGGTAAGAGGGAGAATAAAATGAACAATTCAAATTACAAAATGAATTTTACTACAAAAGCAGACCCCTTTTGGGAAGTGTTTTTCAAAGGTAAAAAAATTGGGATCATATACAAAAATAAATTTAGTGGAGATTGGCGTTGGAGTTTTGAACATTCTAATTGGTCGCTTCCTGAGTGGATGGTTTCCGAAAACAGGGGGCAGTCTCTAACCAGAAGGAACGCATTTGAAGAAATTGTGCATAGCAATGAGAAATTTATAAAATAGGGAGAATAAAATGACACCAGAAAAAATATATGAGTTAGTTGAGGCTGTTACCAATCACGGGATTACAGTTGAGATGTGTGATTTGGAACACGAAGATTGTGACATTGTTAAAACTTCAGAGACTATGGATGATTGGGTTGAAGCTCGTAAAAACTGGCGAGAGCAAGGTTCTTATGAATCTGGTCAACACGATGGCATCCCATATTTGTTTTTTGAAAATGCGCAAGCCGTCAAAGGTCAACAGCGCAAAGATGTTTGCATAATCGACTGCGGCGATCATCGCTTGGTTTATGCACTTTGAGGGAGATCTGTAATATGGAAGTTACAATAAATATCGAAAAAGTTCATACAAAAAAATACGTCGGGATAGTTGTATCTATCGATAAGCAAGACGTTAAAAAATGGGCGATTGAGAAATATGGCGATCAATCCTACACAGTTGAAGAACATGAGGAATTGACTTTAGACGATGAGGGCAACGAAGTACCGCGCCTTACTCCATCTGATGATTGGTTTTTAGATTATTATTTAGATGAGTATTTGGAAGAGCAAGACGCAGACAGACTTTTAAACGATAACTGTCACGATTTTTCTAATTATGAAACAACTGATGAAGAATATAGCATCGTAGGTTTTGAAGGGGATCTCTAATGTTGAAACTCTACGCACCTTCCTCAGAGCATCGTGAATTGCGATGCAGGGGTTGTGGACAAATGTATCGCTCAACGCTCCATGCTTTCAGATGCGATACTTGCAAAAAGAATGTTCCTTACGATGGATGGCTGAAAGAAAGTCGCGAGACTTTGACAAGGATAAATCATGGCAACGTTTGAAATTAATAAACCCAAGCTCGTTAACTGGAAGGGAACTGGCAAAATTTACCGCGTCAGTTACCGAGAAGAAAATGGAAAATGGAAAAGCATTTATGCTCGTAAAAAATCCGATGCTAAAGAAAAATATGAAATCAAAAAATCGCAATTATCTAATGGGTTTGGTAGTAACAGTAAAAAATCCTTTAACGAGGTAGGGCAAGCCGCCATCGATAATAAGTCTAAAATGGTTAACAAAAAGAACGGAATGCGATCCCAAAGTCTACAAAATCATCAACGCCATTTTGATTTGCATCTTAAAAAGTTTTTCCAAGATCGAAGAATGGGGTCAATTACAACGGCTGACGTAAACAAGTTTATCAACGTTTATATGGAAAAAGAATATTCAGCAAAATCAATAAGGCATTTTGTTAGCACCTTAAATCTGATTTGCAAGTATGCAATCGACAAAGGCGAGTTGTTCACTAACCCTTGTAATCGTGACAGACGCGAAACTGTACGGGGTTCAATGAAAGAGCGCAAGGGGTATCAACCAGAAGAGATCAGCCGTATGCTTGCGCAAAATATGACCTTGCAAACCAGATGCATTATATGGGTTGCCTCACACACAGGGCTAGCCGCTAACGAGCTTCAAGGGCTTCAATGGAGAGACATAGATCTTTACGCAGGGAATCTTACTGTCGAGCGCACGGGCTTTAGATATGCGGTTCAGAATGAAACCAAAACCGAGTTCAGAAAACGCACGTTGCCCCTACCCTCCGAAGCAATCTCTTTGCTCAGAGAATGGCAGTTAAAAAGTCACACAACTGTTTGGGTTTTTCCAACTATAGATGGAAAAATGGGTGAGCAGAATGCATGGCGCAAATTAATCGCTACAGTTTGCAAACACGCTAAAGTCGAAAATAAATCTCTCGGCGGTTTCAGAAAGTATTTTAACACTCAGCAAAAACTCGCAGGAGTTCCCGACCCAGTTCGCAAAATGCGCATGGGGCATTCAAAAATGAGTAATACTAGCGAAGTCCATTATACAGACGTTGATAAGAAACTTGCAGAAAGCGCATCAGACGTTGAAAAAATGGCGGCTCAACATACTGCATAATAACCGCATATTGTGCGTGGTGAGGCGAGTGATGAAACTTACTCGCCAAGATCCATCCTTGCTTTTCGTATAAACGGATTTTGTTGTGAGGCACGTAAGTGAGAATTTGGGTCTTGCAATCTGTTTTCGATTTCTTCCAGAACATATTTTTCGGTCAGCAAACCGCCCTCATTATCCCTTGGGTCTAGAACCACGCGGGGAATGTTTAGCATTTTAGCAATTGCACTAATTCCCATGCCTTGCGCAATAAAATTATAATATTCTTGTCGAGCTAATTCAGAGATCGTCGAGAGATGCTTCGCCTGCCCTAATTCGTTTATTCTGCTCGTAGTTTTTATCGAAACAACTGTCATTACAAAAACTTTCCCCAAGCGCATTGATAGTCCAACCACCCCCGTTTAAGTCGAAACTGTTTCTGCAAAAAGCGCAAATTTGCAATCGTGGTAATGGTTGGAGTTTTGGTTTTTTCCTTCTCATTTCAGCCGCCTTGCACCGCGCTCGATAAGCTCAACCCCTAACCCTATCATTTCTGTAGGCGACATTTGCTTATGCGTTTGTAACGTACCCAAAACAAGCAAAATGCCATCATCGCGTGGAATACAAAGAACGGGGTGTTCTTGCGGTTTAATCCAATCGTCTGAGCAAGGATCAGAGGTTTTGTTCATCTTCAAATTCAAAAAGATGAATAGTCGCTTTTCCCTCTGCGTCAGCTATTGGCAAAGCATCCAATTGGATGGTCGGATATTTTTTATCATCGTTTAAAAAGGCAACTCCAAGCGTCACCCATTTTGTTTTTTCCTCGCCCGTTTTTTTATCAATCCATTTTCTCGGAGTTGATGCTTTAAGAGTTGTTAGTGCCATTTAAGTCTCCTGTTGGTTGGCTTGTAATTCTGCTTTTCTTGTTTTGAATTTGTTTTTGATCTCTGGATCGGTTGGTGCTGTTTGTTTAAAAAGTGCGTTTAGATCTTGGTAAGTTGCACAGTCTGCGATCAGAGCGTCTAAATTTTCTGGGGTGTTATCAAATGTTGTTTCTGGTTGTTTTGGCGGATCATCAAGCGCACCATTTACTGCACCATCATCATCCTCACCCTCAACTCCCTCTGCTATTCCGAGCATTGAGGATAGGTGATATCGCTTGGCATAAGTATAAGCTGATCCTATCTTTTGCGAGTTTGTATAATCATCAACAAAAATCGGATATCTGCCTTCGATACATTGCCCAGAGGTATGCATAATAATTGTTCGGACAAAGAAAATCGGCTTTCCGTTTTCATCAAACTCATAATCCATCGGCTGAGTCCAAGACAAGCCATGCGGTGATGCCTGTTTAGCGGTTTGAATAATATCATCAATGCCTGCATATTTGCCTCGCGCACCTTTTTTATTTGCTAATTGACCCTTTGCCTTTTCTTGAAATGCAGACATAGCTTTTGCGATTTCATTGATTTCTGTCATTGTATTCTCCAAATTCTATAAGCATCACCCACGTTTTTAATTGACCCTTTTCTATCCATTTTCTCCAACGCATAGCTCAACCGCCGCGCCTCAAGTTTTGAACACTCAACGCTATCGTCGATCTCCATTTGCCGAGCTACTTCTAGATATTCTTGATTAGGTTGTAGACGCGGGATACCCTTCTCAATCTTCAGCATTTATTACCTCTATTTTTTTCCGATTATTCTTTGATACTTTTATAATTAATCCATTGCCTGATGCCTCTGATGCATCTGAAGGAACAAGGTTTTTAAGATTTGTTTCTGCTTTTTTAAAAGACTCAACCGCGCCTAAAGTTTGTAAGTATTGCTGCGAGAATTGCTTCCACTCAGCCGCAACCTCACTTTGAGTCATATCTACCTTTACTCGCTCATTTAAGGGGGTAGGGGGCGTTGCAATCGGCATTTCGTGCGGTGGAACACACATCTCAACACAACCGATAAAATAGCTTCCCATTTTTATCAAATGCTCTTGATAATCTT
>VMHT01137178.1_pt1 | contig 11797 bp, 10 predicted proteins | sample 4693611 | NCBI WGS metagenome assembly VMHT01 (sample SAMN12280063, study PRJNA550983) | marine metagenome | isolation source: seawater sampled from same location over 5 years 0.02-0.2 micron viral filtrate | place: USA: collected off the coast of southern California halfway between the port... ...
CTTGTGAATACAATGGTGTTATAAATGGTTGTTGTATTTATATGAATGACGATGGTGATGTTGGAGACCCTTGTATAGATTTACCAACCATAGAGGATGGTGGTTTAGAAAGTTATTTCATGGAAGGTATTGGGTGGAGTTGTTGGCATGAATTAGGTGGAAGTGGTATTGATACAACCAATGTTGAAAACTATATAGATTTCTTAGTAGAATCTGATATAATAACTTGGTCATCTAATACTGTAAACCCAAGTACTCAACAGACAGGTATGTTTATAGCTGGTGGTGGTTGTAGAATGGATTGTGGAGCAGAGTCGTGTGCTCTTGTTCCAACTCCAGAAACTAGAGATGGATTATTTTGTTGGGGTGGTTGTTTTAGTGAATTTATAGAAGGTATTGATTGTCATGTGTACCATGATGAAACAACAAATACAAGAAGATTTTGTAGTGATAATACAATTGAGTTTGACCCTGAAGAATATAGAGATACTTATGGTACTCTTGCTTTACCACCAATACCAGTATACGATACTTGTTTACCAAAACATTGTGAAGATATTTTAAGAAGTGGACTAGATGCGGGTGAAGTTGAATTGGCTATTCCTTTTTGGAATATGAATGGTAATATATTTGAACCAGCTTATAGTAATGTTGGATGTAACATATCAAATGAACAGCTTGAATGTTGTGCTAGTTACATAAGAAACTCTAGTTTAGAATATGATTGGATTAAGGGTGAAGATTTAAAATATGGAACATATCAACATTTAATATTAGATTGTCCAATGATAAAAACACATGGTCAAACTGGGTATGTTGGACAATGGATGTATTATTTAGAACAAGGTGGTAATAGTGAGTACATAAATGATACAACATATTATGGTGAACAAGTATATTATGATGAACTCATTTCTGATTTAGGTGGTTACAGAATGTATAATGATAATGTTTGGAATTTCTTTGGTCATTGTTCTTGTTCATATGAAGAATATAATAGTCTTGGTTTTACCCCACAATTTTTATGGCAGGAGTGGGTAAACTCTATGGGGATAAGTGGTGCTGATATAACGGCTTTATACGGACAAGCCCCTCAACAAAAATCACATGGTAGTTGGATTACCGAATCTAATAAAAATTATTTATCAGATGATGCTTATCGTAATAATGTAACTAATTGTAATTGTAGTTACAATGATGTTAATGAAGGTATTCATATTGGATATTTAAATGGTTGGAGTTATGATGGACTTGTTGAGACCGGTGAACATTTATATCTAGCTGATGAATATAACTTAGCTTTTACTTTCTGTGGTTGTACAGAAGAACCTAATGTTTACAGATATCAAATAAGTGACGCTCTATACAATACTAGTCTACCACATAGTCTTTTTGAAGATGAAGCTATAGATGATGGTATATGTAATTTAGAATTAATGTGTAGTGAATATAATTTTGATGGTGGAGATTGTAAAAGATGTATAAGTAATTCTTTATTTCAATTTGAACTTGATACAAGTTTACCTTTTTATGAACTATGGAATGAAGTAGGTTTTATTATGAATGGTACTTCTGAAGAACCACTTGGAGATTTAACATTATATCCAGGAGATAATTGTACACATACCATAGATGGAAGACAAGGAGCGAGTAATGTATCATCTGGTCAAGTGTTGACAGATAGTACAGAATATTATTGTGATGCTGATGGTGTATGTGCACCTGATGTCATAGTCTCTGATGGTACATGTGATAGTAGATATTCATTTGAACCATGGATGGATTCGATTAATTATATACATTCTCATCCTACAACTGTAGGTGTTATATATGATACTGAAGGTTCTGATACAATTACTATCAATTGGCCGATTTCATTTGATGGGACAGTTGATGAATTAGGTGGAGGAGATATAGGTTTTTATCTAGCTGATGAAGGTGGTGATTGTTTTATATTGGAAGATGATTGTGCACAAGTAGAGTTTTGTGAAGATTTATCAGATGAGTGTAAAGAGTTACTAGGACTTGGATGTGGCAATGAATGTCCTGAAGGTGGTGATGGACAATGTGTAGGGACTATAGTAACAACACAAGAAGGTTTATTTTATGACCCTAGTATACAAGGTGGTAATTGTGAATGTAGTTGTCCTACAAATTATGTAAGAGATTGTGGAGAAAATGAAAATGGTCAAACTTTCCATATGTGTTGGGATGACATTTACTTAGAAGATAGGACTTGTGATGATGGAACATTTGTAGCTAACTTACTTTGTCATGATGAAGAAATTGTATACGGAGGAGCTTGTTACAATAATATTACCGATGATGTTCCTGATGGTGGAATTTGTATGGATGTAACAGCTTGTAACTGGAATCCTGATTTAAATTATGAGGATTGTGATTTAAATGGAAACGGTGGACCTGGATGTGGTTGTGTAAATGATAATGGTGACGCTATAGTAGGTAATTCATGTTGTTACTATAACGATGAGATTGGATATGATAACGACTGGGCTGTTGAGTGTTGGAACAATACTGAAGATGAACCTTCATATGAATGTTCACCACAAGACTGTCCACAAGAACCTGAATTTAATTGTACAGATGGATTTACTTTAAATGGTAACCCTCATCCGGATTATGATTGTCATATAGAACCATCTTCATATGTTGATGTCGTAGGTGGATGTATCCGTATAGGTGACCAATGTTATGGAACACTTTGTAAATATGGAAATACAATTTGTGATTGTGATGGTGATGAATATGAAACAAGTTACTATGGTCAATATATTGGTGATGGTATCTGTGACTGTGGTGGTTTTGTAGAATGCCCATCGGATGAAGAGGTAGATACATATGATTTTGACATCGCTTTAAATTGTGAAGAATTTAATTGGGACTCACTATCTCCAGAGGTTGATGGAGATTGTCTAGATACATGTGGTGTTCCAAATGGCCCCGGTGCGAATGATTGTGTATGGTCTGAATGGTTCAATACAGATATTGGTGGATATGAAAATACAGAATTTTGTTGTTGTCCTAATGATGCACCTGTTGTTTGTAGTGATGGTTCGGTAGCTTGTGATGGTGATTGTTCATCGACACCAACTGTTTGTTCAGATATGGATGATTGGTTTACTAATAATGGATATGATGGTTGTGATTATTGTGTAACTTGTGATGGTTCGGGTAGTACTGGTGCTTGTTTGACATATGATTATCTTGTCCTTATGCAAGGTCAATGTGTTCCATCTTTCTTATGTGAAGAGTGGGGATATTCTAATGAACAATGTAATTGTCAAGATTTAGATAGTGCACCTGGCGCTAACGCTTGTACGGACACTTATGATAATTATTGTAATTGTAATCCACTTGATGTACAGATAGAAGGAAACGCATGTGATGATTACTATGAAACATGTGGTTACAAAGATTGTTATGGTTTTGGTGATTGTTACCCAATATGGGATGGTACTGGATATAGTATAGAGAATTGGATTGAAAATGGAGCTGATATACAAGATTGTATAACAAATTGTAGACCTAGTGAAGGATTAGGAGCTGGAGGGTTAATGGATTGTCATGGTGGTCAATTGTTCCCTGTACAATTAGAAGCTTGGATGGCTGATGATATTTGTCATTGGCAATTAGATTGTGATAGGTGGTTATATAATGGTTATAAATGTGGTGATGCTGGTGACCATAGGTCATTCAACGCTAACAACGCGACACAAGATTTTTATAATACTCCATCAGAGCAGTACGATTGGATACTTCCTTACAATGTATATGAACATTTTGGTAATACAATAAGATTAGGTTTAATTGATGAAGATGGTTGGGAACATGATGGTAGTCAATTAATATGTGGAGATAGAAATTGTACAATGAGATTTGTTTCAGCTTATCCATATTGTAATCAAAATATACCAGATAATGGTTTAGTAAATCATTGTCCAGATTATATTTGGAGTGATACTGAAAATTATATAGAAGCTTGTGAAAATGTAACTGGTGGGTGTAACGGATTCGACCAAACTTTTAACGACCAAGACCCATCTTGGTTTGTAGGTAGTTATCGTATGACAGGTGTTAATCATCCAACTGGTTATCAAGCTACTAATCTGTGGAAACAACAAATAGTATTAGAAGACCCAACTGGTTATGGACTAGAAGATTTTTCAGGTGGAGCTACATCTATACGATTAAGTTGGCAGCCTTGGGGTGGTTTACCGGGTTATGATATTGATGATGAAGGTTATTCACAATTCAAAACATATAACAATCAAAGTGTATCTTCAACTGTTAATTCTAGTGAAATTGTATTTGGTCAACCAGCTGATAATGACACTACTAATATATGTCTCCAACAAATTGGAAGTGATATAACTAACACAGAAGTATGTGATTGTAATAGTTCAAATGGAGATGGTGAATGTGCTGGAGATGGTATGTGGCATAGAGCTGAATGTGAATATAACTTTAATCACAATGACAATGAACTTGGATTACATGGTGGTGAATGTCACTTTTACTATATAACAATAATTGATGATTTATGTGAACCTTTAGCTAGTACAGGTTATTCAGGTAGTTATGTGTATTGTAATAGTGACCAATATAGTATTATAATTGATGAAGCATATCCAAACACAAGCCTTAGTAATCTTGTAGGTCTTCCACAGACTAATGTATTGGTTGAATGTGAGAATGGACTTGTGACATATACAGAATCAGAAAATTGTAAATATGAAAGTTTAGATTCATGTCCAAGTAATGTGGATGACAACTATTTTCAGGGTGGTTGTTTTGGATGTGGTGGTGTAAGTGATGATACTGTTAGAATGCAGTTTGGTTATTGTGACGGATACCTAAATACAGATACATCAAATATAACTACAGGTAATGGTTGTGATAGTAATATACTTGATATAGAAGATTGTTATGGTTATTGTGAAGAAGGTTTCTGTAATCAAGAAATGATGTGTGAGGGATACTTACAGGAATATTATAACAATGAAAATGGCCAATGGAGTGATATAGAATATTTATATGGCTTCGGTGGTTATGGACTAGCTTGTCAATTTGCGGGAGATTATGATAATACATCTTTAGCAGATGCGTGGGGTGGAGAAGATAATTGTGGTGATTGGAATAACAATTGTCAAAGATGTCCTGATAGTAGTTATATTTATTTATATACATATGAAAGTAATGGGACTGAATATGGTGGTTGTTATACATGTGATGGTAATTACAGTGTTCAATTATCTGGTATATGTGATGTATGGAATCCTTCAATATGTGACAGTGTAGTTACAGTTGATAACTATTGCGCGTATGGTTGTGATTATCTTACAGGTAATTGTTATCCAGACCCATCTATGGAATGTCTCATCGGTAGTACTTGTGGTAACTATCATAGTCCAGGTGATTCATGTGGTCCTGGTGATGTAGGTGGTATTGTTGATTGTTTAAATTATTGTCATGATGACTTTTATGCTTCTGATTCTCAGGATGATTATGTTGACCATCCATTCCATGTGGATGGTATTTGGGGTCTTCATTTTTGTTGTGAAGAATTTGATTGGGATGGTCATGTACATCCTTCAGGTTCTTATAATTCTAATACTTCATACGCAGCTTGTCCTAATAAATGTCCTATTCCATGTAGTACAATACTAGCAAATGATTTAGGAGGAGGAACAGGAATTTGTAACCATTCTTTCTTTTATGGTGGTACTAATAATCAGTATGACCATGGAGATGTTATTAACCAAGAATGGGGAAACAATTTGAGATTTGACCAATTAGCAGCTTGTGATTGGGAATGTCCATACGATGAAGCGACTAATGGACAAGGACACGGTTACGGAGCTTGTTGGGATTGTGATGGGAATCCTATATCATGTTTTTCAGTATGTGGTGGTGATGAAGCCGATGAGTATAATCCAGATGGTACACCTTGGTATGAAGATGAATACTGTGATGATGATTGGATTTTTAGTGCTAACTTATTATGTGAAGAGTGGGATAATGATGGAAATGGATGTTTAGATACATGTACACAATCAAGTGGATGTGATGATGGTGAAGTTTGTCAAAATGGAGTATGTACAGGTTGTACCACTTTTTGTAATAGTTTTGGAAATAATTATAACTCAAGAAATTCATACTTAGAATGCTGTGCGGGTGGTGTTTTTAATGATATAAATTATTGTAATTGTCAATGTAAGGGTTGTGGTAATACTTATTATTATCCTTCAGACTGGAATGGTGCTTGTAGTAGTTACGGTAATAACTCCTGTAACGATGACTATGATTGTTACAATTATAATTTTGATGGTACAGATTGTGAAGAAGTATCCGTACCTACATGTGCAGAACAAGGTTTATTTAGTTGTACTACAGTTGATGATGGTTCAGAGTGTACATACACATTTTGGGTGTGTGATGGTTATCCTGATTGCTCAACTGGTTTAGATGAAGCTGATTGTGGTGGTTCTACTGAAGAATGTTGTAGTGGTGGTTCTACATGTGACTATTCAGGTGATGGTTGGTGGGATTTTGACTGTGAATGTTATTGTGATAACTATGGTTTTGAGTCTTGTGATGTTTGTATGTAAGCCTAATTCTTCTTTTTCATATTACTATAAAACTTCAATCCACATATAGTTAATACATCCAATACATTCTCAGTTAAGTCTTCTATAACATTTAGATTATCCAACTTATCATCTTTATGTTTTTCAATTAACATTTCTACTAATTTATATTTTGTATAATTACTAACTTCTTTATAAAATTTATCTTTTGACATATATCCTCTTTCTGTTGTATAAAAAAATGGGGGATAAAATCCCCCATTATAATTAAGAACTAATAGTATTATTCAGAATCAGTATTAGTATCTTCTGAATCTCCACCTTCTTCGGTAGGAGCTACTTCAGGTTCAACTGCTGGAGTTGGTTCAACAACTTCCTCTACTGCTGGTTCAACAACCTCTTCGATAGTTGGTTCAACAACCTCTTCGATAGTTGGTGTCACAACTTCTTCTACAGCTGGTGTTACAACTTCCTCAATAGCTGGTGTTGTTTCAAGAACAACCGCCGCTTCAGTTGATTCACCATTATTAGAACATGATGTAACTATTAGTGCTAATATAACTACTGCAAATAATCCGTAACTTATATTTTTAGTATTCATTTTTTATCTCCGTTATTATTTATTTTATTGTTAAGTGTTTAGTCCACTCCATTATATATGAAGCGGAAAAAATTTTTTATTTTATAAGTAGTTCGGGCCTGTCCAAGAAAAACTCTTGTGCATTTTGGTATCGAATATACTACCTCGTGAATGTTTAGCTGGAGCCGACCAACCTGCAGCTTTTAGTATATCACCTTTTAACATTGGTAACCCTTTATGTAGACCATCGACTTTAGCTACGAATCCCCATACTCTGTTACCCTCTACTACTTTAATAAACTTTCTACCTACTTTAAGTTTTAAATCTAATTTTTTATCCATACCCGCACCCCAAGTATCATAACTCTCTTGTATCTTAACAAGTAGGTTATCTACGGCTGTATCAAATGATAAACCATTCTTGGTAGTGGTTTTCTGTGTTTTAGTTACATTTGATATATTTGGTTTTATTCCATTAATCATGACAAACTCCTAATGTTGCACAACAATATGAACAAGACACCGCTGTGGCTTCTTCTTCACACACTACTACATTATTACAATCATCATTTCTACAAACTAATTCATTCATACTTTTATCTCCTTTTAATTTCTATATAAATATACTAACAATTTACTATACAAGTCAAGCTTTTTCTTTAATTAAATTGTAACAAGTTGTAACAAGTTTATTTAAATACATTTCTATCTAACCAATTAACAATAAGTACACCTAATACTACACATAATATTGTTATACCTACATTTGAAAATTCTTGTATTATTGTTTCCATTTAAAACTCCTTTTTCTTATACTATAATATACGAATAAACTAACTAATAAACAAGGCTTTTATTTGTAACAATATGTAACAAATAATTGTGCCAAACTTTTTAGTTATATTGATATTTATAAATATACAATTGGAGAAGTTATGGCAACTAAAAATTATTCAGTTCAACCGAAGTTGAAAAAAGATTTAAAAGCACGAGGATTAAATAGTTTAATTCGTAATTCAAAAAATCAATTATTACAACGACCATATAAAAAGAATGAAACTTTAAAATATAGTTCAGATACTACACTAAAAAATTGGAAGGGTGAAATATTTAATTTTATAGACAAATCTGAAATACAAGTTAAAATTAAAAAAAATATATTTTCAGATTTAAGAAATAATTTTTTTAAATTTATAAAAAGTCCACATACTGACTACAATACATATTTAAACGAAAAATATAAACCTTCTCGTAAAGTACTCTATAGTAACATTTGCCAGGATGTAATGGTTAATAAAACTACAAAGGCTATAACTTATGAAACAAAGGGTAGTGGTACTAATAATTTATTTTGTATAAGTGTTAATAAAAAAATAATTAGTAATAAAGTAAAATTTGTTAGAGATGTAAAAAAACACGATATTAATTGTGTGTTTGATATAGAAATATTTTTATTCGGAGGAAAGGATAATGAATAGAAAATCCATGAAACGGATAAAGAAAAAAACAAAACCAAAAATTAGAAGTGGTACTAAGGTTGAATATGAAGCTACCCAACCTGAACGATTCTATGGTAAGTCAAAAAGAATTGTATACAAAAAAATGGCAGCTCGTTTTAATGTTACAGAACAAGAGATAAAAAATAAAATGGATGGTTACTTAAACGCTGTAGTACAAAATGGTGGAACTGACCACGGCCTAGATGCTTGGTACAATTGTGACTCGTGTGGATTTGATAAAATATCTGTATGTCTATTCGGTAATTGTTGTGGCGGTTCAGCTGATATTGGTGGGGGTGGTTCATGGGAAATATCATGTGCACGAAAACTAGGTAAACCTAAAGATAGTATGATTAATTAAATGGAGCAAGTATTATGAGAAGAAGACCAAAGATAAGAGGTAATGGAAAAATACCAAGGACAGTAAATAGAAATAGAAATTTAGACTTTAGTTGTGGTGATATGAATCATGAGTCATGTTATAATTACCTATTATCAGCTACCAACAACAATCCAGCAGTACATCAATTATTTGACCTATTAAATACTGATGTAAAGTTTAATGCTGTTAAGCGTGGTGCTGTACATATATATGACCTAATGGAAGACAATGATACTATGGGTTTCTTCTGTGGTGGTTCAGAGTGTGGTAACTACTATGGTGTAGGTAGTTGTAGTGGTACTTGTTGTGGAGTAGGTGGTCTAGGTATTGGTTGTAACTTTAAATTAAAAAACGAGAATCGAGAGTATTAATCAACATACTCTCTAATACCTGTAGCTACATGTTGTTTATACCATTGATTCTTTTCTGTATCTAACCAACAATATGGATTTGATGAATCCTCCGTCCACAGAAACTTTGAATAAAACCCCTCATCCTTACGAAGTAAGTTAGCCCTATGTGATGAGTGGAATAAATCATTACCTAACCATTTAGGATACTTTACACTACCTACAATAACCTCGTGTTTCATAGTATTATTATAACCCCTACTAATCCATTCATCTATACATTCATTAAGGTATTCCTTAAGGGCATTCTCATAACCCTTCCACATCTTAGTGATAGGATGATTCCTCCAACCACCTGTAGTAGTTCTACCTAATAGTACATTAAGTACTTGAAAGGCTTCCACCCTTTGTTTACCCAATCTCTTATAATCAAGAACCTTGAACGATTCTTTATAACTCTCGTATGGTAAGAATGTCTGCATGTATATCTCCTTATAGTATATAGTTATAATATACGAAATTAATAGTATATGAGTCAAGCCTTATTTTAGTATATTAATTTATTATAGGTGAAAAATTGACCACGAAATATATACCAGTCAGAGCGCGTTAAAGTAAAGCTTTAACTCAAGTGAAAAACCTTTTCAAGATGGCAAGATAGCCCCCCTCATAGGAGAGCTACTCAAGCCGTGATTAAGACTAACTAAGGAGTCCTAGTTAGTAGACTCTGCTTCGGCCATCTCTTCCTCATTAAAGAGGTCATCAGACGAACCATCGTCACAGAATTTTTGTACGATTTGTTTCACAAAGGTTCTTTCACTATCCACACCACCAGTGCTATCATACTGAGGGTAGATACTCACCTCGGCTGACTCTTCTAGTGAGAACCCATCATATAGTAGACCACACAACTCAACCGTAGTCCTAGTACTAATACCACTACTGATTCTAGCGGTGTCACTACTAGACTCTGTTCTAGTAAGGGAAGCTATTTTAGCCACATTATTTAGAACAGCGCTGTCCACATTAGGGAACATGTAGTTAAGTAGTTGAGACTCATCAGCCTCTGATAGTACATCCATCTCTACTATAGTGAACCTATCCATTAACGCTTTATCCATAACCCTAGTAGATGTATACTCATTACCAATGTTGGCAGTAGCTACGAATGTAACACCATCAGCCACCTTGATAGTAGCTTGTTCTTTTTGTTCATCCAACCTTAGATATCTCTGACCATAATCAAGCACGGTCATTAAGATGTTCCAAGCGTCTGGGTGAGCTCTAGATAACTCATCTAGTAGTATCACAGCGTTTGGTGTTTGAATCGCTTTTACGAATAATGACTCAGAAAAATAAGTACCATCAGCAGCATCGAAATGAGTGTTACCAATTAGTGTACCTCTTGGGTCTTGAGTCGCACCCAAGTTAAAATAGTAGTCTGGTCTATCCAAACTATTAACAACAGCTTTGGCAGCCATCGTTTTACCACAACCAGCAGGGCCGGTCATCATTATATTCTTACCTCTCACAGCAGACCTTATTAAGTACTTCCACTTAAGCTCGGTCATCATCAACCCTTTAGGTTTTAAGCCGTAAGAAGAGTGTATAAAGGAAAGAACCTCAGCGTGCTCACTAGGAACATCAACTGAAGAAGGAACATCCTCTACAGACGATTTTGGAGAGCCGAAATTTTCTCCCATTGCAGACATTACCTTATCAGTAACACGCCTCCAAGCAAATCCTTTATTACCATTTGACGAGGGGAAACGACCTATAAGGTAATTACCATTATAAGCGTTCTTCCTACAACCACTTGTAATCTCCGATGTCATTTTTACACCATCAGTAGACCAAGCATTATATCTATTACCAGACTTCTCTATCTTACAGACCACATCTGGTGTTATAATTGTTTTAGCCATTTAAAAAACTCCTTTTATTATTATTTCTTGTCTCAATCACTATTATAATATACACACATTCTAGCAATTAAACAAGCAAATAAGCCATTTAAATTGTAACAATATGTAACAGCTTTGTTGTATAAAAAAATGGGCCCAAGGAGAAAGGAGTAAAACCAAGGGCCCTAGTGTAGCTACACTAATGTAACCTACTTAATCGTGAGGAGAGAGTGCTGAGGGACTGATAATGATATATGTTAGACATCGTATCAATACAAGTATGAGCACCTCTCTCTGTGAGTGAAGAAGGAATCGAACCTTCTACCCATAATGGGGAGCGACCCCATGGAGAGGAGTCGAACCTCTCTCGCCAAACACTCTTGTAGTCGTTAGTCATCTCGGTATGTCCTGTCACGCATCCTCTCACTATCTCACCCTACACTACAATATACGGACAAAACCCTATATAGTCAA
>VMHT01186435.1_pt1 | contig 11797 bp, 10 predicted proteins | sample 4693611 | NCBI WGS metagenome assembly VMHT01 (sample SAMN12280063, study PRJNA550983) | marine metagenome | isolation source: seawater sampled from same location over 5 years 0.02-0.2 micron viral filtrate | place: USA: collected off the coast of southern California halfway between the port... ...
GCCCGTACGTGGTGATGCGAATGCGAAATCGGCTGACACTGCGGTAACAATTATCGCAAACACCGAAGGCGAATTGACTGTTGATATCGACCGTCACTTCGAATACTCACGTCTAATCGAAGACATCGTAGAAGTACAGGCACTTTCTAGCCTCCGTCAGTTCTATACTGAAGATGCTGGTTATGCGCTTGCTGTGCAGATTGATAACGATCTCCACGCGGCAGGTACTGGTTTTGGTGACGGTGGTGCTGTTGTATTCAGCCCAGCGGCTACTGACTATCAGCACTCTGGTTGTTTCTTCAACGACGGCGGTACAACTACTCAGTACACTGACGATACTATCGTTCCTGCTGACGTATTTACCGATGCGTTCTTCCGCGACATGATCCAAAAGCTTGATGACAACAACGTACCTATGGACGGACGTTCACTCATCATCCCGCCTTCTGTTCGTAACACCATCATGGGCATCGACCGTTACGTGTCTTCTGACTTCGTATCGGGCCAAGCTGTTAACTCTGGCTTGATCGGTAACCTTTACGGTGTAGACGTTTATGTCTCAGCTAACTGCCGTACTATCGAAGCGGCTGGAGACAACACGGCTGGATCTGCTGATACTCGTGCGGCTCTTTTGTTCCACACTGACGCAATCGTCATGGCGGAACAGCAAGCAGTTCGCTCGCAGACTCAGTACAAGCAGGAATACCTCTCGACTCTGTACACGGCTGATTGCCTGTACGGTATTCAGGTATATCGTCCTGAAGCTGGTTTTGTACTCGCAGTAGCTGAGTAATGAAATCACGGGGCCGCAAGGCCCCTTTTCCTTTTCTTTTGTAGGAGCTTCAGATGGCGTTATTTCGTGGTACAGGTGGATCTGGCGATGCTAGTACGGACACGTATGCGTCTGAGGTAGCACTTGAAGCGACTAGAGCCTCTACAAAAGCAAATGAAGCGGCGGCGTCCGCAACATCCGCACAAACTGCACAAGCGGCGGCTGAAGTAGCCAAGGCGGCGGCAGAGACTGCTCAGGTTAATGCGGAGACCGCAGAGACTAACGCAGAGACAGCGGAAACCAATGCTGAGACTGCGGAGAATGCGGCAGTAGCGGCCCAAGGTTCTGCCACGACAGCCAAGACAGCGGCAGAAACAGCTCAATCTGCGGCAGAGGTTGCTAAGACAGCATCAGAAACAGCAGAGACTAACGCCGAAACGGCTGAAACTAACGCATCCGCATCAGCAACTACTGCTACAACCAAGGCTGGTGAGGCCGCAACTTCTGCCACTTCTGCCAGCACTTCTGCCACTTCTGCCAGTACGTCGGCAACTAACGCGGCAACGAGCGCCACTGCGGCTCAGACTGCACAGACTGCGGCAGAGGCCGCACAAACAGCGGCTGAGTCAGCCAAAGAAGCTATTGATGGTTTGTATCTTGGCGCACTGTCTAGTAACCCGACTGTTGATGGTAATGGTAATGCGGTAACGGCAGGCGATTGGTACTTCAATACTAGTGACGGAAGTACACGAATTTATAATGGTTCCACGTGGAACACTATTAACCCAGATCTTATTGGTGACACTAGCCCACAGTTAGGCGGTAACTTAGACCTAAACAGCAACGACATTACGGGCACAGGTAACGTTAACATCACGGGTAATGTGGTACTTACAGGTACTATTGATGGTCGTGACGTAGCAACAGATGGCACAAAGCTAGATGGTATTGAGGCTAGTGCTACAGCAGACCAAACAGCCGCAGAAATTAGGGCACTTGTAGAGTCAGCCTCAGACTCCAATGTATTCACCGATGCTGACCATACTAAGCTTAACGGCATTGAAGCCAGTGCAACTGCCGATCAAACAGCGGCTGAAATCCGTACGTTGGTTGACTCTGCTACTGACTCTAACGTCTTTACTGACGCAGACCACACAAAACTAGACGGTATAGAAGCAGGTGCTACAGGCGACCAAACCAATGCTGAGATTAGAGCCGCAGTAGAAGCCGCAATAGACTCTAATGTTTTTACCGATGCAGACCACACAAAACTAAATGGTATTGAGGCCAGTGCGGACGTAACTGACACAGCTAACGTTACAGCCGCTGGTGCTTTAATGGACTCAGAGGTGACTAACCTTTCACAGGTTAAGGCTTTTAACTCTGCTGACTACGCTACTGCGGCACAGGGCACTAAGGCTGATACGGCACACGGTTGGGGCAACCACGCTAGTGCTGGCTATCTAACTGGCAACCAAACGATTACCCTTACAGGAGCTATTACAGGCTCTGGTACAACATCCATTGCAACTACACTGTCAACGATTGACGGGGGAACTTATTAATGACCACGATTAAACTTAAGAACGGCTCTGGCGCTCCTGCGGGTGGTGATCTTGTTCAAGGTGAACCCGCATTAGACCTAACTAACAAACGCCTGTATACAGAAAATGGAAGCGGCACTGTTATCGAAGTAGGCACTAATCCTACTAGCATTACTACTGGTGACATTACTGCAACTGGTACGGCTAGTTTTGCAAATCTTGCTACTACCGGGAATATAACTTTCGGCGACGACGACAAGGCTATCTTCGGTGCTGGCTCTGACCTACAGATTTATCACGATGGGTCTGGCAGTTATATTGTAGATAACGGCACAGGAAATTTACAAATCGACGCCAACGACTTTAGGGTTCGCAAACCTGATGGGTCAGAGGCAATGATTCATGCTAATGCTGATGGCGCTGTTAAACTTTTTTATGATGGTGGGGCGACCCCCAAGCTCGAAACAACCTCCACAGGCATCGACGTTACTGGCAGTGTTGTCGATATTGTCTCTAGCGCAACAGGCGGAACAACCATTGAGCTAGATAACACTTCTACTGGTGGTCGTAACTTCACCCTTTATTCTTCAGGCTCAGGCAATAGTTTTGGTGCTGGTAAATTTGCTCTTTATGATGCAGATGCCGCCGCTGTTCGTATGTTGGTAGACTCCAGCGGGAATGTTGGTATTGGCACTAGCAGTCCAAACACTTATTCAAGTCAAACCACATTAACCATTAACGGTTCAACGTATGGGCGTCTTGATTTAGAAAGCGCAGGAACACTTAGAGCTTCTTTATTTGCAACAGCAGGAAGTGCATCACTCACTACTTCAACAGATGTACTAAGTTTTGACACGTCTGGCGGTGAAGCCATGCGTATCGACTCTAGCGGCAACGTAGGTATTGGTGTCTCCAGCGTATCGTCAGCGTTACACGTAGCAGGAAGCACTGGAATAACTTTAGGTGCTATAGCAAGCAACACATGGCAAACAACGGCTATAAAAGCTATTGACGAAGGAGCAAGTTTTAAGGGCGCTCTAGCATTTTATACACACCCTTCAGCAGGCTCTGCTGGTTCACCTACAGAACGCATGCGTATCGACGCTAGCGGTAATGTAGGTATCGGCACTAGTTCGCCTAGTGGTAAGTTACATGTAAAAGCCTCAAGTGGTTTTGCTACAGGGTATGTGCAGGGTTCAAATAGCTCTTCTGGAATGTATTTATTTGACCAAGGTAGTGAAGCTGGGCTTTGGAAAGTTGATTTAGGCTATTTAGCTTTTGGCACAAACAACACAGAACGCATGCGTATCGACTCTAGCGGTGTAGTCAAACTCATTACTGCTAACGATACGGCAGGCACTGAAAAGTTTTTAACCTTTGGAACTAATAGTTTTAACAGGGCAGGCATTAAATGCACCAATGCCGCTACATACGACGGTTCGCTAGAGTTTTATACAGGTAACTCTACAGACTTTGATGAACGGGCCAGAATAGATAAAGACGGCAACTTGCTGGTTGGTAAGACTTCTACGACATTAAACACTGCTGGAACCTACATTGCGCCTTCAGGTGTTATAGTTGCAACAAGAGACAGTAACGAAGTATTAGCACTTAACTTAACAAATTCTGATGGCAACATTGCGTCATTTTACAAAGACGGCACCGCAGTCGGTCGTATTGGTACTAATGGTGGTGATTTAACTATAGGTACGGGCGATACAGGTTTAACTTTTGAAGATGCCGCTGATGTAATTCATCCAATTAATCAAGGCACGGGTGCCGCTAGAGATAACGCTATTGATTTAGGTAAATCTGCCGCTCGCTTCAAAGACCTTCACCTGTCAGGCACTCCTTACATTGGCGGCACATCAGCTGGTCAGTCGGTAATTCAAATGTTAGCTAATCCAACTAATGGCGCTAACACAATCCACTTTGGTGATTCGGCAAGTGGTTCCGACACTTATGCTGGTTACATTAATTACGCTCATGATTCAAACAGTATGCAGTTTGCTACTAACCAGTTAGAACGCATGCGCCTTGATAGCTCAGGCAACCTGTTGGTTGGTAAGACTGTAAACAACACCTTTAATGAAGGGCTTGTGGCAAAAGCCGCTGGTGGAGCAAACATAACTTCTAATGGCAATACTGCTCTTGACTTAAATAGAAGAAACTCAGACGGTACTGTCATTAACTTCCGCAAAGACAACACCTCAGTCGGTAGTATTTCTGTTACTAGCTCTGCTACTACTTATAACACATCATCAGACCGACGCCTCAAGGACAACATCGTAGATGCACCTTCTGCTTCTGACGACATTGACGCCATCCAAGTACGTTCGTTCGACTGGAAGGCTGACGGTTCACACCAGAAGTACGGCATGGTTGCTCAGGAGCTACAGAGTGTTGCACCAGAAGCTGTTACTGGAGACGCTGACTCAGACGACATGATGGGCGTAGACTACTCAAAGCTAGTGCCTATGATGTTAAAAGAAATTCAATCACTACGTGCCAGAGTTGCACAACTTGAAGGAGAAGCCTAATGGCTACATGGACTATCGCAAACCTTGAGCGTAACGTGGCAGACGGCGGTGTAACCGTTGCACACTGGCGTGTTACTGAATCTGAAACTGTTGGTGATGACACATTCACTGCATCTTCATACGGCACTGTAGGCTTTACACCTGACGCTGATGCTGACGGCTTTGTAGCTTACGATGACCTTACTGAGTCTGCTGTACTGGCATGGGTACACGAGTCAGTCGATCAGGACGCTACTGAGGCGGCACTGACAGCCAACATCGAAGCACAGAAGAACCCTGTGTCTGCTGATGGTATGCCTTGGTAAATCATGCGTTTACTTGCCCTCTTTCTTGCGGTTCTGCCGTTATATGCCTTTGCGCAAATGCCGACAGAAACGCAGGACAGGGAGCCTGGACAAACTGAGGGGTCATCGAACATTGAAGGTGACCTTAATACGATCAACAGTAACAACGGCGAAACGGTAATTAACCAAGGAGCCGGGGCAGGTAGGCAGATGCCAGCCAGTAGCGCGATAAGCCCAAGCCTTATGAGTAACGGGCAACAGTCGTGCTTAAAGTCAATCTCAGGCGGTGTACAGATGATTGGCTTTGGGGTGTCATCAGGTAAGTACTTGCAGGACGAGGAGTGTAATAGAAGGCTAAATGCGATAACGCTATCTAACATGGGTATGAAGGTAGCAAGCGTAAGCCTAATGTGTCAGAACGCGCAGGTATGGAGAGCGATGTTTATGTCTGCTACGCCATGCCCGATCATTAAGGGAGGAAAGTTATTAGTTGGTAAGAGAGCGTTATTGGAGGTTAAGTCAAATCCTACGTTGTGGATTCCTGACTACGAAGATAACCAAGTGTTTTACGACCAACTACTAACAGGAGATGGTAATGATGAAGCTGAAGAGTCTGGCAGTCTTAGTGATCGCTTCCGCACCAACAAGCGCGAACGAGATTGATAACTTGGTTAATAACTCGCAAGCCTTACGGGATACGTTTAAGTACGGTATCCAAGCCATTGGTGGTATGTGGGATTACGCTGACATTGGCGGCATTGCTCCTACTGGCACAGTTGATCCGGGCTTGATTACTAAGGCCAAGCAAGATGCGTACAACAATGCAGTGCTTCAGTTTCAAAATGCTAATTACACATGGGATCCTAATGCCGACCAATATTTCCAAGACCAATCTCAGCAAGCCATGAATAACTTAGGCCAAGTTGTTGATGACTATGTTGATGCGGCGGTTGCTTTGATTGAAGTAGTTACAGTTAACGAGATGGCCCAAGACGCTCAACAAGCTCCTGACTCTCGTGAGGCTATTGCCTTGCAAGAATATATGGATTCAAACGATGTGCTTCTTGATGACGAAGAGGTCGATACATACAACGAATCTTTGCAGGCAGTAGAAGAAGCGGCACAGACAGCGGCGGCATACATGGCAGTAGCCAACAACCCAGAGTTGATAGAGTCAGCTAACGATTCTGCTTATGCGATGAACGTAACGTATGAAGAATCTCAGACATCATTTTTTGATGCGACGACAGGCATATTAACGGTTGAGTGGGCAGGACAGGATGCAACTATGTCGGCATCGCTTAATCTTGCAGGCTACTTTAAAACCAATGCAGACATCATTGATCTAGGCGAAGAATCAACATTCTTTATTACTAGCCCCGAGGGTGGCTGTTGGTTTATCCAAGATCCAACAGAACGGGAGACGTGCTTGTATGGCTCTTGAAGACTTAGAAGTAAACGTTGGCGGGACGTCTATCAAGGGCGTTTGGATTGCTATTGTGTTTACGTTTGGCTCAACAATCGGTGGCGGTATCTGGGCGGCGTCTCAATTCTTTTCTCAGCTTAATGAACAAAGCGAAGCTGTTATTGCCGCTACTGCCCAAGCTGAAGCACTGGCAACACGCTTTAATGACCTGCGCGAATCTAACTCTATTCGCTTACAGGATATGGATAAGAAGTTATCCAACATGGAACAAGCCATGACAGCGGCAGATGTAGAGAATCTGCAAGGCAAGTTGTCAGAGCTGGGGGCTAACCTTATGCAGATCATGGATGCACAGAAAGAACTGTTAGATATACGTGATCGGATAGCCAGCGTAGAAAAAACATCGAGTGAGTCAGAGCTGAAGGTAGCCACAAAATTAGAAAGCTTGAACACGCTAGATGCTAGGCTTAAAAGATTCGAGCGTGATATGGATGATCTTTGGACAGCCATAGACGCCACTAATCCACTAGGAGGAAACTAATGGGTACCGCTGAAGAAGCCTTAAAGCGAATAGAAGTTCATCAGGCAGAGTGCGAAATTCTTCGTAAGTCTATTGATGACCGTTTAGATCGTATTGAAAAAAGGCTTGATGATGGCGGTGACCGGTTTACTCGTGTTGAACGATTAATTTTTGGGAATAGCTTATTGATTGTTGGCTTCCTCAAAGGCATGGAGTATCTCTCGTGAACTTCGATAAGATCAAAGGATTGGTAGGTGAGCTTGCTCCTACCCTTGGAGCGGCTCTAGGAGGCCCTGTAGGCGGTGCGGCGGCCAGTATGCTTGCTGACGTACTAGGTTGCGATCCAACGCCTCAGAAGCTAAATAAGGCGCTCTCACAGGCTACTCCAGAACAGCTAGCAGAAATCAAGAAAGCTGAACTTGACTTTGAAGTCAGGATGAAAGAGCTTGAAGTTGATGTATTCGCGTTAGAAACGAAGGATATACAACATGCTAGGGAATCTTTTTCAGAGGATTGGACAGCAAGGGCGATTGCAATTCTGTCTATACTTTTGTTTGGCGGATATGTGTTTCTCGTAACGCTTCAACCTGCCGATGACAATGACTTGAATGTAGTCAATCTTGTTCTTGGATACCTAGGTGGCATTGTGTCTTCTGTAGTTAGTTTTTACTTCGGTGCTAGCAAATCAGGGTCTAAATAATGGCTAAAAAATCACCACCTAAAAAAGGCATGTCTACTAAAGCGGTTAAATACCGCCCGAATCCGGGTTTTCCTTCGGGGTTTGGTGGCGGGCCTTCTGTTCCTCCAGAGTTTAACGATGCGCCTCCGGGCAGAGATGAAGGGCCAGACACTAGCGTTCCTTCATTTACTGGAGGAATGACTAGCGCCTATCAAACAATGCAACAAATTCTTAGGGAAGCAGGATTTGATTTGCCAGAGTTTGTAGGTACTCAAGGCGTCCCCGCTGACATAGACCCTAGGGTTTTACGTGCTTTACAAGAGGCCGTAGATTCTCAAGATGTATCTGCAATTCAAAATATAGCAAATGAAATAGCAGAAGCTGGCGGCTATAACGAATGGCTACAGCAACAAGAAGATGACGATGATTCTGCTGAAGATCCTGAACCTGATGCTCCTGTAACTCTTCAAGACGTTATTAATCAAAGAGCAGAGGAGCTTGGCGAAGTTGATGAGACAGTAAGTCAAGCCACTCAAGACTTTATTGACCAGTTTATAGGGGTTATACCTTCAGACGTTGATGAGCTTAAAGACCTTGTTGTATCTGTTTTTAGAACAATGTCTGTTCAATCTAAAGACTGTGAAAGCTGGACGGGAAGAACCGGAGACGGAGAAGGCGGAACATATCAAAGTTGGGAAGACTGCGTAAACTTAGCGTCGATTATTGGAATACCGGGTCTTAATCTTCCCCTCCCTCCCGGTATGGTAGATATCACTGTAAGAGACTTTAAAGATCTTCTTGAAGATGCAGGCCAAAGCCTAGAAGATTTTTTAGAAGACCCTTCTGGCTGGCTAGAAGAAACGCTAGAGGACGCCACACAAAAAGTTAAAGATATCCTAGCGGATATGAGGGGCGGCGTAACATCTGATCGTATTGCGGATATTATTAGCGGTGTTCTTGGCGGCTGGGTTAGTGCAAGTGTTCTTTCTGAGATAGAAGAGTATCTTGAAGACAATCCTCTTGTATTTATAGCCGGCGAAGACGATGAAGGCGAGTGTCCCAACGGCGCTATAAACTATCCTGAATGCACAAATTGTCCTGAAGGAACGTTTTTTTCTGAAAAAACAGGTCGATGTGAGCCAACTAAGCAAGCTCCAGAAGTAATTGAAGGCCCGACAGAAGAGGAATGTCGAAGTCAGGGCAAAAAGCATATTCCGGCAGATGCTAAGAGAGGAACGCCTAGCGAGTGCGGAGAGCCAATAAAGGAGGCTCCAGAAGTACCTGAAGGGCCTACAGCAGAAGATTGCGCTTCTCAAAACAAAATTCACATACCTGCTGATGCTAAACGTGGAGCGCCTAGCAAATGTGGCGGTTGTGCTTCTGACTATGAAGTTAATGAAAGCGGTGAATGCGTAGAAACATTAGATCCTTGCCCTAGCAATCAAGTCCGAAATGAAACTACGGGCGAGTGCGAAGACCCCGGCCCTAGTTTTACAGAAGGAGAGCCTTGTAAAACAAAACAAGGTGAGTCTGGAGTTTACAACAGTGATGGCAGTTGTATCTCTAACACCATAATTAGCACAGACCCCTGCGAAAATCCTGAGTATGCAAATGCTCCGGGTAATGAAGAAGAATGTGCAGAGTTTATTACTCCTCAACCAGAACCCGAACCCGAACCCGAACCCGAACCAGAGCCTGAGCCTGAACCGGAACCTGAACCCGAACCCGAACCTCAGCCAGAACCTGAGCCGAGCAATGGTGACGACGATGATGATTCTTTTAATTTTACAGGCGGCGAAGTAATTGAGGGTGGCAATGACTTTGGTATGTGTCCCGACGGAGTTACTCCAAGGGCAGATAAACAAGGAAGCAATTGCTCTGTTGCAACAAACCCATGCGAAAGCTCTGACTATGCACAAGCTAATCCGGTTGAGTGTGCTACTTTTCTTACTCCAGATCCTGAGCCAGAGCCTGAACCTCAGCCTGAACCAGAGCCTGAACCTCAGCCCGAACCAGAGCCTGAGCCACAACCTGAACCAGAGCCTTCGCGAGTAGTACCTCCTGAACGTGCAGAAGGTAGCCTGTGCGAAACTGCTGGGCGAGCAGGAATTATTCAAAACGGTGTTTGCATTCCCACGGAGGTTGTTGAGCCGGGGGGGTTTGATCCGCAACCAGACCCTGATCCTGATCCTTCGCGAGTAATATTTCCTGAACGTACAGAAGGTAGTTTATGCGAAACCAATGGGCGAGAAGGAGTTATCCAAAACGGTATCTGTGTTCCTACAGAAGTTATTGGGCCAGGGGGGTTTGATCCGCAACCTAGCTTTGGTTTATGCGAAGACGGTGTAACACCAAAGCAAGATGACCAAGGTACTAACTGCCCTGACATTGTTATAGATGACCCTGAAGACGAAGTATGTGCTAATGGCGCAGACGATTGGCCGCTATGCTCTGAATGCCCAGATGGGTCAAGACCGGATGCAGAGTTTGGTTGCCAAAGCCCAGAAGACCCATGCCCTGAAGGCGAAATTTTAAATGAAGAAGGTGTTTGCGTTTCTGTCACAGAAGAACCTGAGCCAGGCCCAGAGTCTGGCGGCGGTGGTGGTGGCGGTGGCGGTATGTTTAGCCCATTTATGGCCGGCATTAACTACCAACTGCCTGAGATTCAACCTTTGGTATTGCCGCAGACAGCTAATGACATGATGGGCGGTCTGTTAACTAAATTGATTATGGATAGGAAAAAGTAATGACTTATCTAAATATAGTAAACAATGTGTTGCGAAGGATGCGAGAAGAGGAAGTTGCTTCTGTGTCCTCTACAACCTATTCAAAAATGGTTGGCGACTTTGTTAACGACGCGAAGCGAATGGTTGAAGATGCCTGGGACTGGTCGGCACTACGAACTACGCTAACCATCACAACAACTGAAGATGTTTTTAACTATACGCTTACAGATAGTCAGAACAGGATTAAAGCACTAAACGTTATAAACGATACGGCTAACCTGTTTATGGAGTATAAAACGGCTACGTTTTTTGACGAGGCTTACTTGATCTCCGATCCTCGCAAAAGCGCACCAACCTATTACACCTATAACGGCGTTGATAGTGATGGCGATACACAAATTGACATCTATCCAACCCCAGATAAGGCATACACTATTCGTTTTAACTGTGTAAAACGTGCGGCTGATCTATCTGCTAACGATGACACAATGGGCATTCCTGCAATGCCAGTCATTCATTTGGCTATTGCCCTGTTAGCAAGAGAGCGTGGTGAAACAGGCGGAACATCAGCGCCTGAGTATTTTGCAATTGCAGACAAATATCTTGGAGATGCCATTGCTTTAGACGCACAAAAACATCCAGAAGAAGTAATCTTCTACACGGCGTGAGGTAGTTATGGCTCAACCACTACAAAGCATTAACCTTGTGGCTCCTGCCTTTAAAGGGATTAACACGGAAGATTCTCCTATCGGGCAGGATCCTTCGTTTGCTGATATTGCTGACAATGCAGTGATTGATAAGCGTGGTCGTATTGCCTCGCGCAAAGGCTATAACGTTATTACCACAAACAAAACTGAGCTAGGTTCTGCAAACATTAGGGCAATAAAAGAGTTTAGGGATGATGCTGGTAACTCTAAGATATTTTCTGTAGGCAATAACAAGATACTTAGCGGCACAACTACGTTGGCCGATGAAACGCCCGGTAGTTACACAATAAACGCTGACAACTGGAAGATGGTCAACTTTAACGACAAGATCTACTTCTTTCAGCGTAGCTTTGAGCCTCTTGTTTACGACAATGCGGGTGGGTCAGTAGTTAAGTTAAGCACCGTATCTGGCGCCGCTGGTGTTACTAGCGCGATATACGGCAACGAAGTATTGGCCGCCTATGGCCGGCTTTGGACAGCAGACTTTGGGGCTAACAAATCTACTGTTTACTGGAGTGATCTTCTTATTGGCCATGACTGGTCTGGCGGTACTAGTGGGTCAATTGATATCTCAAAGGTATGGCCTGATGGCCATGATG
>VMHT01001747.1_pt1 | contig 11794 bp, 8 predicted proteins | sample 4693611 | NCBI WGS metagenome assembly VMHT01 (sample SAMN12280063, study PRJNA550983) | marine metagenome | isolation source: seawater sampled from same location over 5 years 0.02-0.2 micron viral filtrate | place: USA: collected off the coast of southern California halfway between the port... ...
CCAGATTTTGGTGGATCATTTAGAAGATCATATGATTCTTATCATAATTACGATCGTGCTATTGATATTGGAGTATATCCTCATGAGCAACCAAAAATTCTAGAGGCAATAAAGAAATTTAATCAGAAAAATGGAGTAAATCCTGTTGAATTGATTCATGCTGGAAATGATCCATCTGGTGGTCACGATGATCACGTTCACATAGCGTATGAGGGTGGTGGATATGTTGGAGGAAAATATAATATGAAATCGATTGAACAACGTGCTTCATATGAGGGTGGTGAGCAGATGATTAACATTCCAATCCCTATGCCCCAACAACAATCTAATTATCAACAACCCGAACCTGCTATGATGGGATCATTTTCTGCTACAAGTTCTGATGATCCGTTTGAATTCCTTGAGTTCCAAGGTTAAATAGTGTAGAGGTAATATCAAATGACAGCAAACGTAGGAAAAGCAGCAGAAGCAGGTTTTATAAAAGACTTAACAATTGCTTCAAATAAAGATGGTAAAAGTGTAAGTCTTTTGCTTGGATTTATTGAGTTGAGATATTATGAGAGTATCATGGATAATACTGTCAAAGCAACTGTAATGTATTCTGACTCTGGTGATACTATTGATGGAAAGACTGCTAGATCAGGTCTTCCAATTGTTGGTGAGGAGATGGTTTCTTTAAAGATTGAGGATAATAACAAAAATATTCTTGATTTCAGCACAAAGAAAAACAATGAATTATATGTAAAGAAATCAACTCCAATATCTGAAGATACTAGAAAGGAGATGATTGGACTGACTCTTGTATCTGCTGAAGATATAATGAATACAAAAGTCAATCTCACTAGTAGATTTGATGGTAAAATATCTGACTCTGTAAATCGTATTTTAACTGAAGGTAACTTTAAAGGTCTTGGCACTAAAAAGAAACTGGATATAGAAACAACTACAAACTCTTGCAACAAAATTCCAAATAACAAACATCCTTTTTTCTGGTTGAATAAGTTTTCTACTCAAGCAGTGTCAGACACCACACAAAAGTTAGGAGAGAGTGCTGGATATTTTTTCTTTGAAACTTACAATGGATTCTTTTTTAAATCTATTGATACTCTTATAGATCAAGAACCAAAAAAGTCTTTTATATACAATGAAACACCTGATTCGCGAGGGACGACAGTGCCAGAATCGTATGATGGTAAAGCACTTACGATGAATAGTGATAATAGGATTGATGCCGTTCAAAAAAATAAAATAGGTGCTTATAGTAATAGAATAGTTACGTTTGATCCTTTTACAACTTACTATGAAGTGTCAAAATTTAAGGCAAAAGATTTTGAGCAAAGTTCTGCATATAAAAAAGGCGGAAAAAACCTTCCAGAATTGAATACCAAATTTAAAAATCCAGATGCAACCGAGGATTTTTCAAGAACAACTTATTATGTGTTAGATACTGGCACAATGCCAACAGGTGATTCAAAACAACAAATTGAAAAATCTGGAGATCAAAACTTTGAGGTTGCCAAGATACATAATCAGTCTATGATGAGATATAATTTGTTGTTCTCTCAGCAGATTACAATTACAATACCTGCGGACTTTTCACTTCATGCAGGTGATGCTATCTTTGTTGACACACCTGAAATTAAAGATAATAAAAATGACACAATTGACCGTCAACAAGGGGGGCTATATATTATATCAGACCTATGTCATTTAATTACTACAAACAAATCTTTAACGAAGATGAACCTTGTTAGAGAATCGTTTGGTAGAAAACCTAAAAAACGCTAATAACCAATGGAAAATATCGAAACTCATATTGCAAAGGATAAAGAAATCCTTGACAACCCCATGATCTCTCCTAATCAACGTCGTCATATTGAAGGAGAACTACATGATTTGGAGGAATACGTAGAACATCATAAGAAGGAAATTGAGGGTGGAGATCATCACGATCCAAGTTACTTAGAATTGTTCTGTGATCAGAACCCATCAGAACCCGAATGTCTGGTCTATGAGGATTAATGGAAGGCGGATCTTTATTTAACCCAGGATTTTTAGGATCAAGTTTTCTCTGGTGGATTGGTCAGATTGCTGACGATGCCACCTGGAGAGATAATATTCTGCCGGGAAAACATAAAGATACGCAAAAACCTGATGGTTGGGGTAGAAGATATAAAGTAAGAATTATTGGTCTTCATGATCAAGGTGAAGAATCCATTGATTCTGATCAACTGCCCTGGGCACAGCCAATGTATCCAGTAACGGGTGGCGGTGGTCAAACCTCTACTTCTCATACCTCAAACCTTAGACAGGGTATGATGGTGTTTGGATTCTTCCTTGATGGGCAGGATCAACAGATACCAGTCATCATGGGTGTACTTGGACATAATGTTCAGGTTCCACTGTCGGCAAAGATTGGTGATAATAGAGTCAGCAATAACACACCTGGACCTTTAGCTACTAGTGGTGTTGCTGAGGGTAGAAATCCACCACCCAACGTCCCTGCAGAGGGTGGTCCAAATCCAGTTGTTCCTGATGATGACCTAAGAGTCACAAAACCAAAATCTGTTGAGAAGCAGAAAGAGGATGTTGCTGCTGATAAGATAAAAGAGGCAGCACAAAAAGATGGAGGACTATCTGCTAATAATAATTATGGATTAGATCCAAGCAAACCTCTATCTGATGAGCAGTTTGCTGATATGCGAAGTGCCATTGCTGAAGCAGAGGCACTTGGATATGAGAAGGGTAGTCCTGAATATGAGGACCTGAAAAAGAAAAGGGTTGCTCAGGGTATTCGCAATCGAAATAAAAAAGATAATTCTCCAATTGCTCCAGTTGAACCAGGACCCACACTTGAGGGTGTTGATGATGTAACAGTAATTTCAGCAGGTGATACTAAAAGACATAGCATGTATCAGGAGAAGGGTGTCATACTCAGCAATTGTAGTTTTACAACGTCAAACTCAAAAGCAATTCAAACTGCCCTTGATAATCTTGTAAAAAAAGTAGAAGGATATATCAACACATTTCAAAGTTACATTGATAGAGTATCAAATGTAATCGATGATATTCGTAAGGTTTTAAACGATATAGCATGTGAAGTTGCGAGATATATGAAACCTTTGATGGACAAAGTGATGGAATTTGTCCTTAAAAAATTAAATCAAGCATTGACTAATGTTGTTGCAGCAATGCCATCTAGTATGAGATATCAGTTTGCTGATATGAAAAAAATTCTTAATGAACTAATCCTATGTCTTTACAATAAAATTACAGGAAAACTATGTGATTTATTAAAGGGTATTCTTGATAAAGCATTAGGATTAGGAGATTTAGAAAACAAAGCAAAACGTGCAGCAGAGAGTGCTAATGGAGATGATGCACTTTATAGAAGGTTAGCACCTAAAGTTCCTGCTTGTTATGCTGAAAATATTACGGCACAAGTTTTTAAATCAGCACAACCAGAGATTGATGAGGCAAATAATTCCATCATTGAAAATATGGATAATTTTCTTGATGATATGCAAAAACAACTTGCTAATGTCAGTGGCGTATTAGACGGTGTAATGAATAAAATACCAGATATTTCTGGAAGTTTAACTGCAGCATTTGGGTTTGAAAATATTAAACTAAATATTTTTGGTTGTGAACTTGAACCAAATTGTCCTGTAGATGATTACTACACACTACAGGGTGGTGGTGCAGGTCAACCTGATGCTAAAACTCCAAGCGCAGCAGCAGTTGAGAAAGCAGTTGCAGATCCTAGCACTGAGACTCCTGCAGGTCAAGAAGATGTTGGATATATTCAACCTACTAGTGGTCAGCAAGATCGTGCTCCAAGTGGATCGGATCCAACGGGGATAGACGCGGCACTTGAAGCATCTCAAAATAATGAACCAGTTGCCGAAGGTGACTTAGAACTTATATAATAAATACTCAATATGAAGACAAAGTATAATCAATAATGTCATTCAACCTCTTTGGTCCTGCTACTATCTGCGACATCAAAGTCGGGTATATCTCGACGAATAGAGGATACGTTGATGGTGTAAGCAGATATGATGCGAATAAGTATGCTCAGTTAAATCCTGGGACTCAGTTTATTTTTAAGAATAGAGATTTAATTAGATATCTTAATATTAATGAGGTAAACGATCTCACTACCGATGACCTTCTACCAAAGACTATACCTACAAGTGGATGTGAGGATAGTAGTAAAAATACTTTTGGATTAGATATTTACAATCCAGATGGATCATTAAAACCAGATGCCACTGGAACTCCTGGAGTACCTAGAGTTTACATTAATGGTGGTGGTGGAGTTGGTGCGGTTGCTAATCCAGTCATTGGAAATGATGGTTCACTTCTTGCAGTGGATTTGATAGATGGTGGATATGGATATAGATTTGCACCTCAAGTAGATATTGTTGACCTAGATGGTGTAGGTGCTGGCGCTGTTGCTATTGCAAGCCTCTGTCCTCCTAGTAAGGTAGGAACATTACAAACATTTGAAAATGAAGATGACTTTGAAGAATATGATTTTTCAAGTTGTGCTCCTGAAATTGTAAGTTTTGGTAGAAGAGTTGGTGCTAATGGTGAAGATATAGGAGAGTGGGATCCATCTCTTTATGCATCTTTAAAGGTTGACCCAATTAGAAGAGAAATTATTGCTTACCAGCAATTTTTAAATTCTTTAAGAAATGGTTGGTGGAATACAAGAAAAGCAAGACCAATAGAAATAATTGGTGACGATAAGAAAGGCACGTCTAAATTTGATGTTCAGCACTGGGCATGGGGTGGTTCAAGAGATGTAAAGAAAATCCCTAACAAAAAAGAAAATTTTAAAGAAGTAGAGTTCAAGGTTTTCACACAAGGTGGTTTTGACAGAGGATTAATGTTTACCTTTGTTGAAAAAAATGGTGATCATAGATTTAAAATTAAAGCAGATAGTTTTAAACAAGATAAAGTTAGTAAAGTAAAAATAAAAGTAAAAGCAAACTCAGTTTATACTGTTAATGCATCAGGAGAATTTAAAGGTGAAGGTGTAGAACAAGGATTACTTAAAAATTTTGGTGCTGATGCAAAAGAACTTGATAAAAAATTTACTGATGGAACTAAAATTTTCGCAGACTTTACGGCATCTACCAATGATAATGATGACTTACAGATTGAGGCAACTGTAGGTAAGTTTAAAACAGATAACAGAAGAAAACTTAACGGTCATAGCACTTATGACCTAACTTATCAAGTTGAAGACTCTAGTCAATTTAGAGCAGAGAGAAAAGTTGTTAAAAAAATTGATGATAGTTTTATGAATTCATATGCTATCTCTCCAGTGCCACCTTCAAACGTGCCTGGTAGTGATTTTGCAGGAATTCAATATTCATTTGTTTACCAAGAAGATTTTCCTTACGATGGTGAGTATATCTTCAAAGCAATGGCAGATAATGTTGGTGAAGTTTATCTCGACAATCAATCAATTTTCCAATTTAGAAAATTCAAAGGTGGACCTGATGTATTCAAGAAATATGTTAAAGCAGGTGTTCATAAAATAAGATGTGATGTATTCAATATACCGCAATTTGAAAAGATAGAGAAGACACCTCCTGCATCAACAGGGAATCAAGAATTGTTGATTGATTATAGAGGTCTAAGTCCAGTAAATAAAAAAATAGATGTCAGTAAAGATGGTCTATTAATAAAGTTGTATGATGAAGATGGAGACGATGCTAATGCTCATCTTGAAATTCTTAGTTCTAATGTTGATGCAAGATTTTCTCGTAATGGGAAAAGAATAATTTACGATACAAGTAAAGATGGAACGATTAAAGTAAGATTTAGATGGGATGATGACCCTGATAAATTGGGTCTTGCTGTAGAAAAAATTAGAATAGGTGATAAACTTCTTGGATCAAATAGAGATATCAAAAAGGATAAACCCGGAAGAGATACTGATACAATTACGGTTAAATCAAATAAATCTCAAAATGATTCTAAGTCAAAACGATCTACGACATCAACGGGGGATAAACCCGAAGTTGTATTCAACACTCTTGATTACATTAATAAGGCAGATAGAAAATTATGGAGAATAAATCCAAATGCTGGTAGAGACTCTAATTTTATAAACAGATATGGTGTTCTACCTTTTGATCCTACTGCTGTAGAGAGAGAAGAAGTTGAGGTTGAAAGACCACAACCAAAACCAAAAGCATCAATTGTAAAAGATGGAGATGAATTATTTCTTAAGGTAACTGGTGGTGGTAGAATAAAAATTGACTTCAAATTAAAAGTCAATGACAATCTCTTCACTTCAGGGGTATTTTCTAAGGAGATTATAATTAAAACCGATGATAATGATTTAAAACTTCAAAGAGATATTAATGAGTTGAACTTAGGGAGAGGACAAACTCGTTTATCTGGTAAGGAAAAAGAAACTATTACAGGTTCTGGCACCTTTACCGGGGGCAAAACTTATCCTATTAAAGTAATTGGTGGTAGTCAAACGAGTGGATTTAAACCCATTGATAAGACTACGATTGGATTTGATGATGACATTAATGATGGATATGATCAAAACGGACTGCTCACAATTTCAAGTGTTAAAATATTAGAGGAGTCAGATTCAAGATATGTTACTAGACAGAATAGAGTTGATAAAGTTGTTAGAAGAAATTCTAAAAGACCAAATGCTTCAACTGACTCATATGCTGGTATTCATATTATAAGATGGGAGAGTATTGATTTTCCTGTTGATGGCAACTACACCATATCTACTATGGTTGATGATAATGCTACAATATACATCGGTAATCGCGATGGTGTTGGAAGAAAAGGAATAGGTAACGGACTTAGAAATGTAGGAAAGGGTGGTGATGAAGTCATCATAGAAAAAAGAGGATTTACTCAGGGTGCTAGCACTGGTAAAAGTATAGACACTAAGTTCTTTAAAAAGGGTAAGTATAGAATTCGTGTTGAACTTGAGCAAATTCCAGGGAAACCTCTTGCCAAAGGAAATCCTATGGCAATTGCGATTCAAATCAAATCTCCAACCTCTGTTGTTCAAGAAGTTATATCACGAAGAAGTTGGAATCAAAATCCAATGGGTGTTGCCCTGACAATTGATCCTCCACTTCCACCTATCCCCCAGGAACCAATTCCTAGAGCACCAGGTAGATGTCCTAATAATCCTATTTGGTCTAGTAGATTTCCTGATGGACAGAAAAAGTGGTGGCCTGTCACGCACTCTGCACAAGATGGAAGGAAAACCTGGTCTAAATTTATGAATCGTTTTGCGGTATCTCCAATTCCACCACTCTCTACTAAAGGATCTGCTCAAGGTGGTATTGTCTTTGCAAATTCATGGAATGTGGAGGTTCCATATGATGGGTTCTATGGAATGAAGGGAACCGTTGATAATGGTGGTAGGGTATTAATTGATGGAAAAGTTATTCTTCAAGGTGGATATTTTTCTGGGTCTTCATTTGTAGGTGGCAATAAAACTCTAGAAGGTTTTTCTTCTGAAACACCACAAACAGTCAAGTTCCCTTTGACTAAAGGAAACCATACAGTAACTGTTGAGGTTGAAAACAGAGCACAAACAAAACAAAAACGTATTAAGAAAGTAGTATTTAATACTGCAGACTGGGCAGTTGAACAACCTACTCCTTCTGCGACTAATAAAACTCATGACGTTACTTACATTGGTCTTCATCCCAAAAATAAAAATCTTAATGTTAGTAAGGACGGAAAAGTTATTAGACTAAAAGATGGAGATGGCAGCGACACCAATTCTAAATTATCAATTTTAAGTGGAGACGCCCGATTCTCTGAAAACGGAAAGAAAATTATAGGTCAAGGAAGAGTGAGAGTAAGACTTGAATGGGACGATGATCCTGGTAATGCAGGTCTTGCTGTAAGAACAGTAAGAATTGGAGATTTAAAAACTTTAGGATCAAATAGAAATTTCAAAAAAGACTCTGGGAAGGATACTGATACTATTGATCTTGGATCGATTCCCGTTGCCGGTAAAGGTTTAAGTGGAGGATCAAAGAAGAGAGGAGTAACATACAATGGACCAGAACTAACATCTTATAAACGCGGTTCGCTTGGTCCATTTCTTACACCAAAATTTAATAGTGACCGACAATATCTTGCTGAATTTAATGGAACCACATGGACCATGAAGTGGACCAACGTAGATTTTCCAGTTAGTGGTAGATATAGAATTAGATCTGAGGCAGATGACATATTGACAGTTAAGATCGATGGTAAATTCATATCAGAGGTAAAGTTTCGCGAAAATGTAAAGGAAATAAATTTTTCTGCAACCGAAGGTAAGAGAACAGTTGAGATGGAACTTACCAATATTGATCTTCAAAGAGGTTTTGCCACAAATCCAACTGTTTTTAATGTTATCATAGATATTGATGCTAACATTACTGTGCCAGCAGAAAATCCATGGAGAACAAATCCTATAGGAATTTCTGCTATATTAATTCCACCACCATGTCCACTTGAGACAAAAGGACTTGGAAAGGTTTGTGATATCGTTCCACTTGATCCTGGAAATGGTTATGTTGCTCCTCCTGGACCTGGTTACCCTGCGGTTCTTGAAATTATAAGACTTATCCCAACAAATCCAGGTATTAATTATGGACCAAATGATCCTATATGTATCATTAAAGAAGATGGAAGTAAGGAATGTTTTTCACCAAACTTAGATACTTTTGGTGCTAATTTACCCATAGAAATACCACCTGTAACTACCACAAATTATCCAAACATTTTCCAATCATCCCCTACTGGTGTTAATTCTAGATTTAGACCTGTGTTTAGGGTTCGTAGAGATCCTCTTGATGTTGATCCAGATCAAATCCTGCAGGTCACAGATCTCGTTGGACTCAAGAGAACTGGATATGTTGATGGTCGTGAATACTTTGGTGCAGTATTCTACAAAGATGGTGTTCGTCTTGCTGGATATTATGAGACCCCTGGACAACTCATACAGGTCTATGATACACTACAAGAGAGTATTGACGGCGAGGTCACCACAAGACCTTCTGCAATCCTTAGACAGGGTACTGACATAAGTAGTAACGATCCTAGACTTAACATCCCAGGAACACCAGATAACCTAACATAATATGGCCAGTCATTTAAATTCAAACTCTGACCCGAAAGGGGCAGACAATAGAGGAACAGCACATACTAATTACACTGGTCAACGTATTGGTAATGATCATGGTAATATAAAGTTTGGTCACATCCACAAGGATGGGGCTACAACTTCTGGTGTTCTTCTTGAGACAACTGATGCACTTCATCATGTGACTCTTGAAAAAACAGGGCAGAGGAAAGGTCATACTATTATGAACTCTCCTGGTGATACTGTTATTAAGGCAGGTGAGAAAAACGTAGAAAGTCAAACGACAATTTACGTTGAGGCAGTAAATGGTGACATCGTTTTGAATGCCAGAAATGGTAAGATTAGAATGAATGCCAAGGATATTGAACTCACTGCTTCGGGAGAAAGTCTTAATAAAGGTAATGTAACCATTACCGCAAGCGAGAACATTAAAATGGAATCTAAAAAATTCCTTGTTAATGCATCTAATTTCTATAAAATAGTTACACCGGGTTATGCAGAAATATGTGCGAACTCTGGGATGATAATTTATTCATCCCTAATTAGAGGTGTGACTGATGCAGTTGCACTTAAAGACTCCAAAGTTGGTGGTCAAAAAATTCAAAAAGAATGTAGTTCAGTTTAACAATGTCATTTAATTTAGACGACGTAAATACTGGTGGACAATTAAAAGTTGGAACTGGTATCTGTCCAACCACAGGTGAAGGTGCTACCAAGATTAATGGTTCTGCAATGATGGAGGGTCCAGTTGTCTTGGGAACACCCACTATGTTCCCACCCATCCCATATGGAACCGTAAATATTGGACCTCTATCAAATAGTGATGCTCCTTTTAAACCACTTGTTCCTGGTGGTATGTGTTATGGTTTGAATAATCCATACTCTCTTGCTGTTGCTGGACCAACAGCACTTATGGGCAACACCGATGTTGCTGGTAATGTCACAGCAATGGTAGATGTTAATGCCCAAAAAGAAGTGCGAGCATTTTGTGGAGTGCATCGTCTTTCTAATAAAAAAGATCTGCCATTTGACATGCCTCACCCTAACAAAAAAGGGTGGAGATTGAGACATGTTTGTATTGAAGGACCTGAGATCGCTGTATATTGTAGGGGTAAAATTCCTGCTGATGGAGTTATTAATTTACCTTCGTTCTGGTATGGTTTGGTTGATCCTGAAGACATGTCAATTAGCTTGACACCGAGAGGCAGATGGCAAGAATTGTTTGTCAAAGAGATTCGCTGGGGAAAGCAAGTTGTAGTTCAAAATAATGGTGGTGGACAAATGGAGGGTGACTATTACATAGTTGCTCGTAGACTTGATGATGATCTTATTGTAGAATATGAGGGAGAATCTCATGAAGATTACCCTGGCGGTAATGAGGGATATTCATTTAACTTTGAACATGATCATGTCGAAAGTCTGATCAGAGATGAAGTTCGTAAAACTGTTGAAAATCTTAAGGAGAACAACTAATGTCAGCTGGAGAGTTTATTCCTGGTACAGCACCAGATAAGGACTGCACAGATAGAGCTGTATACGGGAGCGGGTCAACTTTAGATTCTTATATTGTTAAAACTGTCCTTCCTCCCGAGGATGAGTATCCTAATGATATTTGTCCTCCAAAATACCACTCAAGAGCAAAGATTGACACCCTGAATGTAACAAACCTTGGAGATGGTATTATTGGTGCAACAGCAGCAATTAATACGCCCTCGGCGGCGATTACTTGCACAAGTGTTACTGCTAGCGGAAACATCACAGCAGCATCTTTTAGTGCAAACTCAAAGGCATTTGACATTCCTCACCCCACTAAAGAAGAGGGTAGACTTATTCATGGTTGTTTAGAGGGACCAGAATATGGTGTCTATTTTAGAGGTAGGGTAAAGAATAGAGAAGAAATTTCATATCCTTCATATTGGAAGGGGTTGGTGGATTGGACTACGATCACAGTAAATTTGACTCCAATCGGTGCTCATCAAAATGTGATCATTAAAAGACTTGATGAGGATAAAATTTATCTTCAGTCAAAAGGTGGTATGCCTATCGATTGTTTTTATCACATTTATGCTACAAGAAAAGATATTCCACGTCTTGAGGTAGAACCCGAGGTTGACAAGGGGTCCTGAGTGCGCTATAATACGTAGGTAATCAAACGACCCCCATGCAAGACGACTACCTCACACGCTGCGTTGTGGACCCCGTGAAGCGTAAGTTCTATCTTTACTCTGAGCAGGGTGACGAGAAGGTTCTTGATTGTGAAACCGTGGACCAGTTCATGAGTGTTCTGGAACTATGCCGTGCTGTGCTTGATGAAGACACACTTGCGTATGCCAGTCCTCTTTAAGAAAAATGACCTTTGATTCCAATAAAAGCGGGAAAAAAATTCCTGCAAAAATTTACCCTGAGGGGTTTTACGAAGAAATTTTGATTTGCAACGACTATGAGACCAGAAACCCGACAGTCTATGGAAATGTTATTTGTGGCAAAGTGGAATGTCCCAAAAGCAGCAAGAAACGCAGGACTGACTGACAAAGAGATGAAAATCACTTTTAACGAATATTGTAGTCTTCACCCAGTAACTCATGATAAGTTTGGAGAGTTAATTACCTGATTTATTGCGAGTATGGCGGAATCGGTAGACGCACC
>VMHT01102310.1_pt1 | contig 11794 bp, 25 predicted proteins | sample 4693611 | NCBI WGS metagenome assembly VMHT01 (sample SAMN12280063, study PRJNA550983) | marine metagenome | isolation source: seawater sampled from same location over 5 years 0.02-0.2 micron viral filtrate | place: USA: collected off the coast of southern California halfway between the port... ...
CTACTCAATCAGGAGAATTAAAGAATCAAGGTTCGGGAAATATTACTTCGGGTGCGGTTTCTTTAATTTCAGGAGATTTATTACAAAGTGGTTCAGGAGATGCTACTTCGGGAGAAATTCTTATAAGAGGTGGGGCTGCTGCAACTCAAAGTGGGGATTCACAAAGCGGAAGTGTAACTATTCAACCTGGAGTGTCTAGTTCCGCAAGTGGTACGGCTACTAAAGGAACTGTTGAAATTGGTTTAGCTACTTACATCACAAATATATTAGGTGATTTAAATGTAGCAGGAACTTTAGTTGATGGTGCTACAGAAATTAAAATTCTTCCTAGTGATTTTATACCTGATGATGGGGGTAGACCAATAATGATAGACGATAGTGCTACGGGTAAAAGATTTTTAGAATCATTTTCAACTAATAAGATGTACGCATCAATCAAGATACCAACTGGGAAAAAAGCAACTTTAGTTGATGTGTATGGAAGTGATACAAGTGCAATTATAGTTTATGAAGCAAATATTAATAGCGACACTATGACAACTAAAGGTTTGGGTAATGTTGGTACTCAAATTAATATTGTAGATATAAATGCAACAACAACAAATTATATTTTATTAGAATTAGTACAAACATCATCAGAAAGAATTTATGGTGGTAAAGTTACAATAGCAAATATTTAATATGGCATTAGCAAGTAAAGAATCAGGAAGAATACACAATAAAAGTGGTAGTGATTTAAGTGAAATGCGAGATAGTTACACTAACTCTAGGCACGTTGATTTAACTCAATACCCACCCGAAGCGGCTTTATTACATCAACTACAATTAATGCAAAACGATATAGACGAATTGCGTAGATATATACAAAGTAACGAGATAGCTACTGAAATTGATGCAAGTAATTTACCTACTTCAGCACCAAGAACTTCAGGTTTATTATGGAGTGATAGAGGAACTGTAAAGGTTTCATAAAAGGGGGGTGCGATAGTCTTTTCTTATCGCTACCTTTTCGATTATCGTGCCTACCCTTTTTTTAAAAATGTAACATTAAAAATTATTATGGATAAAGACACTACCGAAATAATATTAGCTAACGCAGGTGCATTATCACTTTCTTTAACAGATGTACACGAAGGTTTACAAGTCTTATCTTTAGGGGCTGCTTTTATTTTTACTGTAATTAAGATAGTTAAGGAGGTAAGAAAATGGCGGTAAAAAAAGAAGAAAAAGAAATACAAGACCAAACTTTTAAGATAAGTGTAAAAACATTTTTTGCAGTAGGGGCAGGTTTAGTCCTTCTTGTAGGAGAGTACATTGTTCTTCAATCTGATATAGAAGAAGCAAAAAGATTACCTGAAATTTTAGAACCTATAGTAACTAGAATTGAACTTGATTTAAAAAACCAAATACTACTAGAAAAATTTGAAGAGATTGAAAAAGATATTGAAAAAATTAATCAAGATATAAAAGAAGTTAAAAGAAAAATATATAATTTATAATAATGAGGTTAAGTAAAAACTTTGTATTATCAGAAGTTACTCGAAGTAATACAGCAAAAAGATTAAGTATAGATAATGAGCCGACAAAAAAACATTTGGAAAATTTGCAAAGGCTTATATCTAATCTTATACAGCCTATGCGTGATGAATTAGGACCTATAAGAATTACTTCAGGATATAGAAATCCAAATTTAAATCGTGCCATTGGGGGAAGTTCTAAATCGCAACATTGTAAAGGCGAAGCACTTGACCTACAATTTTGGAAAGATGGTCAAATGTGTAATAAAGAAATATTTGATTGGATTGTAGAAAGTGGTTTAGATTTTGACCAAATGATTAATGAATTTGATTATTCTTGGATTCACTTATCTTTAAGAAAAAAAGAAAATAGAAAAAGTGTGCTTATAGCTTACAAAGACGATGAAGGCGATACAGCATATAAATACGCACCTGATATAATAATATTATAATGATAAAAAACATTATTAAATCTTTAGTAGGTCAAGCATCTACTATTATAGACGAAGTAGTTACGACTGATGAAGAACGAGAACAACTTAAACAACAATTCAAGAAGGTTGTACAAGACCACGAAAAGGAAATGTTTGCCCTTGAGGTTCAAGATAGAAAGAGTGCAAGAACGATGTTTAGCGATGACAGCGTCATTCAAAAAGTTCTAGCCATCATATTTACTGGTGCTTATTTTTTCTTATCTTATACGATGTTTAAATACTTTGTAATGAACACACTTGAACTATCTGATTACGAAATTGGTTTTATATCAACTGTATTTGGTGCTATGTCAAGTAAAGTAAACACTATAATTGATTTCTTCTTTGGAGGGTCATCTAAAGGAAAATAATTTATTTAGTGCCTTACTTACCTAAACCTAGAGATAAAAGAACTAAAAAGGAAAAGAATAAGTCTTGGGGTGGAGATACTTCTTTTTACCGCACAACTCCTTGGAGAAAGTTGCGACAAATTGTTCTTAATAAAAACCCTCTTTGTGTTCATTGTTTAAAAGAAGATATAGTAACCCAAGCTGATGTAGTCGATCACATAGTTCCTATTAAAATGGGAGGTGCTAAATTAGACGAAAGAAATCTTCAAGGTCTTTGTCACAAGCACCACAATAAAAAGACACACGATGAGAACAACCCGAAACAGATATAGAAGTAAATATGAGCAAGATGTTTGTGGTAGGCTTGATAAGGCTAAAGTACCATTTCACTATGAAACAATTAATCTTCATTATGAGATTACCGAACAACGAAAATATATACCTGATGTTATATTACCAAACGGAATCATTATTGAATTAAAAGGAAGGTTTACTGCAAAAGACAGAAAAAAAATGTTACTTGTAATAGAGCAACATCCTGACTTAGATATAAGAATGGTGTTTATGAGATGCAAAAATAAATTAAACAAGCACAGTAGAACTACTTATGCTGATTGGTGCGATAAACACAAAATTAAGTGGGCTGACAAGTACATTCCCGACACTTGGATTCGGGAGTAACCTCTTTTCCTTCCTCTATACGAATTAACTTTTCTAAATAGACTGCCAAGTCCATAGCCTCTTCTTGTGCGTGTCTAAGCCACTCTAAATTAGTTAAATCTTTTCTGTCCATACCTTGTGGATGACCATACTTCTTTTTACCTACTTCGGCTCTATCAAGTATTCTAAGGCAAACTTTCTTTTCTACACTACTCATAGTTTACGTCTATATGGTTCGTTTTCTCCAAACATTAATTCCCAAACATCTTTAACCACAAAACCTTGGCTTTCTCTTTCTTTTACTATTTTCATTTTTTTAGACCTTAAATCTTTATAGTACAAATTATGACTTCCACCAAACTTGTCAATTATTACATTGCCAGTTTTTTTTTTCTTTTCGTGTAGAAATATATTTTTATTTTTCATCATAGTTTTGCTAAAGTACAAAAAAAAAGGACATCTCGTGAAAGACATCCTTTTTATTAACTAACCAAAAAAATCATTATGTCACAATGAACAAAAAGAATTTGGTCAAATATAAAACAATTTTCCGACATTATAAGGTATAAATGTAATATATTTATAAATATACTTTTTTCTGTTAAATTCTGTAGACTCAGGCATCGTTCTCCAAACCCACTTATTTACCCTTAACTTATTTAAATTAAACACAAGTGCTGTATCGCACTTAAAAAAATTAAAGTACAACCCTTGTGCCGACTTTTCATTTTTTGTTCTTCTTAATATCCTTTCGTACTTGTGCATCTCTAAAATTAATCCACCTGGATATTTATCTTTTGCTTCTTGTAAAGTAAAATTTCTTTGTTTCATCTCGCAATAGTATTTCTTATCGTCAGACTCGTAAGTAAAATCCCAATTAGACAAATTATTATTAGTCGGTTCGTACTTCACATCATACTTTGTACCAAATCTATCGAGTAAATCTAACTCTTTTGCGTTCACTTTACATTTTAATTAATTAAAAGTAAGGGGGAAAAGCCTACTGACGATCAAATCATTTAACCCCTCCCCCTTCACAAGAACTCTTAGAATAGAACATCAAATTTAAATCTGAAATTAAAAATATAATTCTATTCTAAAAAAATTATGCAGCGTTCAAGTAGCTTGCTCACTTGCTTTTATTATATCAAGGCATAATTCGTGAGGTATTTTAGACCTTTCATAATTATCTTTTAACCCTTGTGTGCCAGTTTTACTACCTCTTGGTGCTTCTTCGTGATGACACTTAGTATTACCATTAAAACAAATATTTCTAGGCTTCCATCCATTTGGATTAAATAAATCATATATATTATTTGACCAAATATCAGTTGGTTTCATTCTTAAATCTCCATAACTACAATATGTTACAGTAGTTCTATCAATACCACTTACTTTTCTTCTCATTTTACCTCTTGGGTTTTCCATATAATAAATAGAATTTGGAAACCAAGAAAAAACTTCAAGAGTTTTGTTTAATATTTTAACACCTAATATTGCTTCTTTAGTTTTAGGAGTATGGTTTTCGTTCCAATGAATACCAATAGAAGCTACGCTAAAATAAGTGCAAGGTGGTGAAGCCCAAATAATATCAGGTATAAATGGAATCATATCTTGTGTTAAATTTAAAATATCTATCACTAAATCAATACCCTTAAAATTATTTAAATCTACACTAAAAACTTCGTGACCTCTTTGTTCAGCTAAATTACCTATACTTCTTGAACCTGCAAATAATTCTAACACTTTCATATATAGTTCTTGTAAATTGTATTTTAAATGTAATTTGGTCGGGCATAATTAAAATAGTTTTAATTCCTTTAATTCTCTCATTTCTTTGATTGGCTTTAATAATTCTTCATAACCACTAATTCCTTATATTACTTTTTAATTTTATTGTTCCCATAATTTCTAAAATATTTCGTTAGTTGGTGTCTTCTTTACAGTTTCTTGTATCGGGTCTATTAGTGTACCATTTTCATTAAGATAACCAAATCTACGCTTCTTATACGAATAAAACAAACACACAGGATCGGGTTGAGGGGTAGGTACTCCTACTAACTTTTGAAACTTTACTTTTTGAACGTGAATCTCAGTAACATTCCACTTATCACTTTGTGGATTACGATGAAACACAATAAAATTATCCGCCCTATTTCCAAACATAGCACCATACTCTACATCACTCATATTCGGAGCAGGTCGAGTACCATCGTCATTTCTTAACCTATTTGCCGCAGTACCTGGATGCACAACTAAATAAAATAAAACATTGTGCTTCTTTATAAATCTTCTAATGTTACTTAAAGCGTCATAGTAGTAATCGTATTTATTTTTATTAGATGTAGCCTTCAAATCATTTAAAGGGTCTATTGATATTCCATCATATTTATTGTCTTTTAAACACGCACTACAAACTTCTAAAACATTTTCTACAGTAGGGGTTTCATTAAACACAAGTACAGTAAAATGTTCGTAAGCCCAAAAAATTCCTTCTAAAAACTCGGAAGTATTTATCCTATCGCTATAATCTTTATCGGCTGTCTTACCACAATACATCTCAGCAATATCTATCATTAAATCACCCACAGGTTCATTCTCAGGACAATACATTAACCACTTCCAATTATATAATTTGGAAGCCATCATCATAAGAAAAAGTTGTGTAGTAGTTTTACCGATATTAGCAAAACCAGTCATTATAGTAAGTTCTCCTTTTCTAAAAGTATAGTGTGGGTCTAACTTTTTTATTCCTGTAGTTAAACCTTTTGTGTAGCCATTTTGATATTTATCAATACAATATGAAACTACATCTTGTTCGGGTATTATTTTACATTCAATAGCCACTTTACCTCATACTTTTTATTTGGTCATCAAAGTAACTAGAATCTATTTCACCCTTTTTATTCCTAGAAATCCATCCTGAAGCAGCCATTTTCCAATTCTTCATTTGATTTTTACCTACTTTCCAACCTTGGGACTCGTAGTAATAAAAAAATCGTTCAGCTTCACGCTTATTGCTACCTTTATCTTTGAAATAGGCTATTGCTTCAGCGATGGAACTAGGATGTGCTAAAGCCCCCCGACTCTCCGCACCAATATTATCCAAGTTCTCAAAAAGTTCTTTTTGATACTCTATATCGTTTTCGATTAAAACCTTTAATATAGATTTGTGAACTCTATTATTTGGATTTAACTTTGGTCCATATTGAAATTGTATAAACCCAGTAAGATACCACCTACCATTAGCTAAAACCATTATTCTATTCTTGTCACGATTGACTACCTCTAAGAAATCTTTTGTGTTGATTTTATTACCAACTAACAACTCAAACACTTTTTTGTTTGGTTTAAAAACTCCTGCGTGATCAGAATTGTCGCAAATATAAATCCAAAATAGTTTATTTGCAAGTGAAAGGTCTAAAAACCAATCATCGTTCCATTTTACTGTACTCGTAAATCTTTTTGCCATTTTCAAATTATTATTATATTTTTTTGGTTAAGAATAAAAAAAGGCTGATAGGTTTTATTTTGTAATCTTACAAAGAGTAGCTATCATTATTTTGGTTTAACTCTCAATCACCAACGCCTTTTTATTTTTATTATTTAGAATGGTAAATCATCGTTTGTACTACTCCACTCTTTTTCTTCTTCTTTTTGCTGAGTAGAACTTGCAGGTTGTTCTTGTAGTTTAAATATCTTCCAAGCACTTAAATCTGTGTACCACCTTTCGTTGTACTCTCTTGATTCTATATTAAAAGATACATCAACATTTTGACCTACCTTATTGTACTCCATAAACTTGTCTACCTTTTCACCGCCAAATACAGTAAAATAAACACTTTTAGGATACTCTCCAGGAGTTTCTATAGAAAAACCTAACTTTTTCCACTCGTTACCTTTTTTAGAAGTTCCCGTTTGGATTTCTGAGATAGTCTTTATCTCACCACTTACTTTTAAATCATTAATCATAATTGTTAAAAAATTAATTGTTTATATATCCTGTTCGTAGTACAGGTCAACTACCTTTAAAATAAAGTCCTTTAATTTGTCATTATCTAACATCTCCATAACACACAACTCTACTAAATTACTATCTTCTTCTCTATAATTAAGATGCACTCTAGTTTGTGCCTTATCGCCATCAATATCTTCTATAGATACTACAAAACTTTCATCTGTATCTTCCACTATAGTTTCGTGACAAACATCTATTCTATTAATGTTCATATATTGCTTTTATTTTATCTACTTTTTCTTTCAAAGTTAAACCTGAAACAACAATATTTCTTAATAAATTTTCTTTTGAATAATTCTTTATATGTGAATCATCACCAAGCATAATTTTTTTCATTTCTCTAAACCTGTAATCATAAAGACATAAATTATCAAATGTTTTTTTTGAGTGTAAAATTGTAGCGTGATCAGAATCTGTCAAAGCACCTACTTCACATAAACTTAAATCTTGCGTCATCATTAAAAAATACCTTAATGAATGTCTTGCGTTAATTATAATTCGTAATCTTGACTTACTTAAAACTTGTTTAGGTGTTACACCCCAATATGAACAAACTACAGGTAAGCACTCACTTAATCTCATCTTTGCGTGTACACTAACTTTGTTTGCTTTCATAATTCGTCAAATATAATATTTTTATTATTTTTTGGTTCTTTATATATTTCTAATAACCTGATGTATTCATCTCTACCTTGGTCTATGAAATTTTCTGAACATCTAAATATACCTACTTGATAGGGTGCTTGTGTTTCTATAACAACAAACATAAATTCTTTTGCACCAAAACCATCTAAATAGAATGCACCTTGTCTGTGGTAATTGTACCTGTAAGCACTTTTAGCAAACTCAGTAACTGGCTTAGAGGTAGTTTTAATATCTACTAACATATCACCACCATCAACAACTATATCCGCCTTTCCTTTACACTTTACCATTGTGTTAAAATCAAGCCAACACTTAGCAACTTCTTTTTTAGAATTATCTAAAATATCTTTTACCTCTTTAACATTCATTAACTTATCTCTTAGATTTAAACCTAATTGATATTGTTCCATCGTTAAAAGTATCTTATCCCTTTCTAAACAAGTTTCATCAATCTTTTGCTTCCAAGCACGATTTAACTTGCTAGACATCGTTTTAGAAGGTTCAGGTCGATCTTCACTATTAAATACAGTAAACTTATTTTGGTATTCTTTAGGTTCTAATATAAGAGTGTGTACTAAGTTACCAAACCTTAAAGCAGGAGAGTCTATCTTTTCACCCTTTTTCATCATCTCATAGTACTCCCACCCTTTCTTGATGTATCCTAATTGTGAGTTGGTGATGTATTCCCAATCACCATAATATTCTTGGTCAGTTTCAAATTGTTTCATTTTTTATAATTTTCTTTGTCTTGTTTAATAATTTGATAGGTTACATATAACCCTACAATGCAAATAACACTTAATACTTGTATCATCTTTTTAGTTTATCAATTAAATCATCAATCTTTCTATTGTTTTCAAAAATACTTGCAAAAAAACTACCTACAATGTGAGTAAAAAACAATACCCAAATATACCAAGGGGCGGTAGCTTTAACTAAAATCCAAGCAACTACAAATAGTAACATCATTTCTTTAATGATTTAAACAACCTGGCTTGTTGCGATTTAGTCATAACATATTTACTCATAGCCATCTCAACTTGTTCACCCTTACCTTCCTTAATGGCAAACTCCATTTGTGACATAACCTCTTCAGTCATCTTTTGTTCCATCGGCTTTCTATCTCTAATTCGTAACGCATCAACTACTTCACCAAACGCCTTTACACCTTTCTCTACAAATAAAGTAACCTTTACACCTTTCCAATCCTCTATTAAACCACTTCCTGCAACTTTCTCTATTGCCTTTGCGTTAGTTCGATTAAGTATCATAGGCTTGTCAAACTCTTTGTAATACACCACAAAGCAATCTTCTTTTCTGCCTTGTTGTCCTGTAACTTTGTCTTGTGCTAACTTGTCTATAGTTACCACTACTTCTTTTTTACCATCAAGGGAATACGATCCTAAATAGTCATAGTTAAATTGTTTTTTCCAATGTCCGTTCATAATAAATTTTAATTTTGTTTGTTATTGTTAATAAATGTAATAAGAGGGGGTGGTATGTTTTCCTAAATCTAGAAAAGTCAAAAATGAAGATTTCGTTTTTAAAACAGATTAAACAAATTAGTGCTTAGTTTCTACCACTTGCTTATACATAGAATTTGATATGCAATCTATCATTTCTATAAAGTTTGTAGTGCAAGAGTTTTTCTTTTGACTAAAACCATTTTTAAAGAATATAATGTAATTGATTTCGGGTTTATGTTCTTTGTAACCCTTTTCAGGAAAAGATTTAAAGTAAACGCTAACGTGCTTACATTGTCTTTCAAAATTTAAATTCCAAGCCAATTCTATCATCGGCTCTAATCGCTTTGTTAATTCTGCTTCTAAAATATTCATAGTACCTTTTTAATTTTAGTTAATTAATGTTGACAAATGTAAATAAGTTTTTTAAATATTCAAAACTTCGCCCAAATATTTGCCCCACATTTAAATAAATTACATTAGAATAGATTAATTTTAGACGGGTCGATTCGCCTGAATCTCAGCAAAAGCGTTTTTGGTCGATAGGGTAGGGTAGGGTAGGGTAGGAGGGAGGCAAGTTTCTGATTTTCAGAAAATTATACCAGTTTTTTTATTGTTAATTGTTGTTGATAAAAATATTTTTTGTATCATTGCTTTATTATTAACTAAAAATCAAAAAAATGAATTTTACAAAACAAGAACTTAAAGAACTCAAGCCGTCGCAAATTTTGACGCAAAATGACAAAATGAAAAAAACGTCTAAAAGTGAAAATGTACGTTTATTCAATTTTGGAATAACTGCCTATAAAAGCCATAGTACTAAATTTGTAACTTGCCCTTTTGCGAAGGATTGCATTAAATATTGTTACGCTAAAAAAGGCAGTTTTATTTGGACTAATACAAAAAAAGCCTACGAACGCCGTTTTTTAATTACTAAAGATGCTAAATTATTTAATTATAAGTTAAGCGAAGCCATCGAACGAAGGAAGCCAACACATATAAGAATACACGATAGTGGAGATTTTTACAATCGGCAATATATTTTACAATGGTTCGAAATTGTACGCAAATTTCCAAAGATTGTATTTTATGCCTATACAAAATCAAAGATGCTTTTTGATGAGTTCGATTTTTTACCTGAAAATTTTAATTTGATTTACTCTTTGGGTTCTCGATTTGATAACTTAATTGACCAGGAAATAGACCGACATAGTAAAATATTTGAAAATGAAAAAGAACTTTTAAAATCGGGTTATATTAACGCAAGTAACAACGATTTAAAAGCAATAGATCAGACAAATAATAAAATTGGATTATTAATACACTAAAAATTTAAAATTATGTACTACTTAATAAAACAAACAGAAAAAAGATATTTAATACCTTTCCTTTCTTTATGGGATTATAAAAAGGAATTTAAATATAAATTTAAAAAACTTTCCGATGCTCTACGTTTCGCGCTGGATGAACAAATTAAAATCATTTTTTGCATTATAGACAAGGAAAAAAAGATCATAACAACTCGCCGACCTTTTTATAGTTATTTAACTTTAAAAGAGTTTAAACGATTGGCAAAGAAAAACCCTAAATTTTATTTAGGTGTTTATAATTATAAAAAGGTAAATATTGAACTTTACTATTATTATTTAGTAAATAGAAATATGTTAAATAAACTAAGAAAATTTTAAAAAATATAAATTATGGAAACAAAAGAACAAGAAAACAAAAAAATATATATTAATAATTCTGATTTAATGCAATTTATTGACGACATAGCAACAGAAGCAACTTTAGACGTTTTTAAAGATACTGCAGAGATTGAAATAAATGACGGCTTTAGTCCCTCTAAATGTATTGTATTTTCAGAACAAGCACAGGACTATTATAATGAATTTTATGATAATATTGAAGCATCTTTAAATAATATATTAAACATTTACAGCGATAACGAATTATTATAAACCAAAAAAAAAATAGAAATTATTATGAAAACAAATCAATATATTTTTTATGTACAAAATAATTATTCAAACGAAATAATAAAATATAAAAAAATGAATTTAACTAATATTAAAGAAAGCGAAATTTATAAAAGTTTATTAGATAAATATTTTAATAAAAAAATCAAATTGTTTTTTGTTGATTATGACGGATCGTTTGACGACAATTGTTTATTTCAATTTCACGCAACCGAATTGAAAAAAAATAAAAGATTAAAAAATTCAAATTTTCACATTGACTATTATAATAAATTTAAAACACAATATGACAAAGCAATTATTTTAAATCCTTTTGAATTTAAACAAATTAATAAAAACGTTTTTGAATGGTAATAAATTTAAACTAACTATAAAAGCCCTCCTTTGTGAGGGTTTTTTTGTGCCTTGTTGTATCGTATAGCCTAACCCCTGGAAAAACGAAACAAAGAAAAAAAAACTAAACACATAAAAACTATTTTAAGCCTCTTTAAGAGGTTTTTTTATTGCTTGTATATCAATACACTAAAAAACAATTTAAGTAGATTAAAACTACCTTAAAATGCCTTAAAAGATATAATTAATATATTTATCTCAATTAATAAAAAACCCTATAAAAGTTTAAATTTTGTCCTATAATAAATATTATGTAAAGTTTTTGACTAGGGGTGCTAAAATCACCAAATTTTAAA
>VMHT01136589.1_pt1 | contig 11794 bp, 14 predicted proteins | sample 4693611 | NCBI WGS metagenome assembly VMHT01 (sample SAMN12280063, study PRJNA550983) | marine metagenome | isolation source: seawater sampled from same location over 5 years 0.02-0.2 micron viral filtrate | place: USA: collected off the coast of southern California halfway between the port... ...
AAAGAAGATCAATGGCAGCTAGTTGCGTCTCACGATCTTTTTCAATTTGCGCAATCTGGCGTTCCCGCTCCATTCTCTCTAGCTGCGCCCGAGCCTTTAACGCTTCCTCTCCGGTCCCCTTAGCAGCATCTTGCAAGCGTTGCTTTTCAAGTTGCGCAAGCTTTTGCTCGGCCGGGGTCAGTTCTCTTAAGGCCTCAATCTGGCCGTCATAAGATGCAGTTGCTGCATCTGCTCTTCGCTGAATAAGTGCAATTTCCGCATCAAGGCTTTTCATCGCCCGTTGATGAGACTTTTCTTGTGCCCGTTGCGTTTTTTCGTAACCTTCTTTTGCCGCATCAAATCTCTTGCGGGCTTCTTTTTCTATTTGTTCATTAGCTTTTTTGAACTCATCTAGTTCATTTTGAGCCGCCTTAGCTGCAGCCGCACCCGATCGCTGGACATTCCTGATACGGGCAGCGGCAGCTCTGGAAGCGGCTTGATTAGCTTGTGATCTGTCGCGCTTCTCTTGTGCGTAAGCTTTAGCCTGTGCCTGCTCAACTCTTTTCAAATCTGAAATTGCCTCCTCAATGCCACTAATCTCAACATCTAATCCTTCTTTTAATTGATTTTGAAGGTTAGAAAACGCTTCCTCCATTGCTCCAACTGCTGAATTAAAAACTTCCTTAGCGCTATCGAAAGCAGAGTTAGCGTCTTTCAACCTTTTAGAAACATCTTCGACAGCCTCAGCGCCTTTCTCCATCGCACTTGCTAAATCTGAAGCGGCCGGGGCCATGGCTAATAATTCTTCGCGTTGTTCTTTAAGATTGTCGATTGCATACTGTAAATTTAAAACAAATGATCTTTCTGATTCGTTGAGTTGATCCATAGCAACACGGCCATCCATTGTTGAATCAATTCGCTCTTGTAATAACCTGATATGTTTTTGTATGTTTTTATCAACAGCGTTTTGCATTTTATTAACTCTCTCTAATTCCTTCTCATATTCTTTAGTGCCTACGGTCAGCTTGGAAAGAGCGTCAACATCTTTTCCAATAATAGAAATGCTTTCGTCAAGTTGTTCGTTTACTTTTTCATACGTGTCAGCAACTTTATTTGTTGAATCAATCAACTCAGCATCTTGCGCTGTTTGCAATCCGATTGATTCGCGCAAAATATCAAGAGTTGCCTGAAATAATCCGACCCGTTCAACTGCTCTTTCCCATGGAACATTTTCAATAGCAGGAACAAGGCCTTCCAATTCTTCACTTAATTCCTTAGTTAAGTCGCGTGACTCGGATTGGATTGCGTTTCCTTCCTGAGTAACAGCTGACCATGTGTGAACAGCTGCAGCGACAGCACCAATGGCCGCAGCCGCCCATGCTATTGGGCCAATAGCAATAACAAATTTTGCGGCAGATGCAGCGGCCCCTAAGAAGCCGTTTGCAATAGCTCCCAACACTGGCACTAATGCTTTGAAATTAAGCGTGAGAATTGCCTTGCCAACAAGGCCTACCTTGAGAGCTAAAGCACCCATGGCAGCGCCAGCCGCAGTGATCGCGTTAATTACAGCTCCCGTGGATGTAATTGCCAATGTTTTCAAGCTGAAAGATGTTGCCGCTATAGCCGTATTTAGGGCAACTGTTTTAGTAATTAATACACCAAAGCTAGCGACAACTTTATTAATCAAGGTTGTAGACAGTAAGACTGCAGACTTTGCTGCCAGAGCAAAACCAGCAGCTAAACCTTTGAAAACACCCGATATTGCAAGAGCTTTAAAAATACCGAATGAAATAATTGCCGCGCCAATCGCTGCAGTTAATGCACCAATAGCAATGACGCCCTGTTGAATAGGACCGGGAAGAGAATTAAATAAATTTAGCATCGTTGTGATGCCATCAACAATGGGCTTCAATATCCCTGTCAAAAACTTACCAAATGCAGCCTGAACAGATCCAATTGCAGAATTCAACAGATCCAGCGAGCCAGCAAAACCCTCTAAGTTTTTTTGCGCAGTCTCGGCAGCAACGCCTGATGAATTAGAGATAGTCGTAAAAAATGAATTTGTTTCTTCTGCGCTCGTATTAAGAAGCGAAATCCAAGCTGATCCCGCCTCATCGCCAAATAGAATTTTGGCCGCTAATGATCGTTCAGTGGATGAGAAACCTTCAAACCCGGTGCGCAACGCATCCAGTAATTGAGGCATTGCTTTAAGGTTGCCGTTGGTATCAACAATGTCCGCGCCGATCTTTGTCAAAACCGTAGACATACGGCCCGTTCCTTTTGACAGTTGGGCAAACTCTGAATTTGTCCCGTTAGCGGCCCCTGCAAGCCGCGTTAAGCCTGTCCTAAGCGCTGTGCCCATCTGGCTAGCCTTGATGCCTGAATTAGCCAACAGGCCCGCTGCAGCGGCGGTTTCCTCAAGGTTGAACCCAAGGGATTTAGCGACTGGAGCGGCGTATTTCAGACCATCGCCAAGTTCAGCAACTGAGGTGTTTGCGTTGTTGGCCGTATTAGTCAGGATGTCAACGGCCTCCTCAGTTTGCTCAGCCCCCAGCTGAAAGCCTCCCATCGTGGCGACCACCACATCGCTCATGGTCCCAAGGGATTCACCCGCAGCCGCAGCGCCTTGGGCAATGCCGGGCATGGCGGCCTTTAGTTCCTCTGCTGAATAGCCTGCACGGGCAAGCGCTACAGACGCCTCTGAAAGTTCATTGGCAGTGAATTTTGTGGATCCGGCCAGCTCCAGCATGAACTGACTAAGTTCATCAAATGCAGCAGAATCCTCTCCAGCAATTGAAAGAGTTTGACGCAATGCCCGGTCAATTTCCGTGAATGCTGCAACCGATTCAGTAGCGGCACCCGCCAGCGCCTGTGGCAATTGCTGCAAAGGCTGAATCAAGCTCTGGCCAATAGCCAATCCAATCCCCTGCGGGATCCCAGATAAAATATCTTTAAATCCTTGCTGAATAGCAGCAACGGATCTTTTTGTGGTTTTCCGTAGATTAAATAAACTTTTGTCTAGTAATTGAATCCTTTGTTGAACTTTCTGGATGCCAACAGTATTGCCAAATGCGTCCTTAAAAGAATTACCTACCTTGTCATATTCATATCCTAATTTCTGTGCTCTCTTTACAAGAGTTGAAAGCGCCGTTTCTTGTGGCTTGAAAGCATTGCTAGCTTTCTTTGACTGCTCATTGAGCGTTGTGAAAAATGTTTTTAAAGACTCTGACGCCGGGGAGGTGTTGAGTCCTAACGTAAGATTAACGTCTCCAAGTGAACCCGACACGACAACACCCACTAGGTCAATCTAGGTTTCCTGAAAACACAAAAGGCCCCCATATAATGGGAGCCTTAAGCGATTTGGGAACGTTGATCTAGAAAATGCCGGGGATTAGCTGACCGGTCAAAGCATAAGCTCCAATGGCCGCAATCACTCCGAGCATTGCTGCTCTGCCGTTAATTTTTTCGGCTTTCTCGAAGTGGTCAGTTTCGTGATGAGACATAATTAAAAATGATCCCCTAAAGCATTCCAATCAAGCGGCCAGAGTCAGACCCAGTGGGCCATATCCTGCAGCCTCAACTGTATAGCTGACGATGGTGCCAGCTTCCACAGATTCAGAGAATCCTTGGAGAGTTGCATAACCGAAAATGTTCTCACCAGCAGGGGTGACGCGGCCAATCTTGATACGCAGACCACCGGCCACGTTGTTCATTTCAGCCAAACGCATTACCTGATATGCAGGATCACGGTAGTCCGTCACACCAGCCAGGGAGATCGACCAGGACTTGGAAGTTGCCACGCTCTGGTTGTATCCAGAATCATCAGAATAAGTAACAACATCTTCAGAACTTGTGTCAGTGCTGAGACTTGCATCAGTCAAACCGACAAGCTGGCCAATGGTTGGCTCAGTTGCACTCAGAGGAACAATGTCCACGGAATCAACATCAATCTCAGCAGGCGTTGCACCCTGTGCCACTACAGCAGTCAGGGGGATGATGTTTGCAGGCGTAATGTCAATAAATGCGCCAGCACCTGCAGAAATACCACCAGTGACGGAATCGGTATCGACTTCAGCAGAAAGTACAGGACGAATGTAAATCTGAAAGCCGAAAGCAGAAGTAAAATTAGCCACGATAAAAACCTGAAAAAGGGTTAACAAACCCCAGGCAGGTTCCCGTTAATTACTCAACACAAGCCACAGGCCATTTAGGCAGTTGAAAGAAATACTGCCCTTGTCCTGCTACTTCGTCGGCGGCTCCTAATGGGTTGGCGTAGCCACCGGGGAAAATATGTAAAAGACGCTCAACAGCGGCCCTTAAATAAAGGGGTTCGCTAGGGAATTGTGTAAGGCGCATTGAAAAACTTTGATCCACATAAACCTCTGGCCCAAGGAAACGCACAGATTGAAATGAGGAATATTTTTCAATAACGCATAAAACACCAGACGCGCTGATAATATCCTCAAGGGGATTTTCAGCGACCGCGACTAACAGAGCTGTTTCTGTGCCTGCCTGAAATTGGATAGTTCCGATAAAACCCATAAAGGTTGAATCAGCCACCAAGACGTCATAAATGTCCTCGGATGATGATATTTCGGTATAAGAAACAGGCATCAACATTCAGGCGTCGTTTACAGTTTTCCAAGCTGGAAAACTTTTTCTGATAGCCGAAAAGGTGCTCCATGAAAGTCAGCAACCTGTACCTAATTCCGGCTGAGTTTCTAAGGTGAATACGGACAGAACTCTGCCAATTAGGGCAACACCTTCTGACCACTTATTTCACCTAGAAGCTATGAACTCCGCTGATGCGAGGCGCTTATGGCGTCGTGCGATTAAATCCGCATGGAATGACCAGTGTGCGTATTGCAACGCCTCACCGTTAGACGACAAATCTCTAACAATTGATCACGTAAAACCACGCTCCGCAGGTGGCGCGGACACTGCATCAAACTGCATTCCGGCCTGTCATCGATGCAATCAAGACAAGGGATCTGAAGAGTGGGTTAGTTGGTATCGCCGCCAAGATTATTATGATCCGTGGTATGAAGTAGAAATCAGACATTGGCTCAAAACTGGCGAATGTCTCAGGACATCTGCGGAAGATAAACACCCTCACGAGCAACAAAGCTTCCGTCAAATTCCGGAATCGCTAGAGTTAATCGACGCTTCCCTAACTTAACTCTTACGTGCCGCCCAAAAGCCTCACCAGAGGCCAGCAGAAGCCCCTCCAGTCCTCCATTCACTTCTTTAGGCGCAAGGATAAGCACATGCTCCCCAAACGCCGCTATGGGGTCAGGGGCCGCCTCTGGCTCTCCGTGTTTCATATCCGCATAAATCGAAAGTGTCCATGTTGGTAGCTCACCAGATTTAAGTAATGCCATATAAGCTGCAGCCGGTTCAGCGTCAGGTGTATTGTCAGCATCTTTTGAACTGAAAAAGTAAAAGTCTTTTACTTGATATGGTTTGCGTTGCCGTTTTGTGTCTCTATTAATGTTGGCCGTCAAACAAGCAAGATTTGCTATAGGCATTTCAAGCGAATGGTATTCTTCGCGCTTTAACTCACGACCCTTAAGTAAAGCTTGAATGACATAGTTGATGCCAAGCTCTCCAAATTTTTCAGGCACAAAGGTTAAATCCCCCGGCCACAATTGCCGGACCTCCCAATAGATATCAGCCCAATCTAGGGCTGGAGGCTCTCGGTAAGTTCCGGCGTGGACTTTCCCAGATCCTCGCGCACTTGATCCTCATCCTCCCCTGAGTCATCATCACCGCTAGCTGTTTGCTCATTCAGTGCTACTGCATAGATTTCTTGAATCAAGGTCTGCCCCAAGTTCCTGGCATCATCAGCCGTGAAATCATCCATACCATCAACACGAAAACGAATCAGCGCCGCCGCCGTGACGGCCTGCCGATCCCATTGGTTTCTAAGCAAAAACGCGCAAAGTTCTTCAATCTCACGCGCATACTTAACCCGCCAATTTTCTTCTTTCTCTGTAAATTTAAAATCATCTTCCTTTCTTGCTAGTGCCGCTGCAACCGTTTTAGTTAGGAATCTATGAGCAGCCAACGGATCAATTTTTTGTGCCTTAGCAACCTTATTTGAGATCCTAGCAATTTCCAAAAACGTTGAATTAGTCGCAAGCTGATCATTAATCCATGACTGTTCACGGACAGTTAAATCACCAAATAGCGGTATCTCAATAATGCCAACCTTAGGATTTCCAACCTCTACAGGTTCAAAAGCCGGGGCGACCTTAAAGGGAAGTTTTGCCATGGATCAAGTCTGAAGCGCCTGAGTATTCCTAACCCTGTGGCCGGGTGAATTTAATTATGTAAGCTTTCAGTTTTTGTTCAACTGGATATTGCTCAATACCTGAACAACCGGGCACAGCCTCAGCGCCCAACATCACAGCTTTAACCCACGGGCGACCGGGGATAGTTCGCAACACGCCAGGATTTCCCCAGGGATGAATTGTTGCACCAAAATACACCGCAGCAGCATAATCAACGCCCCAAGTCCAGTTAGCCCGTAGCGCCGCTTTGTTCAACCTAAAGCTACGAGATTGTTTCAAATCTCCGGTATCAACAATTGAACGTTTTGCCCCTGCCATCGCCTTAGGTGCCCGCGCTGTCCTGTTGGTGTTGCTTGGCGGCTGCTGTCCTAATGCTGTGTAATAACTAAATGATTTCTCAGATAGCGTCATCTGTGACGCGCCGAATCTAGGCGTCACACCGCCATGATCATTTCTCCACCCCCAATGTTCACCAGAAATAGCAGCATCAAAACGGCCAGTAAGTTCCGCAGCTACAACGCCAAAAGCCTTTTCCGCCGCTGCCCGTAACGCTGAATTAGGATCTCCAGTTACTTCATAATTAATAGTTGCTAAAAGTTTAGCCATTAGCCCAACATACCGCCATCAATATAAAGCTCATCACCTAAGGCCCCTCTGATAATTTCACCGATACCCTCCGAGCCATAACGGCCTGATCGCATTAAAAACCTCATGTCAAGTTCACCCGTTCCGGGAATTGACAGTTTCGCTTGTGCGTTCTGTTCCACACCCGGTGGCAGAATCGCCGAATAATCCCAATTAGTAATGGTTAACACATCAATTGTCCGATATTCGGCAGCTTGCTCTGGAGTGACTGCTGCCCAGGCCGTGCAGTATCCATGAAATGGCATTGGCAAACCTTCGACGGCAGGCAATCCAAGGCTTTTCTCCATTCGATATTCCCGGCCAATACGGCGCAAAAATGCTCTGATTAAATATGCTTGACCCTGCACCAATTTCATACCATCGCGGCCCCCTGTTCTGGAGTTTGCGCCATACCAGAGAATCCGCGCATTAGCAAACGGTGCCAGCGGTGAATGATTGCTCATGATCTAAACATTGGCGTATAACCTCTACCGCCCTCAGTAAAATTCATATTCAAAGCTGTCTGAATTTCGCTCACAATTCTTGCCATTCTCTTTTGAATTCCTTCTGTTTGCATTTCAGTCAGGGACGTATTACCACCCTGATGAAATAACTCAGTATCATATTCAACAACGTCTGCCTTTCTCATTGGCGCAGATGTTCCTTCCCAGTTAGGTGTGCTTTGTATCTCAGTTTTCTTTGTTTCTAGATCTGTCCATTCCTTCATTCCTAGCTCGATATCTCTAACAGCAGGCACATCTAGCTCTGCCGTTGTGTTCATGTTGATCGTCAAATCACCGAGACCTTGCAAAGTAACAGGCACATGCAGCATTCTTCGCAGTAAATTACGCACCTCATCGCGGGTCAGAAATAGCGGCGCTACATTATCCCCCCAAATCTCGCTAACGGGCGGGACTCCGCTTGATATTACATAGGGTTGACCAGCCACGGGAACAAACGCAATCTGTCCCCTCAGGTTTCCAGTTAATCGCTAATTTGAGATCTCAACCATTCGCGCCCATCCTCATCAACAAATGGATCAAGCTGTTTCATATGAGTTGCCATTTTTTCACGCAGGCGTTCATCAGCTTTTTCTGAATTGCGATTAGCTGATGTGGCCGCCTCGGATTCTTCAAATTCAATCGTGACACGCTCCGCTGTCATCTTAGAAAACTGATTAACAGCAACCTCATCTCTTCGATGGATTGCAAGAGCAAACGCTAAGAACTGGCCAAAGTTTTCTTGAAATCTCATCAGATGGCACCGGGATTTTCGATCACGTTTTGGCGTGTTTCCTCAAGGGTTGTAAATAACAAATTCCTTGTGGTCCGTGAAGCATTCCAGCCGCCGTAATAAGATCCCCCGTGGCTATAGGGCATTGATGCCCACTCAAGCGCCGTTGCATTAGCGGCAGGCACAATCCCATTTCCTGTCGTGATAAATCGCCAAATAGCCGGGCGCTTCTGTTGGATCAGACAGATAAAAGCTTTGTCCTGTGTAGCCTTGTCGAAAGACTCAGACCCCTGTAAGCAACCGGTATTAAGCAAACTCTGCAGCGTAATGCCAATGATTTGATATCGGCCAACCGCGCTAACTTTGCCGTAACGCTGTGCGGTTCTGATCTCGGAAACTAAAACCTCAGCAGCTGGTTTGCCAAATACTTTTTTGACGCCATCCCTGCCAAGGTCATAAGGCCTCCCACGGTTGGCAGCGTCATAACCTCCCGCAGTTCCTGATTCAGCAGCGCCGATAAGATCAGCAAGCGGAGCAACAACTTGTTCAATCTTGACCGGCTCAGGTTCAGGAAGTGCTGGATCTTCTTTGATAGTGGAAGGCGTGAGCAAGTTGGCAAACACTGCCGGAAATAGAAGAAAAAATTTCATTGGTGATTGAGAAATGCAATAGCCGCAGCGGCACGACGTCCGGCTTTTGCGTGCCGGTAGCGCGTGACCTCTGACGGGGAACGCTCGTAAGCGCGTCTGGCCAGCGCTGCCTCTGTGAGCAGCTGCAAAACCACGGGATTCCTTAGGGTTGTCTCTGTTCGCATCGTTATAACTACGAGACAAAATAAAGAGATAGCCGGAGCTTATTTCCTAAGTCCGGATCAATTTCCTCAAAATCTTTCACAGCAGCATCACGCATGACGGGAGGCATAAGCAAAATGTCCTCCAAAGTTGTTCGCAATACATGCCCATCAATTTCATTGCGGACATCGCGCATCTGTTCATCAGTCAACATCAATCAATGCCCCATCAGATAGAACGGGATAGGATGCCATCACGGGCTTTTTCGTGATCCACCATTGCTTTAAATTCGGCGAAAGTTTTTCCCAATAGATAGTAAAAACTTGCTGCCAGTGGTGGCCGGTGCCATCCGTCCCCGTCACTGCATAGCTCGGACATCGAGCTGCCGCAAGGTCTGGAACAAAACGCCTTCCAACTCGATTCCAGCTCGGTTGCTTGCCCCGCCATACGGTAGAACAGCTAGGCCATGGCAATTCTTCGCGGTCATACAAACGGCAGCAAGGGCCCTGAACCCTGTATGTCATTCGCCCGCCTGGCGACATAAAACGCCAGTCAGCTGGGATTATTTGGGACGACGGTTCAACAAACACAAAAAACACGCGATACAACAGAACACCAGGAAATCCAGCAAAAATTCATTTGCCCTTAGAAGGCTCTGCAAGGCCTGCTAGCCCCCTATTGGCACGCTCATGCCTGAACAAGGCCGGAGGCCTGCTGTAGGGGCTCCTAGGCAGCGCTCAGGGGTTGTCTGAGTTCGCATCACGGTGGATAATAGCCGGACAGGTTAAAACCACTTCATCACTAAACCGCACATCGCCAATATCCGTGAAAAATCCAATGCAACCGGTAATGATATCAATACTCATCACATAATCTATGACATTATCGACATCGCTATAAAACAATTTTTCAACTGTGTAATCATTACCCCGGCGTTCTGCAATCCGGCCAGACTTAAAAACGATCCGTAAAACCTGGCTCATGATGTAACAGTCTCATTAAAGTTTACCGTCTTCTGGGAATTGCTTTCTGATTTCCTCTTGCGTCATTCCATCGGCTTTCATCTGGTCGATCTCATCTTGTGTTTTAACTAAGTCTTTTGTCTGTCGCTTCATTTCCCGTTGCTCAGATTTTAAATTTCGCTCTTGCTTCTTAGTGGTTGTCGGCTTGTCGATCACTTTCTGGGTCGCCGCTTCCGTCTTGACAGGATCCGGCTGCGCCTGTCCGCCCGGTATCCAAACCGGTTTAATTGCTTCAGCATCCTTACCCTTTAAAAACTTTTCTGTATTGGTAGGCATCGCTAAATATTTCTCAGCGTCAAGCTTGCTCTTACCTGAAGATTGCATCCATTCTTTAAATCGTTGTTCCCTGATTGCCATCCATCCGCCATCATCTAAATACTCCGCAGCGCCTTCACGCTTCTTTGATTCAGATCCGCTATTCATTACCCCTGATTCCTCTAGCATTTCATCCGTCACAGGGGCAACCGTGCATCGACATCTTGGATGCGCGGGAATTGCTTTTTCTAAATCTGAAATCTTATAAATAGCCCCCTCACGCGAAACGCAATATGGGCAGCTGCGCTCACCCGTGGCAGACCATCGCCCGTACTTAATCCCCATCCGTTCATACTCACGGTTTTGCCCCTGCACATAAGCGCTGGCAAGTTCTGTTTTTGCGATCAGATCCGCCCGGTCCTGTAACCGCATAACAAACCCCGTTCGAGCCGTCACGCTTAGCTCATCTTTGGGAACCAGGATTGTCTGGCCATACCCCCGCAGCGCCTGAGCGATTTGCGCCTGAGCACCCCGCCATCCCTTACCAGTCTGAAGCGCTCCTAGCGTGGCCTCTGTGACCTTCTGGCGTAGCTCTGCCCTCTCCTTAGTCCAGAATGCCCGAAGCCGTTGCCCGGCCACTGTCTGTGCCGTTGTGGGCATTTGTTGAATTGTTTCCCTTCCTTCCTCATAATCAACTAAACCCTTATCAACAACCGAAAGTAAATCAACTCCAGCATATTCACCCATCATATAAGCAGCATTTAAATCATCCTCATAAATTCCTATTATCTGTTTCATTGTTTGGGCGTCCAGCAAACTATTGCTAGCGGCAACCAATTCTTTGTATCGGGTAATTTCTTTTTCAATTGTATAGCGGTTGAACGGCTCTCCTGATTCCTCCATCTTTTCAATATAATTTGCATACGCTTTCCTCAATCGCCTCAACGTTTTGTTGATCGATTGTTTCATTGCCGCTGTAATCCGATCGCGATTATATGATTCAAGCTCCTCCAAATCTTTCGTGAATTGGAGAAGCTGTTCATCCTGAATCGATGCCTGTGACAAGGTTATCCCATGGCTGGCCTAGCTTTCCGATTAGCAGGCCGGATAAGACACTGCGCCGGTTGAACTAAGTTCGAGCCTCCGCAAAAGCCCGGTCGTGTCCTGTTTGATTTGGGCCTTCAATGTGTCGGGAGTCCAGCCCAACATCAAACTTTCGTCGTCATCAGTGACGATTGGTGATGTTGTGGTGCCATTTTGAGAGCGAACCGTAGTGTTGGTGAACTCCGAGGGGTCGCCGTTCTGTGAAACAACGGTAATCGGTACATCAGCTTCGACATAGCCGGGCCCAAGGTTCCCGCTTAGCTGAATCACGGAAGGATCGCCCGACAGGTCTGGCTCATTGGCAACCAACCCAGAACAGGGGAACGGTTGCTTTTCTGCGTCGGTTGTCTGATCGACTCCATCCGTCACGGGCACGTTGTCGCCATCGACCCCACGGTTGAGCGGGACGGTGTAGGCCAAAGTTGCCGCACCGGTCGTTGTGTCCCATTGGTAGACCTTCGCAGTGCCTTTGAACGGGGAAGCGATGGCAACG
>VMHT01142834.1_pt1 | contig 11794 bp, 9 predicted proteins | sample 4693611 | NCBI WGS metagenome assembly VMHT01 (sample SAMN12280063, study PRJNA550983) | marine metagenome | isolation source: seawater sampled from same location over 5 years 0.02-0.2 micron viral filtrate | place: USA: collected off the coast of southern California halfway between the port... ...
AGAGGAAGCTAACACCCACTTAGCATCAGTTGCACAAATAGCAGCTGGGCCATCCCATGGTTCTATAGTGCTATTTAAAAAATTGAATAGGTCTTGATGGTTTTTTGGCACTGTTTTACTTCTTTTTGACCAAGAGTCCGGAATCATCATTAACTTAATTAATGGGGCTAATTTTCCTGAGTGGGTTAAAAGTTCAAAAACATTATCAAGCGCGCCTGAGTCAGAAGAACTTCTAATAACGGGCTTTAAGTTTTTAACATCTTTAAAAAGTGGGCTGGACATATCTTGCTCGTGTATCTTCATCCAATTAATATTGCCTTTTACTGTGTTTATCTCACCATTGTGCGCTAGAGTTCGAAATGGCTGAGCTAAGTCCCAGCTAGGAAATGTATTGGTAGAATATCTTTGATGAAAAATAGCAAATCTAGAGGTTAATTTTTTATCATTAAGATCTGGGTAAAACTCTGACAACATTTCAGCTAAAAACATACCTTTGTAAACGATAGATCTTGAGCTGAAGGAACAGATATAAAAGTCTTTGATTTGCTTATCTCTTGCGACCTTTTCAATTTTTTTTCTAGTCTCAAATAAATTTCTCTCAAGATCATTTGTTTGTAACAACTCGTTTTTCTTAAACATTACTTGTGCGATTTCTGGCCGGTTTTGGTCTGCTGTTTTGCCAAGCACGCTTGGATTAATGGGAACTTGTCTCCAGCCATATATGTAATAATTTTCAGCTAATAATGCGGACTCAATAATTTCCCTGCATTTTTCTTGTTCAGAATAATCTGTTCTAGGAAGGAATACCATTCCAACACAAATTCTTTTATCTTCATCTAAAGTGTGACCTGTCGATAAAATTTTTTCTTTAAAGAAATCTGGAGCTATCTCAATTTGTATCCCTGCTCCATCTCCTGATTTTCCATCTGCATCTACTGCACCTCTATGCCAAATTGCTTTTAAAGCTTCAATTCCATAGTCAACAATCTTTCTGGATTTTTTTCCATTTGTAGAAGCAATTAATCCAACACCACAAGCGTCGTGCTCCATTTCTGCTTTGTAATTAAAGCTTTTTTCTAAAATTTTTTTATTTTTTTTATAATTTTTCATTTATTAAGCTGCTTGATAAGATTTATTTTTAGAAGCTTTTAATTTTAAATATTTTTCAATCTGTATAGCTGCGTCCCTTCCATCTCTTATAGCCCAAACTACTAAAGAGGCACCTCTAACAATATCTCCAGCTGCGAATACTCCATCAAGATTTGTCTGCATTGACTTTAGATCAATTTTGATAGTTCCCCACTGAGAAACTACTAATTCTGCAGCATTAAATAATTTTGGTAAATTTTCCGGATCAAATCCTAATGATTTAATAACTAGGTCTGCAGGAATGTTATATTCTGATCCCAAATCAACTTCAGGCCTTCTCCTTCCTGAAGAGTCAGGATCTCCTAATTTCATTTTATTGACCTCTACTGCTTCAACTTGTGTACTGCCAATGAAACTTTTAGGGCTAGTTAGCCAAATAAATTCTACGCCTTCCTCTATGGCATTTCCAACTTCTCTAGCTGATCCTGGCATGTTTTCTCTATCTCGTCTATATAAACATTTTACTGATTTAGCTTTTTGTCTTATCGATGTTCTTACGCAGTCCATGGCTGTATCTCCTCCACCGATTACAACGACATTTTTTCCATCTGCATTCAAGGTGCCATCATCAAACAATTTAACTTTATCACCCAAACCTTTTCTATTAGAGGCGGTCAAAAAATTCATAGCTGGAAAAATATTTTTTAAATTGTGACCAGGGATATCTATTTCTCTAGCTTTATAGACTCCTGTAGCAATTAATATTGCATCATGTTTCTCTTTTAGTTCACCTAAAGATTTATCTTTTCCAACCTCAAAGTTTTGAACAAATTTTATACCAGTCTCTTTCAATAGCTTAGTTCTTCGTTCAACAACAAATTTTTCTAACTTAAAATTTGGGATACCATAAATCAAAAGACCACCTGGTCTATCATATCTATCGTAAATTGTAACTTGATAGCCTAGTTTTCTAAGCTCTTCTGCACAAGCCATTCCCGCTGGGCCTGCGCCTATAATTCCGACTGATTGTTTTAATTCTCTTTTTACCTTAAAAGGTTTAATCCAGCCCTCATCCCAAGCAGTGTCGGTTAAATATTTTTCTATAGACCCAATAGTAACTGTTCCGTGACCTGATTGCTCTATAACGCAATTTCCCTCACAAAGTCTATCTTGAGGACATATTCTACCACAAACTTCAGGCATGTTATTAGTGCTTTGAGAAACTTCGTAGGCCTCTTTAAGTCTACCCTCTGCAGTTAGCTTTAACCAATCTGGAATATTATTTCCTAACGGGCAATGTATTTGGCAAAAAGGTACTCCACATTGAGAACATCTGCTTGATTGTTCAGTTGCTTTACTGGTTATATAATCTTTATAGATCTCATTAAAATCACCTTTTCTTTTGTCAGTACCTCTTTTTTCAGGCGTCTCTTGTTTGAGATCTACAAACTGAAGCATTTTTTTTTTCATCAGAGTGTAAATAAGTTATGTTTTTAACTAATGATAGTATTTAAAGGTCAATAACAATTACCTAAATTACAAAAAACCCAAAAAATTAATGTCTTTTTCTGCATACCTGCTATGCATTTAGAATTGCCAATAAAAAAACAATCTTTAAATCTATTTTTAAAACGTGATTGAAATTTTTATATTATCTGCAATTCAGGGAATAACTGAATTTTTACCTATAAGTTCTTCCTCACATCTAATCTTAATTTCAAAATATCTTTATTTTGATAATCAAAGCCTTTCGATAGATGTAAGTTTACATATTGGTTCATTTATAGCGGTATTGTTTTATTTCTATAAAGATATTATTAGCTTTTTTAAAAATAAAATTATTTTTTTTAAAATTTTTATCTCTGCGATACCAGTAATGTTTGTAGGATTTTTCTTAGTTGAAACTGGAATAATTGAAAAAATTAGAAATATAAAAATTATAGGTTTCACGACTATAATATTTGGTATTCTATTGTTTATAAGTGACAGGTTCAAATTAGAAAAAAATATAGATAAAAGTTTTACTTATAAATCAGCTCTTTTTATAGGATTTTTTCAAATTTTATCTTTGGTGCCTGGTGTAAGTAGATCTGGGATAGCAATCACTGCAGCGAGATTATTAAATTTTAAAAGAAATGATGCAGTTAAAATTTCTTTTTTAATTTCAATACCAATTTTGGGGGCAGTCTCAATTTTTGGTATCAAAAATTTAATTCTCTCAGACAGTTTGGGTTTTACTTATTTTAATTTATTATCGATTATTATTTCTTTTTTCTTCTCATTGATTACTATTAAATATTTTTTATCCTATATAAATAAATTTAATTTAAACATATTTGTATATTATAGAGTATTATTAGGACTCATTATTTTAACTATAGCTTATTTATAATAATATTGATAAACCAACTAGCAATATTATTATAATGATAAAAAAAAATATTACTGATTTTTGTAAAGAAAGATTTGTTATAAATTTCATTTTTTAAAATTTAATAAATTTTTTTCTATAAAACAATAAATTAATGTAAATAAATATTTTGAGCCCAACTCTTTAATTTTAAATTTTGACTCACCTTTCGTACGTCCTATCCAATTAATTGGTATAATTTTGTATTTATAATTTCTTGAAATAATCTTTAAAGGTATTTCTAAAAAAATATTAAAACTTTCAGAAATAAGGGGGCTTATTTCTACTAAAGTTTGTTTTTTATAAATTTTAAATGCATTAGTGTAATCGTTATATGTATTCCAAAAAATTAAGCTTACGAAATAATTAAATAATCTATTTAAAATTAATTTTTGAAATGGATATTTGGTGACTTTTGATTTTTTTAAAAATCTTGAACCTAAGATCGCATCATAATTTTCCTTATTAATCAAATTATTATAATTAATTAAATCATTAATATCATCAGATTGATCGGCCATCATAATTGCAATATTTAAACCTAGAGATTTTTTTATTCCCAAGTTTATTGCACCGCCTAAACCTTTTCTTGTATTGTTTAAAACTTTAAATTCTTTTGAGTCTGAAAATAACTTTTTAGCTTTTTCAAAAGTATCATCTTGGCTAAAGTCGTTTATGATTAATACCTCATAACTTATATTATTTAGGTTTTTAGAGTAATATTCCATTAAATCATTAAGATTATCTGACTCGTTTCTTACTGGTATTATTATAGAAAGCATAAATTAGTTTATTTTTAAATATTAATAAGTTAATTAAAATATAATGAAAATACTTATTACAGGTGGATGCGGATTTGTAGGCTCAAATATCGCTATTTTTTTAAAAAAAAAAATAAAAAACGTAAAAATTGTAAGTTTAGATAATCTATCTAGGAATGGATCTTCAATTAATCGCGACAGACTAAAGAAATTTAATATTAAGAATTATAATATTAATTTAGAAAGATTTGAGCAGCTCAAACCTTTGCCTAAGTTTAATTTAGTAATAGATTGTTGTGCTGAACCAGCAATCGAGGCTTCTAAAAAAGATCCAAATAGAGTCTTTGAAACAAATTTAGTTGGAACTTTCAATATTTTAAAAAAAAGTATTAAAGATAAGTCTAATATAATTTTTTTATCGTCAAGTCGTGTATATTCTATAAAAAAATTAAGAAGTTTAGTTAAAAATTTAAATATTTCAAAGCCACTTAATTTAAAGTATAAAATTAATGAACATTTTGATACTTCTGATGTAAGCTCACTTTACGGATATACCAAACTTTCTTCGGAAAAACTTATTAAGGAAATGTTTTATAATTATGGTCTCAAGTATATAATAAATAGGTTTGGTGTAATTGCGGGTCCATGGCAATTTGGGAAGCAAGACCAGGGTTTTGTGCCGCTATGGGTTGCGCGTCATTTTAAAAAAAAAAAAATTTCCTACATTGGTTTTGGCGGTTTTGGAAATCAAGTGCGCGATGTGATCCACATAGAAGACGTATGTGAAATTATTTATATTCAAATAAAAAAAATGAATAAAATTTATAATAACACGTTTAATATAGGGGGCGGTTTGGCTAATGCAATATCTCTGAAAGATTTAACACAGTATTGCCAAAGAATCGTAAAAAATAAAGTTAAAATTGGAAAAATTCGAAACACATCTAATTACGATATACCGTATTTTGTTACTGATAATAAAAAAATAAAAAAATTCTATAATTGGATCCCAGCAAAAAATATAATTGATATAATAAATGATATTTATATTTGGTTAAATAAAAATAAAATGTTACTAAAGCACTTCTAATGAGTATAGCTTTAATAACAGGATCTTGTGGATTAGTGGGCTCTGAGTCTGCTTTATTTTTTTCTAAAAAAGGATTTAAAATTGTTGGCATAGATAATAATGCAAGAAAATCTTTTTTTGGTAAAGATGGAGATATTTCTTGGATAAAAAGAAAATTATTTAAAAACATTCCTGGATATAAACACTACCAATTAGACATAAGAAGTTATAACTCCTTAGAAAAAATTTTTAAAAGATTTAAAAAAAATATATCTATCATCATCCATTGTGCTGCACAACCATCTCATGACTGGGCAAAAAATAATGCCTTCGTTGATTTTAATATAAATGCTTTGGGAACACTTAATCTGTTAGAACTTACAAAGATGTATTGTCCTGAGTCTCCTTTCATTTTTATGTCCACAAATAAAGTTTACGGTGACAACCCTAATCTTTTACCTTTGATAGAAAAAAAAACTAGATGGGAGATTAGTACTAAAAATAAATTTAGTAATGGTATAGATGAAACGATGTCTATAGATAATTGTACTCACAGCTTCTTTGGTGCATCCAAAACTTATGCTGATCTTGTAGTCCAAGAATACAGCAAAAATATTGGCTTAAAAACTGCATGTTTCAGAGCGGGGTGTATTACAGGCCCAAATCACTCTGGTGCTCAACTTCATGGTTTTTTATCTTATTTAGTAAAAGCTGCTATTAATAAAAAAGAGTACACTTTAATAGGACATAAGGGCAAACAAGTTAGGGACAACATACATAGTTATGATTTGGTTAACTGTTTCTGGCAATATTATAAAAAGCCTTTACCCGGAAGAATTTACAATACTGGAGGGGGTAGATTTTCAAACTGCTCAGTGATTGAAGCTCTTAATATTGTAGAGGAACTTATTGGCAATAAAATCAAAAGAAAATTAATTAAGACCAGTAGAGTCGGTGATCATATTTGGTACATATCAAATATGAAAAGATTTAAAAAAGATTACCCTAAATGGAAGCAAGAGTATTCAATAAAAGGTATAATCAAAGAATTAGTTGAAAAATTTTCTTTGTAAAAATTGAGCACTATATAGTGACAGAAAAATCTGAAAAGGTAAAATAATTAAGTTATATCTTGGTAGAATAAAAAAAATAGAAAAAAAGAAAATACTAAAAACGTAATACAAAGTTATAAATTGAAAAAAACCTTTTTTTTTAATTAATAAAAAAATACCAATTAAGCTTAATATTGAAATAAATATCTTTGGAACAATATGAAAGAAATTGTAATATCCTGGATATGATGAATCCAAGTTGACAAATGAAAATGATAAGACCTTTTTAAAATAATTTTCTGTAAATAAAATAGGATCATTTTTTATGTACTTAAAAGCTTTTTCTTTATAAAAATTATCTAAGTTAATTTCAAAATATTTGTCCGATTTGATTCCTAAATTTTTAATTTTAAATTCTTCATCGATCACAGCAGGGTTTCCTTCTACCTTGAACTGCTTGTAATTTCCTTTAAGTAAATTATATCCAAAAGATTTTGTTAAGATTAATTGATCAAAAACTATATAATTTCTAATTAGATGGGGTGAAATAAAAATACATGTGACTAAGGAAACAATAAGAAATGGTTTAACATCTAACTTATAATATACAAATATATAAACTATTGTTAGGAAAAAAAAAATCACAAATTCGCCTCTTATTAAAATCAATAATGCTGAAATAAAAGAAAAAAATAATAAATTTTGAATATTTTTTTTCGAAAAAATTTTCACCATAAAATAAAGAAATAGAATAATTAAAAAAAGTTGGAGTGTAATTGAAGAAATTTGAGTTGATGCATAAATGTTAACAGGGAAAAATGCAAATATCGCGCATCCAAATAATTTTATTTTTTTATTTTTAAAATTTATTAAAATATTATAAAAAAAATAGATACTAATTGAACTTAAAATAATTTGAGAGAAAATAATTATTTTTGTTAAGTTTTCTGTGTTCTGTGCAACAAGAGATCCGGAAATTAAGCTTGAACCAATCTCACCTGAAATAGTTTGCAGTGTTAAAATGAAGTAAAAATATAGAGGTGGCATAAATACTGATGGCAGAACTGTGTCTCCTGCTTTAGCATAGAGAGGGAGAGTGTTAAATTCACCTGTGACCACATTGAAACCCAGAGTATTCGAAATATTATAATTATGTAATAAATACGACCATTCATTTATCAGCCTTGGATCCGAGATGTATAATGAAGCAAAAACTTTAATTAAAAAACTAAACAAAATAATTTGAGTTAAAGGGTTTAAAATTTTATTTTTTTTCATAAATTTGGTGCGCCTGCTAGGATTTGAACCCAGAACCTCCTGGTCCGTAGCCAAGCGCTCTATCCAGTTGAGCTACAGGCGCTCATTAATTAAGCATAAATGTTTATATTTTTTGAAATACGAGCATGTTATAAATAAATATCACAAATCAATAAAAAAAATGAGTTTTTTTTCTAATAAAAAGTTATTCAAAGGTAACCTCATAGGTTTGTTGCTTGCAATTTTACCAGTGAGTTTTATTGCCGGAAATTTAGCCATTAATATCAATATTTTGATAATTATCATTAGTTCAGTAATTTTTTTTAAAACAGACATATTAAAAATTAAATATCATTTATTAGATAAAATTTTAATTCTTCTTTTTTTATTCATACTTTTTACTGGTGTGTATAATGATCTTTATTTTATTTTAAATAATTTAGAATGGAAACCTCATTTTTCAACTATTTATAAATCTATTGCCTTTTGCAGGTTTCTTTTGTTGTATTTTATTTTAAGATTTTTAATAGAAAAAAATATTATCAATTTAAAACTTTTTTTTATCTCTTGTTTTATTTTCACTGTTTTTGTCTGCTTTGATATTTTTTATCAGTTTTTTAATAAAGAAGATTTATTTGGTTTTAAAATAATTGGAAGAAAAATCAGCGGACCTTTTGGAGAAGAGCTTATTGCTGGTGGGTATATTCAAAGATTTTCTATTTTTTCTTTGTTTCTAATGCCTTTGTTCTTATTAAAAGAAAAAAATATCAACTTCTATATTGCTCAAATAATTCTATTTTTTATTTTTATCATAGGAATTATTCTTTCTGGAAATCGAATGCCACTTCTCATTTTTATTTTCGTAATTTTTTTAATGCTACTATTTCAAAAAAGTTTGAGAAAGTTTTTGTTGCCATTTTTAACAATTATAACTGTTGTATTTGTTCTTTTTTATAAGTTCAACTTTGAGATTAAAAATAACTTCACAAGTTTCTATAAACAGTCTTCTAAAATTTTTATCTACACAATAAATAGGGATTTAAACAATAAAGATGCTCCTCAATATTTAAGAGAATTTTCAACATTTTATGACACATGGTTAATGAATAAATATATTGGTGGGGGAATTAAAAATTTTAGATACTATTGTCATGAAAGACCAAATATTGATAGATCTTTGAAGTTTGTTTGTAATATGCATCCGCATAATTATTATTTAGAAATTTTAACTGAAATAGGTTTGATAGGTTTACTAATTATTTCAACAGTTTTTATTATAATTTTATATTTGTCTCTCTTTAAAAAATATTTTTACAGATCCGGTATGAAAAATAACCTTATTGTTGCTCCTTTTATGTTTGCCTTTTTTGCAGAGATATTTCCCATAAAAAGCACTGGCAGTTTTTTCACTACAGGTAATGCTACATACTTGTTTTTAATAATGTCAATATTGGTAGCTATAATAAGAAAAGAAAATATAATTGAAAAAGAAATTTAAAAATATAAATTAATAATTATGAAAGATGTTGTTATTGCCTCTGCTGTCAGAACTGCGGTTGGGTCATTAGGAAAATCACTTAAAAATGTAAAGGCTCATGAATTAGGTGCTTCTGTAATTTCTGAGTCATTAAAGAAAGCACAATTGGCTAAAGAGGACATAGATGAAGTAATATTGGGCCAAGTGCTCACAGGTGGTGAAGGACAAAATCCTGCCCGACAAGCTGCAATCAAATCTCAAATACCAAAAGAGAAACCGGCTTATGTTGTAAATCAAGTTTGTGGTTCCGGCATTAGGTCTATTGTTTCGGGTTATCAAAGCATACTTTCGGGATGTTCAAATATCGTTGTAGCAGGTGGTCAAGAAAATATGTCTTTGGCGCCTCACTCAGTTCATTTAAGAGATGGGAAAAAACTTGGTGATGTAGAATTAATTGATACGATGATTAAAGACGGTTTATGGGACGCATTCCACGGGTATCACATGGGCATGACTGCAGAAAATGTTGCGGAAAAATTTCAAATCACTAGAAAAGAACAAGATGTATTTGCACTTAAATCACAGAAAAAAGCATTAGAGGCTCTAAAACAAAATAAATTTAGAGAAGAGATAATTAATTACAATATTAAATCAAAAAATGCAGATGTAAATTTTAACAAAGATGAACATCCCCGGGAGGGCATTAATCTTGATGCGTTGGCCAGGTTAAAACCTGTATTTAAAATTAATGGCACAGTAACTGCTGGAAATTCTTCTGGAATAAATGATGGAGCCGCTGTTGTAACTTTAATGTCAAGCGATGAAGCTGAAAAAAGGGAAATTGAAAAATTAGTTTCAATCAAATCATGGGCAAGTTGTGGGGTCGATCCTGCGTTAATGGGGACTGGTCCAATTCCGTCTTCTAAAAAAGCTTTGGAGTTGGCGGGATGGGATATTAATGACGTAGATTTATTCGAAATAAATGAGGCATTCGCAGCTCAAAGTTTAGCTGTATTGAAAACGCTTTCCATTCCCGATGAGAAAGTAAATGTAAACGGGGGTGCTATTGCTTTAGGACATCCAATAGGAGCATCGGGAACTAGAATAATGGTCACTCTTATACATGAAATGATAAAGCGTGATGTCAAAAAAGGTTTAGCAACTCTTTGTATCGGCGGTGGTATGGGTATCACAATGTGTGTTGAAAGATAAGTTGGTTTTCAATGGAATTGCCTGTTGTTAATCACCCTGACTACGTAGCCAAAATTAATGATGATAACAAATTTCCTATAAAAAAATTTGGAGCTTTAGCAGAATATCTATTAAAAGAAGGTATAGTAAGACAATTTCACATACCTAAAGAATGCTCCATTGATACAATGAAAACATCTCATTGCCTAGAATATATAAATCATATTAAAAATAAAACTTTAGATCAAAAACTTCAAAAAAAAATTGGCTTTCCTATTAATGAAAGTGTTGCTCGAAGATCATTTGTTGCAACAGGCGGAACAGTTTTAGCAAGTAGACTTGCATTGGACTCAAAATTAGCGTGCAACACAGCAGGTGGTAGCCACCACGCTACATTTGACTGTGGTGCTGGTTATTGCGTCTTTAATGATGTAGCTGTAGCAGCCAATTACTTGAAAAATAGAGCGTACGCAAAAAGAATACTTATAATCGATTTAGATGTTCATCAAGGAAATGGAAATTCAGAAATATTTAAAAATGATAAAGATGTTTTAACTTTTAGTATGCACTGTGCCTCTAATTATCCTGCAAAGAAATCAAAGAGTGATATTGATATTGAACTTAAAGATCGCATGGAAGATGAGGAGTACTTAAATATTCTTCATAAAAATTTAAAAGAACTAAACAGATATAAGCATGACTTTGTATTTTATGTAGCTGGAGTTGATATTCATTGCGAAGATCGTTTAGGTAAACTTAAAATTACTGATGAAGGAATTAATAAAAGAGATCAAATGGTAATTGAAAATTTTTATTCTAAAAATGCTCCTTTATGTGGTGTTTTAGGCGGAGGTTATAACAAGGATTTTGAAAAACTTATTGAGCTTCATTCAATGTTACACAAAAATTGCGCGAAAATTATTTAAAACTCAGCCCTAATTACCTTTAATAGGAGTTCCAGGTTTTAAGGCCGAGCATTATTAATACTAGTTTAAATTTGGGTAAAAATTAATACCAGAAAATGACGCGCTACGATTTTAGCTGTGACAAATTTTCAAAAAATTTTAAACTCTCTGGATTAGCTATTGCCTCTTTATTATTGATAGTTTCCCCATGAATTACTTTTCTGACAGCTAATTCGACTATTTTACCACTTTTTGTCCTAGGAATTTCTGGCACTTTAATAATTATTGAGGGAACGTGCTTTGGAGAACAGTTTTTTCTTATTCTTGATTTAATTGATTTTATTTTTTTATCATCTAACTCTTCATTGTTTTTTGTAGTAATAAATAAGACAATCCTTACATCATCATTATAATCTTGTCCTACAACTAGCCCTTCAGTAATGAAATCGATATCTTCAACTTGTTGATAAATTTCTGATGTTCCTATTCTTACCCCTCCAGGGTTTAACGTAGCATCAGATCTTCCTCTCATAATAAAACCATTATTTATAGTTCGTTCAATGAAATCACCATGATGCCAAAT
>VMHT01164229.1_pt1 | contig 11793 bp, 12 predicted proteins | sample 4693611 | NCBI WGS metagenome assembly VMHT01 (sample SAMN12280063, study PRJNA550983) | marine metagenome | isolation source: seawater sampled from same location over 5 years 0.02-0.2 micron viral filtrate | place: USA: collected off the coast of southern California halfway between the port... ...
AAATGTTTATAAACACGAAGGTTCATCTCATTTACATGATAATAAAATTAAAGGTTTTAATGATGAACTATGCAACTATTATGAAGGGGCTTATTGTTATATTAAAGTCATAAAAGATAATGATAAAGATATGATAAATGAAATGAGTGATTTTAATGATATGTTAATAAATGATTATGATATTAATTATGACATGATTTATAACATATTTATTAAAAATGAGACTGATGATTATAATAATATTAATTTTAATAATTTAAAAGTATAAACTATAATAATTCAACAAGTATTTTAATATAATTTTTTTTTTCTTAATTTTTCTATAATTCATTTTATACTTAAAAATAAAATCTATATATATAGTTAAAAATGAAATCATATACAATGTACCTTTATCACAATAATGAAAGGATTTTCAAGAATAAATTATTTACTGATGATATGCAGAAAATATATCAAGATATGAGCCATAAATTAATTATCAATGGTTTTAAGAATAATATGAGTATCGATACACAAATCTCAACTTATAAGATTTTCATGGATAAAATATATAATATGAAAGTCAATTGTTATAAAATTAGAGCATCTGATCTATTGATGTATTGCTCATGTTTTTTCGCCCTTCATAAGTTGAATCAAGTATCTCCCGATAATTGTATCATCATTAAGAATAAATATTAAGCTTAATAATTTTATCTTTTATCTTTTTTTAACATTCTCTTTCATATTTTATTTTTCTATAACACATGATTATTTTTTTCCATCTATCTGATTATTATATTAAGCTTAATATTAATACTTAAAAAATAAAATCTATGTATTAGTATAGAATAAAATGAATAACCTTCAAGAAACAGTAAAAGATTTCCTTGATGAGTTTTACCCTGGTAATGCACAACAAAAATCAAGGTGGAAATATAGATTGAAAAGAATGGAAGACCCATCACAATTAAAAAACTCTGATTTAGCAATGTATAATCTTCTACTATTCGCATCACGCAGAAATGGTGGAGAAAACATTAAACCATTACGTATTGGTGTAATGCCTTCACAACGCATTTATACAGGTTCATTGATGGCTGGTAAATCCCTTGATCCAGTATCAACTACCATTGATGAATTAAAAACTAATTATAAGAAAGTATGTAAGAACTTTAAACCATATATTAAAAAATGGGTTGAAGAAAATAAACATGTTGAAAAACACAACCAATTAACTAAATCATTTCAACGATTTAAAAAAGACCATTACCATGAAAAAGTTTCATATTATACTGAACTATATGAAGACTTATTCGATGATGACGATGAAGACATCGAAGATGAATTAATTGAAATTGAACAAGAAAATATATTAAATTATCGTGATAAAAAGTATATTACATTATTGAATAATTTACCATTAGTATCGTGTGATAATCATATTGGTAAAGGAACAAAGCGATTTTATTCAGAACAAGAAATAAATGATTATATGAAACAAGTATTAATTGAAATAGAAGATATTAATGAATATGGTTTCGTGGGAAAAGCACGGATTAAACAATGGATAGATGAAAATCATAAACCAATGATTAAACAATTAAATGATAAAATTAAGAACTTTAAAAAAAATAAATAAATAAATTACCCATAACTTTTTTACCCATACTTTTTTTAATTTATATTGATTACATGTAATCTATATATTTACTGAATGAGATTTACACCGCTTTCATTCCATACTAGTTCAGCCTTCGCCTTGAAGTACAAGAACACAGCAATCGGATTGTCTGTAGATAAATCACTTTCAATCGCACAACCAAACTGCTCGGACGAGAAATCTTCACCTTTATTGAATTGCGACATACGAATACCAAGACCGAATAAAGCACCACCATCAGGGACACGCTTATAAGAACCAACTGTTCCCCCACCCGTAACCATATCATAATTCCGACCATAATTAATTGGAGTAATGGAAGTTCTGTTAAGTTGTCTTTCTGGAATAACTGCATCTACAAGCATCTTGGCTAATTGTGGATCACCCACGGAGAATATTCCCGCTGCCGTGGTGGAATTACCAGCAATCTGTGAGTTAGAATTGAATGTAAATTGTGCTGGATAATTCGAACCACCTTTAAGGAATTGTACAGTTTTAAGGACACATAAATCTAAATCAGCATTACTCTGTGATGGATAAGTTGTAGCCAGACCATTCTGCTGTAGTGTATTGATATGAGATGCTGGACAGAAGTTCATGAATACCGATTGGAGATTACGTAGACCCGTGTTAAATTGTAACATAGCACTATTCGTATTGATAGTCGTGTAGAGAGATGAAATCGTGTTGAAACTTAATGCTCCCGTGGTCTGACTACGAAGAACGTCCATTTCTTCTGGTTCAATATCATACACCTGTGCAGTTAGAGATAGTTTAGAAAGTTGATAGAAAGCATTCGAAATATTAGCCAGATTTCCCGTTGTTCCGAATAAAGCATTACTATCGGGAGACAATCGGATTTCAATAGTCAAAGCACCAAAACTTGATTCCATAAGGTTCAAGTAACCTTCCATACCCATAAGGAAACCACAAGGAGTATATATACTGAATGATTTCGGAATAGTAGTTCCACCACCAGCCAGACCATTGGCGACTACATTCTCAAACATAGCACGACTATTGGGCTGAATAAGTGCTGCTTGGTTCATATGTCCCATAAGATCATTCTGGGAACTGGTAATTCCAAGGTATGTCTGCATATATCTGTTATAGTTGGAAATACTTTCACATACTTGTTTAGATTTATCATGACGAATTAATAGTTCATCAATTACAGCATAAATACCAAGGCGATTATCCATATTAACTTGGTTCGCTCCTGCGTCATCATTATATACGGGAGATGTAGCATCTCCAAGTGAGTTCTTGAATACTTCAAGATTACCATTAATTCTTACACTACGGGGATCAAGACGACCATTCTGTGCTGGAATGGTAAAACTTAATACTGGGAAACCAGCCTTAAAACTAATGGTACTATCAGAATTAACATTGTTCGGACGAACGGAGATGTAGCGAGATTTCATTGACATATTTTATAATATGTTAAACATTAAAAAAATCTATATTAAAAAAAACTTTTTATTTATATATCTACTTCTACAAATCCATTCTTAATTCTTACACGACGAACATGTGCGACAAATGTAGAAAATAATTTATTTTTCTGTGGAGCAACACCTTCGGAATATCTTAATTGTAATGTTAAATCTTCGTTCCGTAAATCTTGTGATCCTTTCATTGTTCCAAAACTTCTACATATTACGAAGTTTTCCAGATACTTCGAGAACGAACGGGGAACTATACCGCCATTATGTAATCCCTTCTCTGTCTCCGAGATTGCAAAAGCATCAATGGATTTCATTGTAGCCATTTTTCTAGTAGATACTGGACGACTTGGGACATTTATTCCAGATACTTGGAATTGGTATTCCGAGAGTTCATCACAACAACCACTTATCCCAGGACGAGCCGATTGAAGTGTTGTATCCACAACGTCAAATGTTACAGTGTAAGTTGATTGACTTGAAATCATCTGACCTGGACGATATACCGTGCTGTCTGTTGGAATTACAATGCAAGATTTAGCACGTTCATTTTTAGCATTGATTAAGAAAGAACTCTGCCTTTCAGTTGCTAATTGTGAGTTCTTGTAATTAGTATAAGACAGTATATCAAACTCAATGGAAGAACCATCACGGGCTTCACTTAACATACTCTGAACTTGTGCCCGTTCTAATTCAAGTTGATGAACAACCATAGTCATTTTATCAACTTGATATTCTACTTTATAATTATCGGTGTCGGCACAGGATAAACTTACCACACAGAAAGTGTCATCAATGTCTCTACCAGTGGGATTACCACCAGCACCATCACCATTATTGAAGAACTGATTGACTGTTAGTTTCACATATCCAGCGTCCATTTCAATATCTTCAATAACAATATCAATTTCAGCCCCCGCTTGATTAGTTAAAGGAGCATGATTAGCAACAGCATCATCAGTTTCTACTAGACCGATGCGTTCTCCCCGAACAAACGGACAACGATCAATTGACCACTGACTATTTACATTCTTTAAAAATATCTCTGTGTAAGGTGCCGCAGTACCACCAGCAGCAACGGGGAAATTATTTCCCGCCGCATCTCTACCACGAACTTGGGGATTGAGAGTTCGGCGACGCATCTGAACTACAGAATCTAACTGACGAATAATTCGGGGGGCAGGCATTAAATCAATTTCTAATTGCAAACCATTTTCAAGTAACATAACTGGGAAAGCACCACCCGAAAAAATACCACTATAAGGCATCGGCACACAACATTTAACAGTTAATCCATCAGTTGCTTGATCATAATCAGCAACAGGTTGAGCATCTGCTGGTTTCTTGAACCAAGGATTTTCTGAAAGATTAGCCATATCTGTCTGGGTGCTTCCCTGTGTTCCCGCATTATGGAAACTATGAGTTGTACCACCTTCCATTAAAGCACGAGATTTAAGTAGTGATTGGTCTCTATCATAATCATGTCTTAATGCTACTAATTGATTACAATCATTTATTTCTTCCAGAACTACACCATTATTCATCAGGCGATAATTCTGCACACACATACCACAACCTGCGGGGTCTAATTGAAGACGAGTTTTTAATGTTTCTGCACAACGAATCTTCATCTCCCAAGAAAGATATGATGATTTACCATCAAGAAAACCAACGCTCTGGGGAATGTTAAAGGTTACTTTCTGCGATGTAGCACCCACCGTATAAGAAAGTCCCCTTTCCGCTGGGATTTCAAGATCTTTTTCACCAATATGAACAACATTATCGCTTGACCAGTAACTCATTTTATATTATATGTTATATAATTATTCTTAAAAAATAAAAATAAAAAAAAATCATACATATATAATAATGACTGATGATATAAATAAACTTAATTGTTGGTCTCATGAAACAGAAGATTTATTGGCTGAATGGTCGGAAAAAGCATCGTGTTTTAGATGGTTACATAATAGATGTGAAAAAAAGTATAAAACACGATATTATATGTTTTCCATACCAGTGATAATTTTATCAACTTTAACTGGGGCTGCGAATGTCGGTATGGATAGTTTTATAAATGAAGAAAATAAATCTATGGCTTCTGCAATTGTTGGGGGTGTAAATATATTCGCAGGTATTTTATCAACTTTACAAAACTTCTTAAAAGTTGCTGAATTAATGGAAAGTCATAGAAACGCAGGAGTATCATGGTCTAAACTTGGAAGGAATATATCTATAGAATTAGCACTTGATAAAAATAAACACAGGAGTAAATGTTCCGATTTTCTAGCAATATGTCGGGCTGAATATGATAGATTAATTGAACAATCACCAATGATAGATGATGATGTAATTGCGATTTTTAAAAAAAGATTTAAGAAATATAAAGTATCTAAACCAGCTATATGTAACGGATTAGATAAATGCGTCATTCATAGTCGGGAAACTATGAAAGGCGTAAAATTAGAGAGTGAATTATCACTACCCATAACAGAAGATGAAACATTAGATACACCAACCACAAATGAAGAAATTAGTCCATAATTTTATTCTTTTAATTTTTTATTAAAAATAAAATATGTGATAAAGATATAAATGAGTGAAGAACATATTGAACCAGAAGTTGTTTCTGAACCAGAACCCGAACCCGAACCCGTTGAATTAAAAAGTAGTATTAATGAAAACTTATGCTATTGTCATTCTTTACTATATGACCACTGGAAGCATAAAATAGCCGATAATTTACATGATGCCGAAGAACTTATCTGTGATTTATTCGATGATAAAGATATGGAGAAATACGATTTATGGTCAGAACATTATAGTGTTTTCGATGCTATTAAACATAAAGCAATTGAATCATGTGAATCAATTGATGATCTTAAAAAATTAATCATTGAACATTATTCTTAATCTTTCCCATCTTAACTAATTTATCATATTTCTCTGGGTGTTTAGATTTAAATAAATCCATTTTATCCTTCTTCTTATAATAATAATACAAATTGTTTAATTTCTTACTTTCGATATTATCTTGATAATATTGTTTCTTTTTATCCTTATTCATCTGAAAATGTTTATTGGCTCTCTCACGATTTTTCTGCATAAACTCTTCATCATGTTTATGTACAGAATGATATAATTCTTTTTTCTTTTCAAGATTACTCATATATCTATCAACCATATTCTTTATCTTTTCATCAGACATTTCCATTATTTATATATAGCATAGATTTTTTTTTTAAGTATTATCCCACACCCCTTGATGTTACTTCAACCGCTTTATAATCTGGGGTTTCAATATCTTTCAATGGTTCGAGTTCTTCCTTGGTTTCTTGATCTATTGTTCCACCTTTTTTAACTTGTTCTTCTTCTTTATCTTCTTCTCCAAGAACACCCGCTACAGAACTCGCAGCCGACAATCCAGCACCGAGAACAAATAAGGGTGGAAATACAACTCCAAGAGCATCAGATACACCCGCACCAATCTGTAATCCAGTTTCTAATCTTTCATCTTCGTTCATCTTTTCCCAATTATCCCCTTGTAATGCTTCTACACCATCATATATACCCATACCAATATTCATTAGCGGCCCCATGTGTGATGCTGCTTTACTACCAACTTCGGCTGCGTATTTAAGTCCTTTCTTTTCTAACAATTTCTCTGCTGCTTCTTTCCCACCTGCTTTTTCTAATAGAGATCCAATCGCACCAGGTCTCCCAACACTTGCTTCGGGTGGTTTATATATACCACCTTCTTCTAATTCTCCAACTGTTCTACCGAATGGATTAATTTTTTCTTCACTCATTAATTCTTCTGCTTTACTAGTTGCTCCCGCAACACCACCATCGCTTTTAATATTTTTAAAACTTTCTGTAAGTTGTTCCGCTACTGATTTCGTCTTTCCTTCTTTCGCAAAATCTTTAATATCTTTTATAGATCCTTTCAATGTGAAAGCACCAAGTCCAGATTTCTCCGCTTCATCTCTCTGGGCTTCGGTTGATGCTCGTAATTTCTTCTGTTGTGCTTGGGTTATAATCTGTTGTCTAACTAATTCAAGTTGTTCATTATATTCTTCTACTTCATTATCTCTCTGATGTGCAATTGCCTTCGCACGAATATCGGGTTGTTGATATAAGTCCATTTTATACTATCAATAACATTAAAAAATAAATTACATAAAAAATTATATTTAATCGTCCAAATGTTCTTCATCATCACCTTCCCATACAACTTTCTCAAAGTTATGTAAGATACGAGCGGGGTTCGATTGAAGGTCAAGGTACATAATCTGATATTTATCTTTATGAATTGTTTTATACCATTTCATGAAATTATCATATCCACCAACCATACCACTATATTCTTCCGCAATTTTATCAAGTTCAACTTTATTCTGTTGTCTACATATAAATATACTATTCGCATTATTTCTAATCATACCACTAACCGCACGAAATGATTGGGTAGATATACAATAGAAATCTATGTAATGTCTGAATCTTGTAGAAAAGAATGATACAGCATTAGATTTAGAGAAATCTTGGGTTAAACAATCATCAACAACTAATGCGTATGATGGTCTATCGGCTCTATCATATTGTGATTGTTCTTTCATAATACCATGAATAATCTGGTCATCATAATGGTCATAACAATCAAAATATTTAGATAGAAGGACACCCTTATTATCTGTGTGCAGAGTTGTACTTATAAATGTAACTGTATCGAATAGACCTTTATACATAGCATCATTCATAAAGAAATTACATAATAGATTGGATTTACCACTACGGACTGAACCAATTAATAATGCGAGACATGGTAATTGGGGTAAGTTGGGGTGAATGTGTTCAAATCTTTTATCTGGATCTATATCCTTGACTTTTAATATCTGGGGAACTTTCATAGATTTCTTATCCATTATTATATATATACATATTATATTATTTTAAAAATCCAAATAGTTTTTATATTTACCAGCCTTTCTCATATATGATGGAGTATTTATTTTCTTGATAGTTTCTTTCACAGATTCATTATACTCTTCAATCTGTTTCTGTTTCTTTTTCTCTTCCTTTCTCTCCTTTCGCATCATCTCAAATGTAGCCAATGTATTTAATTGTGATTTCTGCAAATCTTCTTTCGTAATAAAGTTCTGTTTATCTTCTTTTACAAGTTGCGTTTTTCTCTTCTCTTCTTCCAATTCATCTTTTAATTTTTTTAATTCTGCTTCATGTTGTTGCTGAATACTTATCTTTTCTTTTTCTTTCTTTAATTTTTCTTCTCGTTCCTTTTTAATATCGTTCGTTGTCTTATATCCAAGTTTCTTTTTCTCTGCTATATTTTTCTGCTTCTTTTCTCTAGCAAGTGCTAATGATACACGCAATTTCTCCTTATGTTCTGCGGTCATCGGTTTCCGTCCTTTCTTTTTCGGTTTAGATGTTTCTTCCACAATAACATTTTCTTGTATATCTTTTTTTTCATCTGGTTCATAGTTTTTTATTTCTGGATTATTATCAGATGTAATTTCTGATATATCTTCTTCTTCTTCTTCTTCATATACAAAATTGGGATTTTCTTCTCCTGTTTCTTTATTAACATCTTCTTCTTCACTACTGCTTACATCTACATATTTAATCTGTTTCCTTGATTTCTTTTTCGGTGGTGGTTCTTCAAATATCTTTTCTGGTTTTATTTTCGGTCTCTTTACGACTTTAAGACCCAATTGTTCCGATGTAGATACGGGTTCTGGTTCTGGTTCTGGTTCTTGTACATCTTCCGTATCATTTAATTCTGTTATTGTTTCCGTAATATTGGGCTTATCATTTTCTATAATTACCTTCTCTTTTTTTTCCACTTTATAATGTAAAATACTCGGCAACTTACTATTATCCATTGTATATTATAGAAAAGATTTAAAAAAAAATAGTAAAAAATTGTAAAAATTGTAAAAATGATATTCTATAATTAGTCGGATTTCTTGGGACGTATATGGAGAACAACATTACTAGTCCCCACTAATGATGTGCAGTATGATTCATCAGCGTATACAAATGATACATCAAAACTATTCACTTTCAAGTCGGAGACATTTTTAAGATCTAAATACATGAGATTTTTCGGTTCAAAGAATAATCGTCCCGTCTGATTCTGTCCGTCGAACCTTGGTAAGTGAGCAATGATACTTGATTTATTACCATTACCAGCATTCACAGATGTCTGGGCGAAGTTTTCTAATCTTACAAATATGGATTTAGTAGATAAAGATTTCGGAACTTCCGAAGATAATAACCGATATACATATCTATCATCACCACTTGCTCCATCATCTATCCATGGTGGTTCTCCACTTGCTACACCATTTAATCCAACCATACCAAATAATCTCATTGTATTGGCTTGTGTTGTTGTTGTATATCTACTACTTGGAGATGTGATTAAAACGGGTTGGAGACACTTGACAAACCCATCTGTTGTTGCATCGAATATCCCATATTTATCTTCTTCTGGTTGTGTAACGGTGTTTCGTAGATTTAATTCAGCCATAGCACCACGAAATCGTAGTCTATCCGATTGTAGAAAGTGATTATAGTAAGCCATTCTTAAAGTATCACTTGCTTCATATTCTGGTAAAATCATAGTATAGTCAGAAGCACTTTCAAATGAATCGTGTTTTGATAATTCTATGTAAAAATCATCAGCATCAAATGTTCCATCAACAATCGTCGGCCACTGGCGATTATATATACCCATAACAGGTTGTAAATCTTGACAACTTATATCAAGTGGCTTACATTGTTCATTAATTAATCGTGGAGTTCCAGCGGTAATTCTTGTGGTACTATATTTCCAAAAATCAACGGTAGTTCCAAGATTCGTAACAAGTGAAATACCCACTTGATTACCATCTAATACAAATTGTATCTTATTTATATCGCCCCCATTAGTAACTGTGTCATAAGGAGCTGGGAAATTAGCATTCGTCCCGCCTTCTGTATAATCAACTTCTTGCCATCGAAATGATTGTAAATTACCCCCACGACCATCACGAAGCGGAGCCCCACCCCAACAATTAGTATTCATCAATCTTAATACTCTACCATCATTCACTACAGCATAATCACAGAAACCCCTTAATATCTTATTTAATGCTGTTTCGGGTTCATCAATCAATGATTGATCCCACTGAAAAAATGGCGGCCCTGGTCTTGCATTAGTTCGCAACTGACCCGTTTCACAACAACGAGATAATCCAACAATCCAAGGAATATTTTTATTATCAACACCAGGGTTCGGTCGGGAAGGCGACATAACATTCGTAAGGTCAAACTCAACAATACCTTGTGCATTCGCTATGGGTTTATTATTGGCTACATGGAAAAATGTAGTAACCATTGGAATAGTAAATGTTCCACTACTTCCTGGATTAGTATTAACCTTCGGCGTTAAACGAATATTAGTCCCTTGTAGTTCAACATTATATTTTCGTTGTGTGGGATTTCTTCTAAAACCTTGATTAAACCAATCAGTCGCACAACGATTCTGTATCAATGTTGTTCTAACGACACCATCTTCTGGATCTAAACTTGTCAATAGTTTAGAATCCTGCACTTGTTTATCAGTTAAATGTTCAATTGTAAATGTAAAACCAATAAAATCTCCGTCTCCATCACGCAATACTTCCACACGAGTTTCTTTTTCTGGATCTTCTAATTCTTGAACAAATGCGGGGTGCATAATATTTCTTCGTAACACACGACTTATTTCTTGTGCTAATCCTTCTGCGTTGGTCTGTACAGTTTCAGTTATACCAGGGAATAATTCACAACGAACAGGAATAGATGTAGATTTATTTTTCATAGTATCAGCCGCCCCCGAAAGAAGTTCGCCAGTATATATGTAAAATACTTTCGCTTCGGGTTCAATGTTAATCTGACCATCTAGAGCGATTTTACATGATGTTAAAGCCACTTCTGAATCCTTGGGAATGGTAATCGTTTCTGTTAAACTATTACGGAAAGACCAAGGTTTATAAATATTCTGTTTAGAACCAACAACTCCCGCTGCTTCACTTGGATCATTGGAGAGTAATATTAACGACATTTTATATTATATGATTTATAATAATTAATGTTGATAAAAAAATATTAAAAAATAACATTATTCTTAAAATTATCTATTTCTAATATAAATGGATAATTTATATGAAAGTGATGATGTCGTAAAAATACCAGCTAAAACAAGAAATAATTACAAATTGAAAGATATATTCGAAGTTTCTACGAAAAAAACACAGGTGAAAAAAAAAGACACAGGTGAAATGAAAAAAAATAATTCACTTGTGTCAAAAAACAAAAAGAAGAAATATTGATTATAAATATTTTTAAGACCATAACCCGTCTTATTATTATTATTATTATTATTATTATTATTAAAAATATAGTATTGACACAATAGACACAATAGACACAATTAAATATCTAACTTTAATCAAAAAGTTCTCTCATAAAATTGTATATATAAGTTCGGCGATTTTAATGTGAGTTTCTTGTGTTATGGTGATTTCGTGATCGGGTGATAATCTTTCATTTCATAACTTTCAATTGCTTTTTCTATGGTTGGAACTCTATATTTTCTTACCCTTGAACCATCAATTTTACCTTCTTTAAAAATGATACATGAACATATCTTTCGGA
>VMHT01099144.1_pt1 | contig 11790 bp, 13 predicted proteins | sample 4693611 | NCBI WGS metagenome assembly VMHT01 (sample SAMN12280063, study PRJNA550983) | marine metagenome | isolation source: seawater sampled from same location over 5 years 0.02-0.2 micron viral filtrate | place: USA: collected off the coast of southern California halfway between the port... ...
CTGATTGAGAATAACTAATACAAGGAATACCTAAAAAAGCACAATTTAGGGCAAATGTACCTGCTGTTACATTAGGCATTAAATGTACTGCGTACTTATATGAAGATAATAATTCCATCCATTTGTTAAAAGTAACATGAGGTAAAAGATTAATAAACTGGTCTTCATTTTCTACATTTCTCATTTTAGGAACAGATATAGGGACATCAAACTGTAATGCAGTTACATACGAATCAAAACCACCATACCACGCATTGCAATTACCTCCTATCATTGCTTTATCTTCCTTAAGGGTACTAATTAAATGCTTAAAATTATCTTCTATAATTAATGTAGGAATAGTATCTATTTGTTTTTCATCTCCTATTAATCCTCTAAAATAACTAAAATCAGTTGTGTTTTCTGTTAATACAGCATCTACTTCTTGTAACAAATTATAATGGTATATTTGGTGATGTAAAGGCATTTGTTGATAAACCTGTGCTGTTGCCTCTTGCATAAACCATATTTTTTTACCATAATTTCTTAAATCTAATACTAAATTAGGTTTATTACTATATAGATAATCTCTTAATTTATCTGTTTTACTTACTAATAAAATTATATGATCATATTTTTTATTTAACTTAGGATCATAGTCATAAAAACAGTAATGATCTGCTTCAAGTGCACAAAACTGTGCAAATTCTGTTCTCATATGTTGATGGTCTCTTGATACTTTACCCGTAAAGGGTAATTCTGATATAAATGCTATTTGTTTATCCATAATTCTTCGTATGATCTTTTAATAAAATAATCTGTGTCTCTCTTTAAGTTGTTTGCGGGCATAGCATTAAAATGATATACCCAAGCCTGGTCATATAAATTTTCTAAAGAATCACCCCACCAAGATTGACCAAAATTAAGTAAATTTTTACTTACCATGTGATGTAAATTATAAGTTGAAGGAAATATTTTTAAATCAATATTTTTAGTTTGTACTAAATAATTAATAGGAGTTTGATCGGTGCCTAATCCACTTTTTTGTTTTTCTCTTAAGATATCTTGATTTTTAGAATAAAAATCTAATACTTCATTAAAAAATTCTTTATGAGTTTCATTTACAATTTGAAATCCACCATTAAAATATAATCCTCTATCTACTTTAAAACCATTAAATAATTCTTTATAATGTCTTAAACTTCTGCCTGTCCATTCCCAACACCCTAAATCTAAAACACCTACATATTTTCTTTCAGTAAATTCAAAGAAATTAGGTGTATCTGGATGTATTACAGTGTCTGAATCTACCATTAATACTTGATCGTACGCTATATTATTATGTTCAAGTATTTTAAATAAATGGTATCGTTGCCAAGGGATAGTCATTTCATCCCAAGTATATAATTGTTCATCCCACACAACTACTTCAGCATTATGTTTTTCTGCCCATTTTTGCCATGACTTAATACTATATTGATAAGCATTATGTCTTCCCCTACCTGCATCTATTGCTGGTATGAATATTATATTTTTTTTCATTGGTTTTTCTTTTTATGTTCTCTAACTTTTTTAGCTGCTGCTTCAGCAATAGGGCAATTACCTGTTATTCCTAATTTTTTGTAAATTGGTTGATTATATACAACTTTAGGATAATGGCCATATGTCCAATCTCTCATTCCTAATTCAGCCGTAGATGCTTTCATATGTAACTTAATATTATGATATGCTTGTAAACATAATGGTTCAGCTAGTCTAAAATTAAATCCTAAGTATTCATGGTTATATTTTCCAACTTGACCTTGATTTGTGATTGCTCTTATTTTTTCATCGTCAAGTCTTGAATGGTGTGGTGTTAATATCATTCCACCTTCAAATGTAGACATAGTTTTAGTTTTATGAAATGAAAAAGCACCAACATCTCCAAATGTACCTACCATTTGTCCTTTATACTGAGCACCAAATGATTGTGCACAGTCCTCAATTACAATTAAATTGTGTTTTTCAGCTATAGCCATTATAGCCTCCATATTACATGGTTGACCATATAAATGTACAGGTAATATAGCTCTTGTTTTATCTGTGATTGCTGCTTCTATTTTATTTTCGTCTATTAAATAATTTTCTTCTTTAATATCTACAAATACAGGTGTTCCACCTGCAATTGTTATAGAAGTTGACGTTGATATAAACGTAAAAGGTGTTGTTATGACTTCATCACCTGGTTGCAAATCCATAGACCATAGAGGTGCTATTAATGCTGAACTTCCATTATTTACTGCCACACAATCCTTTACATTAAATTTTTCTTTGCAGTAGTCTTCGAATATTTCTCTTATTATTATTGGCATTATCCTATTCCTTTCCAAGTTGCACCATTAGAGGTGTAAAAATGATTACATGTTTGGTGTAATCCATCATACAAGTATGTATGACCTTTATCTATCATATCTTTAGCCCAAAATCTATCCTCCTTTCCAGGATATTGTTCAGACATTGGATTTTCTATTAAAAATTCTCTTTTATAGAAACAAAACGCATTATGTAGAAAGTATCTATCTTCTATTTTAGAATATAAGTTTTCATGACGTATCTTAGTAAAGTGACTCCAAATATATCTTTTAGATATTTTTTTACCTTTATATATTGGTGTCTGATTACCAAATACAGCTACATAATTGTTTAAATCTTTTTCAATCCCCCCTTTATTAATTTTAGTAATTTGAGAATGTGCTGATAAAACTAACACTATATCATTAGTGGCGTGTTTAACCCCCAAATTAATTGATTTACCGGGGGTATAATCATTAATAGTTATAACTTTAACTGTGGTTCTGTCTTTAAATAAATTTACAACTTGTAGTGAATCATCAGTTGAATTATTATCTACAATTATAATTTCAGGTTTATCAAAATGGTCTAAACATGATTGTATAGCAAAACCTATGTACTCGCCTTCGTTTCTATTTCTAATGACTATTGATATATTATCCATTGAATCTTCCTGTGTAGTTTTTTCTTGAATCTGACTCACATTCTTGATAATCATCACCATGTGATATAAACATATCTTCTCTTAATTTGATATAATTAGATAAGTCTTTTAACTGATGTGGTAGTATTGCAAATTTATTATCTCTACCTGGTAAATCATTATCTGTTGTAAAATGTTTCTCAACTACTAATGCTCCTTCACCTATTGCTACTTTTGCTGATTCAACTCCTTGTATATGATCACTATATCCTATAAAAGTATCTATACCTAAATCAAATCTAGCATCTTTAAATAATTTCATTCTTTCTATATTTGCTATTTTAGGGTCACATGGGTAAGTTGATACACAATGCATTAAATATAATGTAGTCATATAATTTACACATTTACAGCTCATTTTTATTTCTTCAAATGTAGATGTTCCTGTAGACATAAATATTGTATCAAAATTGTCACTACAGAATTTAATTAATTTATGATTACGGGATTCAAAACTTGGTATTTTGACTTCTCTACATCCTAAGTCAATTAATAACTGAGCATCTTCTATACTAAATACACTTGATAAAAATTTAATACCTATATTATTACAATATGTAATTAATTCAATATGGTCTTCTTTAGATAATTCTGCTTTTTCATATATTTGTCTTCTTCCATCTTCATCCCAACTTCCTGATTTAAGTCTATCTACTGACCATGTTTGGTATTTTGCGTATGTAGCTCCATTTTCTTGGGCTGCTTTAGCCATCTGTTTTGCTAATTCCATGTCACCACAATGGTTCCATCCTATTTCTGCTATTACTTTCATTTTATTTTAGTTTTAATAGCCATATAAAATATTCTTTTGCATTTGTACTTGTGCTTTCATGAATTAAGTTATAATCTTTTAAAAACTTATCGTATTTATGAAATAATCTCGGGTGATTTGGGGTTTCATATTCTTTTTTTACTTCTCTAAGCATTACATGTTTAGGTTTCCAAGTAGATAATACTTTATTTATAATATTATCAGCCTTTACATACTCAAGATGCATAAAATGATCAGAAACTAAAAATAAATCTAAATTATCTATTACTTCTTTTTGAATTTCTTTATTATTAATTATATCTTCTGAATCTCCTGTGTAAAATTTTACTATTTTTTTAACCTCATCAGACATATGATCAACTGATGAAGACCATAAATCATTACAATATAATTTAATGTTAGGGTATTCTTTTAAAATATAATGTAGATTTCTTGCTGGGCCTGATCCTAGTTCAAATACTTTTGATTTTAATTCTATATTATTAGATTTTAATATTTGGGCTAACTCTCTTGAATTTTTATGTAAATAATCTTTATCACCCTTAATTGTACTTGCATTTTTATATCCTACTCCAGATTGGTATTTTTCCGGGAATCTGTTTTTTCCAAATGTTGCCATAATTTTATTTTTTTAATTTTATTTTTTTAATTTTAATTTTGCGTATTCTAAATCTTCTTGATAGTGTATGTCTGTTGCATCATCCTTAATACAACCAATTCTTTTACTTACATGTCCCCTCATTAAGTGTTCGTACTTAAAAATTCTTACAGAGCCACTTCTTTTAAATGAAGGTTCAATAGTAATTAAATCATCATAATTGTTGTTAATTAAATAATCTACACAGTAATCAAATGTGTGTTCTCTATCTGGGTGGTCTGGTTGTAAACAAACTACTAAATCGAATTTTTCATCTATTGAATTAAGTAAATCAATGTATACGTCTGTTACTTCAGCATCTTTAAGTAAGTGTTTAGGTCTACGAGCCCATTCTACTTTATTTTTTATTGCTAAATTCCAAACTATTTCATCTTCAGATGATACTATTACACGAGGATTATATTTACTTTGCGTAGCATAATCAATTGAATATTCAACTAAGGTTTTACCTTTAATTTTTTGTATATTCTTTTTAGGTAATCTAGTTGAATCTGTTTTTGCTGGTATAATTGTTAATATTTTCATAATTTATTTATTGCCCATGTATAAGCTTTTGTTTGTCCTTCTATTGTCATACCACCTATATGAGGTGTTACGATTATATTTTTTCCTTTATTCATAGCTTTAATAATAGGAGATTTAGTTAAATCACTAAATTCATCTTCAATAACATCTGTTCCATAACCAGTTAATTGATTATTATTAAGAGCATCTACTATATCAGATTCATTGACTATTTCTCCTCTTGATGTGTTAATTATATACAAATCTTTTTGTGCTAAACCAAGTAAACGTTTATTAATCATATATTTTGTTTCATCTGTAACGTGTACATGAAGTGATATTACATCACATTCTTTAAACATTAGGTATAAGGGAGTTTGGGGAATATTTACATAGGGATCGTAAATAAAAGTTTTTGCTCCAAAAGCTTTACAATACCCCTCCATCATTTTACCTAAACGTCCATAACCTACAATACCTACTTTTAAGTCCTTTACTTGACGCCCCATAAATTGAGTATAATCCCAACTATATTCGGATACTTGCTTTTGTCCTTGTGGTATTTGTCTTAATAACGATAACATTAAACCAAAAGCTAATTCTGATGTTGAGGGTAGATTATTAATTAAATCCATGTCACATGTTAATGAATATATTTCGATATTATTCTCCTTACAGTACTTCTGGTCAATATGATTCATTCCTGTAGAGCAGGTATTAATTAATTTTACATTGGTTCCTTCAAGTAATTCTTTATCTATTTTATATGTTTGTTGGTTGGGGTTACATACTAATGTATCTATGTGGTTAGATAATAATAAATTTCTAATTTGATCTTTAATACCTTCTTCTAAGTAAAACACTTGACCTCTAGATTCTAATAAATCTTTTATTCCTTTTAAATGCTTTACGGGTGTTATTACTGCTATTTTTGCCATTTATTTATTATATTTTTAATTACATTTAAAGTTTTATAGTTAACTTTATAATTTATAAGCTTTTTAGCTTTTGTAGTATTTGCAAAACGTCTTTTAATTTCTTTATACTTTCCAAATGCTTCTTCTTGTGGTTGATAAATTATTTTTGATTTTGAGTTACATAAGTTAATTATGAGTTCAGCTGATTCTTTTACTGTCATTTCTTCATCTGTTCCTATATTTATTATTTCTCCTTTTAAATCATCTATTTTTTTAACCATGTTAAATAAACCTTCTGCTATATCTAGAGCATGAGACATAGATCGTGTTTGTGTACCATCTCCATGGATTGTTATATCTTGATTATTTAAAGCTTTATTAATAAATAAGGGAATGTGGCCCCCAGACCATCCTTTATTTGAACGTTCTGAAGCACAACCAAATATTCTAGCTATTACTGCGTGGATTTTATTTTCACTAACACAATTAAGTACTAACTGTTCGTCATGAAGTTTAGATAATGCATATGAATATCTTTCTACATTAGGAGGACCTATAGTTATAGCACCATTTTCATCAAATGTTTTAGAATTACCATATATATCTGAGGTAGATGTAAATAACAATTTAGTATTTGTATTTTTACAAAATTCTATAATATTATCCATCATTAAAAAATTAATTTTCATTACTTCTGATGAATCTATTGAATTTTTAGGTGCTTTTTTATATGCTGCTAAATGACATATTACGTCAGCATTTATATTAATCTTAGTTTTACTTAAATCTTGTTTAATAAAAGTAAAATTAGGATGTTTAGGAAGATTTATTCCATTACTAAATGAGAAATTATCGATACCTACAACATAATATCCTTGATTTAAAAAAATATCACATAAATGGCTACCTATTAATCCTGCTGCTCCTGTTATTATTATTTTCATCTTATTTTTTCTATTAATTTAATTGTTGGTTCTATATCATTTAAACCATATCCCTTTCCCTCTAAAATCTTATTATAACTTATATTATGCAATTCTGTAAAACCAGTTGAAAATTCTAATTCTTCATTATCTATTTTGATTGATCTAAAGGGTTTCCATTCATCCCAAGGTAAATCTTCTTTCTGTATGCTTAAATTATATTTAACTTCAGCATTTTTCAATATCAATGTTCCTGTAGATGTTTTATTTGTATTTTCTACTTCATATTCTTTTACATCACCAAAAACCCACATTAACATATCAAAGAAATGTACACCTATATTTGAATTTATACCTCCTGATTTATCTACATCCCCCTTCCAACTGTAATCGTACCATAATCCTCTAGGAGTTATATAATCTAAACTTACTTTATGAAATTTATTTGTATTTGTATATTTTTCTTTTAAAGCAATAATTGTAGGGTGGTGTCTAAGTTGTAAAATTGTATTAATTTTTTTACCTGTTTCTTTTTCTATTGATTTTAAAGCTTCTAAATGTTCGTGTATTAATACTAAAGGTTTTTCACATATCACATTACATTGATTTCTTAATGCTAATCTAATATGTGAATCGTGTAAATAGTTAGGTGAACATATTGAAACATAATCTACACCTTGTCCTTTACGTCTAAGTCTATCTAAATGTCTATCAAATCTTTCTGATTCTTTAAAATATGAAGTATTAGGATAATATCTGTCAATATAACCTATACCATCATAGGGGTCTAATAAAGCAACTAATTCATTATTTGTATGTTTAATTGCTTCTACGTGACGAGGTGCTATATACCCACTGGCTCCTATTAATGCAAATTTATTCATATATATTTGGGATTATGCATTGTTTGAGCAGGATTACCTATTACTATAGTGTTAGCTTGCACATCTTTTGTTACAACTGAACCCGCTCCTATCTTTGCATTTTTGCCTATTATTATATTAGGAAGTATAGTTGAATTAGCTCCAATGGATACTCCTTCTTTAACAACTGTTGGTGGTTCTAATCTCCACTTACCTTTTGAAGGTGCATATTTATCATTTGTAAAAACTGCACTAGGACCTATAAAAACATTATCTTCAATTATAACATTTTCTGGTATAAAAACACCAAAACCAATAGAACAATTTTTACCTATTTGGACTTTATTTCCTATTTCAGCAAACGCTCCTATTTTAGTACCTTCACCTATTATAGCTGAATCGTATATGTTAGCTGTTGTGTGTATCATATTTTTTTATTTCATTTACTATTCTTACAGAAGCGTTACCATCCCATATAAAAGGAATATCTGTATGTTTAGTTTTATTAAAGGTAAGATCTTCATCTATACTTGTTAATGTATTGCCTCTTTCTAAAGTAACTAAATGTTCTGTAGTTGGTCTTAATGTTATTAAAGGTGTATTTAAAAAACTAGCTTCACACTGTACCCCACCTGAATCGGATATTGTTCCTTTACTATGTTTTAAATAATTGATAAAATCTACATACCCTAAAGGTTCTATAAATTTAATGTTATTATAAGTGTTTATTAAATTATTTTTTAATCTAGGATGGGAGGGGATAATAACTTTTTTATCTAATTCATTTAATTTAGTTAAAATTTTATGTAATATGTTTTTATCATCTACATTAAAAGGTCTATGTAAAGTACATAAATAATAATCTTCTTTTATGATTTTACTTAAGGTAATTTTACTTAAAGTATCAATAGCAGTATTTCCTACTAATTTTATTTTATTTTTATTAAAACCTTCACTAATTAAATTATCATAAGCACTTTGTTCAGTACAAAATAATAGATCAGATATATTATCTATTATTATCCTATTTACTTCTTCAGGCATTGTTTTATCAAAACTTCTACAACCTGATTCTACATGAAATACAGGTATGTGTAATTTTACAGCGGCTAGTGCTCCTGCTAAAGTAGAATTAACATCCCCATAAACTATTAGGGCTTTAGGTTTTTCTTTTAAAAGTACTTTTTCTATAGATATTAATCCTTTTCCTGTTTGTTCAGCGTGTGTACCCGATTTTATCCCTAAGTGGTAATCAGGTTCAGGTATGTTTAACTCTTGAAAAAATATTTTTGACATTTTATAATCATAATGCTGATTAGTATGTATTATTATATTTTTATAGTTTTCAGAAGATAACTCTTTAATTAGAGGGGCTGCCTTTATAAAATTTGGTCTTGCTGCTATAATGTGTGCTAATTTAGCATTCATAAGTATTAAGGTTATTAATTTATAATTTATAAGTGTTAAGGGGTCCTTCATTTATATCATGGTGGAAGTATTCATATATTAAAGTTCCTTTATATTTTTCTTTTACTAACTTAAAAGTACTATAAACATTTTCATATTCCCACCCCCATCTATTTTTCCAAGCTTTAAAATTAGAATATTTACCAAAATGGTATTCATTTCCATTCATTGCTCCCTTAGCTGAATTAACATTAATATTATATTTAGATTTTATCTCTTGTTGATTTAAACAATATAGATGGGGTAATGTTACTAGAGGAAAGTTATTGTAATTCAGCTGCATAGATATATCAGGAAACCATAAATGAAATTGGTAATCATTAGTAGGTATAATACATTGATTCCATACATTTATATTTATCCCAACACACATCCACGCAGGAAATTCAATAGAAAAAGGTTTAGACCATTTACTTGGGTTTCTAACTGCTATATCATTATGGTGTGGGCTAATCCATCTTTTAGATGGAGAAGAAATTCCTAAGTGAGATAATCCTATCATACCTAAGGGAGAATCACCCCGATTATATTTACTTAAAAAATCTTTACAATATTTTCCTTTATCAAGTACATTAAAACCTATAGCCCCAAAATCTTTAAGTGAACCCTTTTTAATAAGATTACTTATCTGTGTAAAAAAATCTTTAGTTAAAGGAACTACATCATGTTGAAAACATAAAATATATTTACAATTAGGTCTATTTTTATTTATAAAATCTACAAGTGTTTGAGTTGCCATTTGGACCCCTCTTGATTTATTTTCTAAAAATAAAATATTGTGTTTTTTACATATATTTTTACCCTTTATTATTTCTTCTTCACAAGACTTATCATCTATATTAATTAACTCAAATCCTTCTGTATTTATATTTTTTAATACTTCACCCTCTAACATATCATAGTTGTTGTGGGATGAAACGTAAATTATTAAATTATCTTTTTCCATTATTTTACTTGTAATTGTTTTCTAGTTGTATTTTTTCTATCTTTTTTACTTACCCACATAGGATGAATACTTAAAGACTCATAATCTAACTGTATCCAATTAGGGATTTTATCTCTTTGATAATACTTCCACATTTTATAAAGTACTTCTAGTAAATAACTATCTTCATTTATATATTTTTTAAAATAACTTTCTACTTCTAAATCTACCGGGGGATTACATTTAGTTCTTATACCAGGATTAATTCTATTAAATAATTCATAATCATATAAGGTTTTTGTATAAACCCAATTACTTATCTTCCCCTCTATTCTATAAAAAGATTTTATTATATCTGACCATTTTCTAACCATAAAAACAATTAAGTTGTCTTTATTGGCTAATAAATGAGCAATATGAGTAAAACCAGGAGCTTGGGCTACATTATTCCCCCTATCCATAATCTTATTAAATAAATCAACATTTCTTAGATCGTAACTATTCTCATCAACATAATTTAAACTTAAAGACTTAGCTAAAGCATGACCAGTAAAAGTTGTCCCACTCCTAGGGCTACCTACAATAATAATATTTTTATATCCTTTAAATAATTCTATATTGTATTTAGTTGTTGATAGGGGAACTTGATATTGGTCTATATCATTAATAACAAACTCTGTTTGTTTTTTACTTAAATATCCTCTTTTAGGTTGGGGCATTTCATCCATTACATTACTGTTTTAAGATTTTTAAGAAATACTTTTTTAGAGGTAAAATCTGATCCACCTTCTATGGTGTTTTTTATAAACATCTTATCTGGATTTTTTAATTGGTCTTTTAAAGTATTTAAAATATTTTTCTCCCCTAATTCTACAAAACCTTTAAAATCATAAAATAACCCATTGGCACCACTATCTTTAATTATAGCTGTGGGTATTTGTAATTGTATTGGTTTAAATGCTAATGTAGAAGGTGAAGATATTACTATAAAGCTTTGAGATATTAGTTTATTATCATCCTCAATATCTATTAATATTTCATAGTTTAAATTTTTTGGTAATATTTCTTTTAAATAAGTTATATTTCTTTTATAACTTTCATTACTTCTACTTTTTAATTTAATTATAATTTTTTTATTATATTTTTGTTGTAATTTTAATAAACCAAGATTGTTAAATAAATGTTTATCAAAACATAATTTAAATTCATTGCGAGCGGGATGATTACCTAAAATATTACAAATTACTAGTATATGTTTTTTATCCTCATTAAGATAACTTTTTAAATTATCATTAGAGGGAATTCCCCCTAAAAGAGCATAGGGTAAAGTTTCTTTTTTTCCAAAAACAAAACATTTATCAAAAGCTACTTTATGATGTTTTACAGCATGCCAACTATTAGGGTTTAAGTCTCTATTACCATGGCTACATCCTACCATTAAACATTGTTTATTTTTATATATTTTTTCAACTCCATTTCTTGCTCTATCATCGTCACATAAAATTAAATCATATTTACTATAATCTATATCATTTATACTTGGTACTATGTTTGAAAAGTATTTTAAATATTTACTATTAAATATATTTCTTAAATCAACATTGCCCTCCCATTTATGGTCTGGTTTCATTTCGTATAATTTTAATAGATCTAACTTATAATCTTTAGATAAATAAGGAATAACGGGATATACCCTTTCCCCATTTCTATATTGGATTGCTATAAATAATATTTTTTTCATTATTTTA
>VMHT01140000.1_pt1 | contig 11789 bp, 16 predicted proteins | sample 4693611 | NCBI WGS metagenome assembly VMHT01 (sample SAMN12280063, study PRJNA550983) | marine metagenome | isolation source: seawater sampled from same location over 5 years 0.02-0.2 micron viral filtrate | place: USA: collected off the coast of southern California halfway between the port... ...
AAAAAGAATTTTTTTTTTTAAAAAAAAAAATAATGGGTTTTTATAAGTCTTTTTGGCTTGTCCTTTTGTCCTAGAATTTATTTTAAGCAAAATTAATGACTTGTGTTTTATAAAATTGATTTAAAAACAAACACCCATAATTATATAAATGTATTGTATTTATAAAATTGAAATAGATAATGAATGTTATATTGGATCAACAAAAAATTTTAATAAAAGAATTAAAGACCATAATTATAGAAAAAATGATGATAAATATAAACATTTACCTCTATATAAAAAAATGAATGAGTGTGAAGATTTTAATATGGAAATTTTAGAAATGTTTGAATGTGATAAAAAAACAATATTTATTAAAGAACAATTCTATATAGATAAATATAAACCTTCTTTAAATAAATGGAATGCTATAGTAAATAAAGAAGTGGTTAAAGAAAGGAATAAAATAAGAATGAGAAATTTATCACCAGAAAAAAAAGAAGAATATAAAATCAAACATAAAGAAAGATATAACAATTTAACAAGAGAACAAAAAGACGAAAGAAATAGAAAACGAAGGGAGCAACGAAAACTAAAAAAATTAAATATTTTTAAAAAAAAATAATAATTATATATTAATAACTTATATAAATGACGTGCCGTTTTTGCGAAGCTAAACAAGTTGAACATTGGTTTGGATCATGGTGTTCTCAATGTAGGCAAATTAAAAACTTATGTAATGTTTATGGTTATGAAAGAGTATTAGAAATATTAAAAAAATGTTGTATTCGAGATGAAGATCAACTTGAAAAAAAAATTGAAAAGCATAAGAAACAAGACCATGGTGATGAATCTTATGAAAAACCAAAAACACGAAGTAAAGCAGAAAAAATATAATTGTCTTAAATAGAGACAAAAATATATATTTCGTAAAACTACTTAAAAATAAAATGTTTCATTATAGTATAAAATATGTTGGAAATTGTCTCAAAATTATCGTACACACTTAATGATGATGAAATTGAAAATTTAAATTATTTTTTAAAGATTAAACCAAATGATATTAAAAAAGCATTTGATTTTGATGATAATTATTATCAATATATTAAAAGGTACTTACAATCTATTATTAAATCTAAATTTGTAATTAAAGATATATATAAACAAAGATCATATAAAAATAGTTCTCGTCTTTATGGTGTTGGTCAAACACTTCAAAGTATGTCTGCTGATATTTTATCTATGATCTTTGGTGATACAAGTTATGATATTGATATGGTAAATGCTTCATTTCATTTTTTAAAATTTATTAATCATAAATATTTCAAAGAAGAAAATGATATGATTAATGATTATTGTATTAATCGTAAAGATTATTTAGATGATAAACATACTAAACAATTTTTTATTACTGCATTATTTCATTCTAATACTAAACAACTTATTAGCTCTTCTAATAATAAAAAACAAAATGAATTATTAACAGCAATAGATCAAATTAAAATTAAAATAGGTGAAAATTTACATTTATTTAATTTAAAATTTGATGAAGGAATGCATAGCGGTCAAAAATTAGTAAAAATTATTCATCATTACGAAAGTACATTATTAAATAATATTATTCCAGATTTTGAAAATTCAACTAAAGCATTAAAACACGATGGATTTGTAGTTGATAATGATATTGATTTAGAACAAGCCTTAGAAATTTGTAATAAAAAAGGTAAAGAATATGGTGTTAAATTTATTAGCAAACCTTTTAATGATGTACCAACATTTACTATTGAAGAAGAACCAGCCCCTCAATATAGTGAAAAATGTGCTTCTTATATTTCCATGAAAGAACAATTTGAAAAAAATAATTTTATGGTTTTAAATCCTTTAATGTATTATCAAGAAAAAAATGGTATTCCAATTGAATATAATAAAAAAGATTTTAAAGATCTAATAAAACCTTATCAATTACCTACAGAAAAAGGTACTAAAGATTTTTTTGATGATTGGTTAAAAGATGAAAATCGGAGAACATATGAAAAAATGCTTTGGAGACCAAGTTTAGATAAAGTTGATGGTGAGTACAATTATTTTAAAGGATTTAGGGCTAAATTAATTCCAAAAGAAATTTATGATAAAGAAAAAGAGACAAAATATGTTGAAGCATTTGGCAAACATGTAAATAATTTATGTGGTGGGAATCAAGATGCTTATATTTATGTTTTGTCTTATATTGCCCATTTAATACAATATCCTCAAATTCGTCCAGATACTTTTATTATAATGGTATCTGAAAAAGGTACTGGGAAAGATAAATTAATTGATTTTATAGAAGCAATTATAGGTAAAGATTTAATTTATAGAGATTGTAATATGAATAATATTGTTGGTAATTTTAATGAAGGTTTAGAACATAAATTAGTACTTCAAATGAATGAACTTGATGGGAAAGATGGTCATGGATATGCGAATGCAATTAAAGATTTAATTACAAGGAATACACATAATATTAATAAAAAATATGGAAAGAAAAAAGATGAGATTAATTATTTAAGAGGATTTTGTTTTTTTAATGGTTTAAATTCTATGAAGGTTGAAGCTGGATCAAGACGATTTTTAGTTTGTAAATCTAATGATCCTAAAAGTAAATCATATTACGATAAATTACATAAATTATCAACTAATGATGAAGCTATCAATTATATTTATACTTGGTTAAATAATTATGATATAAGTAAATGGTCTTCACGAAAAATTCCACAAACAGAATATTATAATGCATTAGTACAAGCAAACACAAATCATTACTATAAATTTTTACATAATATAATTAATAATCCAACTGAATATGGTGTAAGACAAAATAAAAAAACTAAATTACATTATATTAAATTATCATCATTAACTGCATTTTATAAAGAATATGTACGAACAAATGAAATAACAAATCCTATGAAAAAAGACACTATTTCATTAATATTAACTAGAGAAAATTTTGAATCTTGTAAAATGAATTTTAAAACACAAGCTCAACAAAGAGGATATAGATTTAATTTAGAACAAATGAAAACAAAGTTTGATAAAAAATATGGTAATGATGATGATTTAGTTGAAGATGATTTTAGCGATGAAGAATATGAATTTGATAATAAAGAATAAATTTTTAAAGTTTTTTTTTTTGTTTTTTCAAACTAAATTAGGTTTAAAAAGTGTTATTACTATTTATAGCTTAAATAAAAAAATAATCATTAATAAAATAAGAATAATATTAAAGGTTTTATTTTTAATTAAATATTAAATAAAAAAGTAATCATTAATAAAATAATATTAATGTTTTGTTTTTTCTTTTTCTCTTTGTCTATACTCGTAGCTACATCTTTGCAGATACCTTTTCTTACAATATTTAATATATTCTAAGTCATGTTTAAATTCATCTTTAGATTTTAATGGTAAAGGAATAAATGATTTTGGCATAATTATAAATTATAATTTTTAACTTTTTAAATAATAATATTTATTTTTTTTTTTTTTTTTTTTTTTTAGGAAAAAAGGAAAATTGAATTAAAAAAAAATTTTTTTTTTTTTTTTTTTTTTTAAAAAAAAAAAATAATGGGTTTTTATAAGTCTTTTTGGCTTGTCCTTTTGTCCTAAAATAAAAATGTATATAAGAAGAATAAATATAAATATTAATATTATGGTGTCATTTATAACAAAGTTTAACAATTTTAAAAATATTAATTTTAGGACAAAATGAAAAGTTAGGACAAAATAATCGACTTTAGGACAAAATCAAAAACAGGTTTCCCATAAATTATGAGACAAAAATATATTTTTTGTAAAACTACTTAAGAATATAATGAGACAATATAGTATAGAAAATGTACCAAATCACCAAACTCACAAATGTAGAAATTCAAAAATTTATTATTAATCCTTTACCTCCACCTATTCAATTTACAGATCGTAATTATAATGGGGATTTCGGTTTATTACCAACTGAAATTTGGGATAAAATTTATGATATTAAAAAAGATTTAGAAGAAAAGCAAGTACAAGATGATATAAATGAAATTAAAAATTTAAAAATTCAAGAATATGAAAGATGTTATCATATGTATGATTATAGTTTTTATGAAGGATCTGTAGAACCATCTTTTAAGATGATAAAATCATATTATAATGAGGATAAAGATTCAATGGAAAATTTTATAGTACGAAGTGGATATTTTGAAGATTACAATTTTGATAGACTTTTTAGAATTTTAAAATTAAAAAGACCAAGACAATTAGATAAAACTTATATTCAAAATGCTTTTTCAGAAGCAATATGCGAAATGCATTGGGATATCCATTTATATCGTAATAGCAAAGATTATGTAAATATGTATAATATTATACAGCGAATGAAAGAATACTTAATTTGTAATAAAGAAAATAGTACTGGGTACAAATATACAAATTTTATGTCTTTTAATGATATTGTTTTAGAAAAAATAGAATTAATTAAAAAAAAAATTCCTTATAATTTATATCGTAATAGCATGGGCTATAAATTATTTTAATAAAATTTTCCTAAATATATGAGACAAAAATATATTTTTTGTAAAACTACTTAAGAATATAATGAGACAATATAGTATAGAAAATGTACTATAAATTATTTTAATAAAATTTTCCTAATTTCCAATTAATTCTTTTATCCATATTATTTACTTTTTTAGTTGCTATTTCTATTAATTTTTTTTTTCCATGTATCTTTATTAATTCATTGATCGTTATAGGTGTTTTATCATCTACTTTTTTTGTGGGACGACAAGATTTTTTATCTCTACCACCAGCACCACATGCTATTCTTTTTCCTTCTGTTAAAAATGGTAGTACTTGAATCCAGTTCTCATCTCTCCAATTTTTTAATCCTTTTCCTTTCTTACTATATTTACCCCCCATATTTTGATATTCTTTTTGAATGTACATGCTTTTATAAGCACTTGTTTTTATACCATAAATTTTATCTGCTTTCCTTTTTGCTCTCATATATTTATCTTTATCTAATGCAACATCCATTTATTATTATCTTTTATTTTATTTTTATTTTAATTATTTTTGATTTTACTTTTTTTTTAGATACACTGCGTTTATTTTTTTATTTTTTTATATCTTAAGATATTAATGATTGGTAATTTGACTCTTATATCAACGGATACAAATTTAATTGATGGCATTGTTTATAAGGTAAAAATAGGTACTAAATATTATATAGGTTCAACAAAAATGAAATTAACTATAAGAGCCAATAAACACAATAATCAAATTAAAAATGGATCGAAAAGTAAATTTCATACTGAATGTATAAATAATAATATTTTTAAAGTTAAGTGTGAGGAAATATATAGAGGTATAAATTATAAAGATGTTGAAAATAAACTTATAATAGAAAGTTTAAATGATCCAAATTGTTTAAATATGAAAGCCGTAATTTCTAATAAAGAAAGAAGAAGAGAACAAAATAATAAAAAAACAGATTGTAAATTATGTGGTAAGGTTATGATGAAAAAAAACATGAATAGACATTTAAGACAAATACATAATGTATCTAAATTTGATTTTATATGTGAAAAAGTTAAAGTTTAAATTTATTTTTAAAATGGGCTATAGAACCTGCTAATGTTTTACGATTCCAAAGTACAAATTTAGACAACGCCCCAGCAGTTAATGGATTATCCCAATTTTCTCTTACTCTATGTCTTCTTATATATCGTTCTTTTCTTTCATCATCATTATGGATTGTATAATCGGATGCTCCATTTTGACCAAAACTGACTTTTTTTTCTTTACCATTATCTAGTAGAAAGTAAGCATCATATTTTTTTTTTGGATTTGAGCTTTTAATAATTTTTAATAATTTTTTTGCTTTCGCCATTTATATAATAATAGATTTTTAAAATAGATTTGCTTTAAAGATTTTCTAAATCTTTATTGTTTTAAATTCAGAATCCATGTAAATACCATCTTTATTTGTAAAATTTACAACTAAAAAGCTTCTGGGTTCAGCTGTACATTTTCTAAATAATTCAATAAATTGTCTTGATGAATTAAGATAGTTAAAATCTTCTTCAATTAAATTTAATTCTTTCATGGAAGTACCAAATAATATTGCTCCAGTGATTCCACTTCTAATTTGAGTATTCAACATTGAAATACGCTGACTTATATAAATTTGACTAAGGCATAAATGCCTACCATTATTAACTAATTTTGATATAATCCCACTTTGTTTATTTTTAAGATTTCCACTATATCCACAATCTTCAAATATAATTAATCTTTGTTGTACTTCATCTTCTTCTAATTCTTCCATAAATTTTTCTTCTATTTCATCATATAAATCATTTAATTCATTTTCATTATATTTCATTATATTTTCATTTGGTATTTCTTTATATTCTTGAAGTAATTTTAATTTTTGGTCTAAATCATTTTCGCTTACGATAAATATATTTTCTCCTTTAAAAATTTTATCATATCCAAACTCCGGCGATAATAAAATTGATAATAGGCAGGTTGATTTTCCTGAAAGTTGGCTTTTTCCATTTATAAGCAATTTCATAGGTAAATCAAATATTGGGTGTTTAAGATGGTATTTATCAACTTTGTCCTTTACACGAAGAATCTTTGGCATTATTTATAATTATATAATATTTTTTATATTAAGATATTATATAAAATGAGTGATGCATTTAAAAATCTTGATATTAGAAATTTAGGTGAAATTGGTGAAGATACAAAAAATAAAATACAAGCACAATATGATAAAAACTTAAAAAAGTTTAATACTGAAAAAGAATTAGAAGGTGGAATTGGTACATTAAAAGCCATGGTTTCAGGTAAAAAATTAGGTGAAGCTATTGAGGGAAGACTTAAGCCAATAATTAAAAGAAAAGTTGGGGAAGAATACCGAGCCTTTAAGGAACAATGGACTAAAAAAGCACAAGATGGAATTGATAGAGTATTGAAACCAAAAGCAACATCAAATGCAGTAGCAGAAACAGAAACAGAAGGTAATTTATCAGCAGATTTAGGAAGCACCGCTCAAAAAGCTGAAAATGTTTTAAATAAAGCAAAATCAGTCCAAAGTAAATTAAATAATATTACAAGTAAAGCAAGAGAAAGTCGTGCCATCTCAAAAGAAGCACAAGCAGATAGATTAGAAGAAGAAACCACAAAAACAGAACAATTAGCAAAAGAAGCTGGTTTCAAAAATGCTACTACAGATAAAGATATACCAGCAGCAATTAGACAACAAACTAAAGCTAAATACGCTAAAATGGGTAAACTTCGTGATGAAGCTAAGAGTCTAAGAAGGCAAAATGAAGCTGAAGCTAATGAAGAAGAACAAACATCTTTAAATGACGCTAAACCAGTTTCTAGTCAAGGTAATAGTCATGTTCCTAAACCAAATGAAGATGATAATGCTACTTCAGATGCTGACGCTTTAGGAAAATCTCAAATAAAAAGTGAAGCACCAAATAATACACCTAAACCTAAAGGTAAAGGTAAAGGTGATGAAGAAGAAGACGACGTTGACGCTGATGATGTTGTTGATTCAACTATTGGTGATGATGTTGGTGAAGGGGTACTTGAAGCTTTAGGTGGAGCCTTAGACGATACTGGTATATTAGCTCCAATAGGTTTATTACTTGGTGCTGTGGGCATTGGTCTTGGAGCTGATAAAAAGGGACAACCAGCACAAATTACTTCTAGAGATAATGAAAATAGTTATTCATTCCAAGCTGGAATAAATTAATTAATTTTTGTGTGTTTTTTTTTCTTTTTTTTATTTTTTTTATTTTTTAATTTTATAAAGATGGATAAAGTTATTAAATTACCTTCAAGACAAGGATTTGCTGAAACATTCGCTAGTGGTACTGCTCCAACACAATTGAACATTTTAGATTTTACTATTCCACGAGACATGGGTAATATTTCTTTAAGTCAATCTTATGTTTCAATTCAAACTGAAATTCTTAATGATGATACACAGCCAGTTAATGCTTCAACATTTTTAAATGTTGCTGGGGGTGAAAAAATTAATGTCCCAAATAGTGCACTTGTACGAAATTGTTATTTAAGAAATGAAAAAGATGGATTAGTTGAAAGTATTAGAAGACAAGATACTTTAAAATGTGGTTTATTTGGTATGTTAGGAAATGCAGAGGATCGTAAAAATGATTTAAATACATTAGCTAATTATAATGATGGTCGTGGAGCTAAAATTTATACTTCATATTATTTAGATCGTGTTGTTGAAAATACTGATCCAAGTGGTTCAGTCATAGATACACAAGAAACATCAAGAAATATTCCTCGTGATTTAAAAATTCCATTAAGTGATATTTTTGGTGTATGTGAAACTGATTCTTATGATACTAATGCTCGTGGTGCTACTGATATACACCTCGAAACTAACATGAAACATTTACGAGCACAAATATTTGGTGGTTCTGAAGATATTACAGATGGATTTGATGGTGCTACTAAACAAGGTGCTATGGGTAATCAAAATGGTTTAGCTGCAGGAGCAACTATAACAAGTGTTGAAACTAGTTTAGCTTATGGTGATTATGGCTTTACATTCCCATTCTTCGTTGGTGAAAAGGTACTATTTTCAGCAACTGCTTCCGCTGGTGCTAGTCCAGTAGATGTTCCAGTAGTTATAGAATCTATTAAATTCCAAGAAGATAATACACAAACACCACCTTCATCTGTAAATAATAAAATGAATATTACATTTTCAACTGCAGCCTATACTAATGCTACTGGTGCTCCAGTAAATATTACTGATATTTTAATTAAGGCAAAGGTAGATCAAGTTCTAACAATCCAAGTTAATAAAGCCGAATTAGTACTACACAAAACTGAAGAACCTGCAGATGAAGTAATTGAATTTAGTACATATACATCTCAAGAAGATAATGGAAATGGTTTACAAAGTTTTAATAAAAGTTATTTAGTTGAAGCAGAAGCAAATGCTTTTATGGTTGCCATGGCAAATAATGGAGCTATTTTACCAAACCGAACAACAGAATCTTATAGATATGCTATTGATAATGTTGAACAAACTGGAAACCGAGATGTTGGTGTTGGATCGCCACTTCAGTACGATCGTTTACAAAGATGTCTTGATAATCAATTAAGAGTTCCATTTAGAAATGCACAGTTAAAATTCTATAAAAATTCTGAAACACAAGCTAATGCTTATGCTGTACCAGTTTCCATGATTGCTGAAACTACACCAATTACTGGAAGTCATAAAATGGTAAATCTTTCTATTGAATGTACTGCTGGATTACAACAAGTTATTGTATATTCGCACATGAAAAAATCAATATAAATACTTTTAAAATAAGTTTAAACAAAATCTATTATTTATTTTTTTTATTTTTTTTTATTTTATAATTGTATAAAATGTCTGATTTAATGCAAAGAGTTTCACATGCCCAAGTCGAACCAAATTCTAAACAAAGTGTTTATACTCAATTTAATTCGCCAGTTTTCAATATTTCTGCAGGTAAAGGTAGATCTATCGTTCGTAATTCAATAAGGATTGTTGGCGATTTGCGTGTTCTTTCTGATAATGCTGGTACAAGAACAACTGCTGGAAGATGCTTTGATAAAAATATTGGCGGATCAGCATTCATAGATACTATTTCAGTTAGAACTTTAAATCAAGGAAATTTAGAAACAATTGAAAACTTTGCACGGTATGTTAAGACTGATTCATGTGCCAGTAAAAATGAATATGATATGTTAAATGCTTCTAATGCTTGCGAGTTAATGTGTGTTAATCAACTTCAAGCCATTAAATATAGTAATGGTGTAGCACCAACACTTGGTACTGGAACTCCAGTTATTAAGGATATTGATTTTTCAATTAAACCTCTATGTTGCCTTAACAAAACAAGCCGAGATATTCCATTTAGTAAAACTGGTGCTATTGAACTTCAAATATCATTAGCTAAAGATCAAAATGCCCTTTATGGTGGAGATCAAGATGCTAATTCTAATTATGAAATTAGAAACTTAAGATGCCAATATAAAACGATACCGGAGCAACAAGATCCTAGCCCAGTTGTTATGGATATTGTATATAATGTTAAAAGTAATATGTTAAGTGGTTCAACTAGTATATCAACTAATATATCTGCACCATGTTATGCAATGGTTGCTAATTTCATTCAAGTACAACATAATTCAGTCAATGTTTTCAATTCTTATGCTTTAGAAGATATTAAACAATTATCAGAAGTACAGATGTTATTTAATGAATCTATTAGTAATTCATTAATAGCTTATAATATGACCGATCAGACAGAAATGTTGGATAGAGCACTCGACGCTATAGGTGCTTCTTCGCATAATCAAGTAAGTAAAGACAAATGGAAATCTAATGATGCTTGGGCTTTAGGATTAAATTTTGAAGATGAAGTTGATCTTCAAGATAATCGATTTACTATGAATATAAGGACTGATGCAAGTAATCTTAATACTTATCCTTATGATGTATATATGTACTTTTTTAGTCGTCGTGAAATGTAATTTATTTTCTTAAAAAAATATATAAATAATAATGTATCAATTTGATTATGAAAAAATAGGTCAAGGACTTTTAATTTTTATGGGTTTATTTTTAGATGAAATTTTTTTATTTTTTTTTAAAAAAATATAAATATAAAAAAAAAGATAGATATAAAATGAATGGCACTTTTAAAGATGATGTTGGTGAAAATCCTTTTTCTCGAGATGGATATAATGCCGAAGAAGTATCTATGATAATTTTAGGTGTTTGTGGTGGTATTGCCACTATAATTTATGCTTTTAAAAGATTAACTGAGTCCGCATGTAGTTCGACTTGTGGTAAAATATGTTGTATTGAAAGTGAATGTAAACAAGAACAAGAAAATTAAATTAAAATATAACTAATATTTATAAAATGAATGTAAAAAGCGGACATAGACCAACTATTGAATTAGTTTCAATGGGTGAAGAAATAGAAAGTATGAATGCTAAAGTACCAACTAATTTAAGAACAATAGGAAACAATTTATCAGTTGAAGTAAGAGGAAAATATTATACAAGTCCAGTTTCTTTAACAAGTAATGGAGTAGAACATGGCTTAGTCCTAGATACTAATGCGAGATTAATGGTAAATAGTTTAGCTAATGTTAATTCCTTTTCAAATAGTCATTCTTTATCAATTCCTGGTAATAGTTCTCATACAACAGCAACAACTGATTTAGGTGCTGATAGCGGAGTATATAAAATAAATATAGCTGGAACAAGTAATGTTAGTAATATTGATATTGTAGTTCAAGTTAGTATGGATAATTTAACATTTTATGATTATAATGAATCAATATTTACAATATCAGCTGGGAAAATTAGTGGAGTATTTGATCTAACATTTAGATATTTTAAATTAGAAATTAAAGATAATTCCGGTTCAACAGCAACAATTAATTTAATTGAAAGTGGTAAAACATTTTAGAATACTTTTTTATAAAAAAGTAAGATCAAAAATATATAATATTAATATAAAATGAATAGAACTGATATTAAAAAAATAACTAATTCTAATAGTCATAAAAAACATGATGATAATTTAGAACAAATAAAAATTATTCATGAATTAAATTATTATAAAAATCTTAATCCTACAAGTAAAGTTTTACTATCATCTTCAAGTGGTATAGCTGTTTATGCAGATAGTTCACCAACACCAACAATGGATAATGATAATCGTGATGGTTGGCTTTTTA
>VMHT01186637.1_pt1 | contig 11789 bp, 13 predicted proteins | sample 4693611 | NCBI WGS metagenome assembly VMHT01 (sample SAMN12280063, study PRJNA550983) | marine metagenome | isolation source: seawater sampled from same location over 5 years 0.02-0.2 micron viral filtrate | place: USA: collected off the coast of southern California halfway between the port... ...
CATGGAGATCAAGCGCGACAGCCCAGAGCGTCGGCGCAACTTTCGTGCCAGACACAACTGCGATGCGGTTCAGAAGAAGAAGGACGTATTCGCAGCTTCCTATTGGTCTTGCAAAAATTGGTGATTTGATATGACTGTAATGTTCATGACCGACGCTGGTCGTAAGACTGGTGATTCCAAAATTGACAGATTGGCGATGGAGTACGAAGACAAGTACGGCCAGCCTTTAACCGACGCTCAGATAGAAAGATTAGACCAGCTTTCTGGCTCCTCAGAATACGGTAATTATGCGATTGATACGTCAGGTTTTGCATCTGACGCGCCTTTTGGAAGCCCTCAAAGGGAATCTGAGCTTAATGCGTACATGAAAAATTTGCAGGACGAGAGAAATGCAAAGCGAGCAAATTTTACACTGGAAAATTTAGGCATTTCACCTGATCAGACTAGTCCATTTACACAGCCCACAGCTCCCCAAGATCCGATGCAGGGCGGTATCGGCGGTTTACTTGAGGCGCTTCAAGGGCAAATGAAGCAGATACCACAGCCGCCAACCCAAAACCGTGGGCCGATTCTGGGTCAAGGGCCGGGCAAGGGTCGAAGACCAATTTTCGAGGGTGGGCCAGTGCCTTTACCGCCGCCAACCCAAAACCGTGGGATGGGTGATATACAAATCTCTCCGATAGAGCGAGGGCCAGACCCAAGGCTCATGGGCAACATGAGCTTTGAGGAGTTTTTTGCGTTGCCAGTGGAAGAGCGCCTTAGAATAAGTCAAGAAGGTCGGAAAACTATTGAAAACGAGGCTATTGGCTCACAACCCAAGATGCCACCACAAATGCCAGACATGATGCAGCAACTTCAAGAGGCGCTTAGGCAGAAGCAGATGGGTGGTGCTCCACCCCAACCGATGCCTACACCCCGTGAAGGCCCACTTGACTTAGGCGGCATGATTGGAAGGCTTCAACAACAAATGGAGCAAAGGCAAGAAGCGCCCCCCATGCAACAAAGACGAAGACCCCGTGGAGGTTTGTTTTCTCAGCTAAGCAGGAGCATCCCGCAGGATAGAAGGGAGCGCCTCGCCAGAAAAATTACACAAGATCGAAGGGTAAGGCCAATGGGCAGAAGCTTGCTAACGAAAGGCAGGGGTCGCCCAGACATGGAAGAGATTCGCAGGCAAGTTATGCAGGGCATTAACGTGCGCGGGATTGGAATGTAATGGCTGAATCCAATGACCTACAGGCTGCGCTAGACGAGTACGGAAGCTCGGCCTCGCCATACTCGGCTCTGGATCAGTATTTGATGCAGCAGCCCGTGTACGACAGAGGGCCACGGGAAGCGCCAGTAGCGCCTACTATGCGAACCCTAGAGGCAATCATGCCCGATACTGATGAGCAGCTTGCCAGTCAGTATGAAAAGATTATGGCAGAGCAAAGGGCGGCAAACGAAGCCGCTGAAACTTCGCGTCAAACCGAGATAGACAGCCTGCGAGACTTGTTGCGCGAGGAGCTGTCATCGTCAGAAGACGCTGCACTGGCACAACGCTCGGACATCACAAAGGCGCTTGAAGGCCGTATTGATGAGCTGAGAAGCGGCATAGATGAAGAGACGGTGGGCCTGCGCCAAGCTGGTTTAGATGAAAGAGCTGCGCTGGCGCAACAGATAGAAGAAGGCGACAGATTAGTGCGTCAAGCACAAGAAACTGCCGCTGGATCTTTGCAGGATCGCATTGCCACTTTGTCTGGCGACTTGTCAGACATAACAGGCACGATTGACGCAAATTACGCTCAGCTTGATGAGATTCAAAAAAACGCAGCCGACGCGACTCAAGGTGAAATAGATTCTCTTAATCAACAGCTTGAGAGCCTGTATACAGATGTAGAGTCTGGCAACGCAGCCCAGTCTGAAGCCATACAAAACGAGACAGCCAACCTCATTGCTGGCTTAGAGCAGCAGATAGGGGGTCTGGCAGAAAACCTTGGCGCGTTGCCTATCGAGGCAATTCAATCACAACTGGCAGCAGTGAATGATCAAACGGCTCAGTTTCAACAGGCGGTAGATTCAGCGACTAGCGAAAGAGCTGACTTAGCTTCTCGCATTGAGGCTTTGCAATCTTCTGGCCTGACTCAAGATGACTTAACTGGCTTGTCGCAAACCATCGCAGGGCAGCGTCAAACAGAGATATCATCGGCACTGAATCCAGTGCAGCAACAGATCGATGCGTTGAAAGGACAAATACCCGGTGAAGTTGACACCGAGGCGCTACGCAAACAGATCACCGATGACATCATGGCTCAAATGGCAAGCCAACAGCCTCCTGCAACCACGACTCCGCCAATCACGGTTGGTTCTGCCGAAGGGCAACAAGGTATCGTCGTTGAGCCAGAAATGGATGCCTACGGCCTTGGCCCATCAGCATCCGAAGCCGCTGGTTTTAATCCTTACGGCGGCGGCTCAGCAGCCGCTATGAACGTGTCTGACGGGCAAGCAGACGCAATGGGATTGTTTGATGATCCAAGAGATTATACTCAGTATGATTTCGGCGATTACGTTAGAAGCACAGTTCCCAAGCGAAATCCAGTGGCGCAGAACCAAATGACTGGGCGAGTTGGTGACTTTATTCCAGATATGCGCGACATAATGCAAATGGGCCGGTGAGGTAGATGTAATGGCTAGTGATGTACCCGATAACGTAGCGAACCCATCGCTGTACAAGAAGGCAAAGGCAAAAGCCAAAGCCAAATTCGATGTATATCCGTCCGCTTATGCAAATGGTTGGATGGTGCAAGAATACAAGAGAATGGGCGGCAAATACAAAGGCGCTACAGGCGGTGAGGTGACTCTCGATCCGAAGAAAAGCGATCTCGACAACGACGGTAAGCTTAGCGGTTACGAGCGCAAGCGTGGCACCGCAATAGCCAAGAGCATGGCAAAGAACATGAACGGGGGCGGAACTGTAATGGTTCAGGGCCGTGGTTGTGGTGCTATCATGCCTAGCAAGCAAAAGAAAACGAGAGTACCCCGTGGGTAAACCGCAAGGCGGACTCAAAAAATGGTTCGGCAAGGGCAAAGGTGGCAACTGGGTTGACATATCAGCGCCAAAAAAAGGCGGTGGCTTTGAAAAGTGTGGTCGCAAGAGTGCCAGCGATTCTGATCGCGGTTACCCTAAGTGCGTACCCGCAGACAAAGCTGCGAGCATGAGCAAGAAACAGATCGCTTCAGCGGTTAGCCGCAAGCGTTCAAAGAAACAGGGTGTTGGTGGCAAGCCTACCAATGTCGCAACTTTCGCTAAAGACGGAGGCGAGATTATGAAGAGCAAAATGGGTACGAAAGGCGGCGCAATGGGCGGCAAGAAAAAGATGATGATGCCCGGCGGCATGAAGAAAGGCGGGTCAGCCATGAAAGCCAAAGGTATGGCTAAAGGTGGCGCTATGAAGACCAAGGGCTACGCAAAAGGCGGTGCCATGAAAGCCAAGGGCATGGCTAAAGGCGGAGCAGCTAAGGGCGGCATGAGAAAGCCTTCTAGCAAGAACAGTGGTCTATATGGCCGCAGCTAGTGGCCTATCTTCAAAGCAATATCCCACACTTCAAGGCGTGGGTTAGAAGAGAGTACACGGTCAACCATGAGCGATACCACGGCGAGTTTTTACACGCTATGGTTATCGCTGTGACCACAATGCCGACAAGGTGCTTGAGCTTTCAGGTCATATTTACGGGCGCTGAGACTTACGACGATGACGAAGAACCAAACGTACATGGTGGGGCTATGTGGGCGAGGATGCCGATTACGGCGCTGGTTGCCGACACGCCCTTTGATGAGTGGCCTGAACCGATGCCTGTTTGGGCGGCGCAGCCTTGGGACTGCTCTTCTCATAACCACTCTGTTTATGTCTTAGACCGCGCAACACCATGTCCTTGGCTTGCCAAGATTGATGGCGAGTTCTACCCCGCAAAGTATTATTTCACCGTTGATTACACCGAGAATGAGATAGCGGATGATCCAGCGCAGCACAAGCAGAGCCATGTCATGGAGCTTTTAGATGCTGGCAAATGGACTGGAAACATTGTGGCTTTGCCGAATAACCGTGTAAGGGTGACACACCCAGCGTGGTTCGAGACGGGCGACGGCGCTCCAGACTTCCGACCAAGCCAGCATATCCATTACAGCAAAAGCGATTTAGACTACACTCTTGACGTAAATCAGGTTTTCGACAACCTATACGCAGGTAAGAAAAATGGCCGTAAGCGGAAGTAAGGATTTTGAGTTAGACGTAGCCGACTACGTTGAAGAGGCGTTTGAGCGTTGTGGCTTAGAGCTTCGCACGGGCTATGACCTCAAGACGGCTAATCGCTCTTTGAACCTGATGCTTGCGGAGTGGGCCAACCGTGGCCTGAACCAGTGGACGATCAACCAGAAAGTGTTGTCGATGGTCAAAGACACGACCTCTTACACGATTGATGCAACTACACCGACTGCAACGATTGACGTGCTGGACGTGTTTATTCGTGAGACCTTGGGCGGCGTATCAACAGACGTGCCGCTCACTCGCATGTCGCGCTCGGAGTACGCCAACCTGTCCACCAAGACAAGCACTGGCAAGCCGAATCAATACCTAATCGACAAGCAGATCAGCCCAACCATCACGGTTTGGCCTGCGCCAGACCAAAACTCAAAGTACGACTTGTACCTAAACGTGCTGAGCCGCATGGATGACGCAGACGCTGGGGCAAACACCTTGCAGATACCATTTCGGTTTTACCCGTGCTTAGCCGCTGGCCTTGCCTACTACTTGGCGCTAAAGCGAGCACCTGAAAAGGTCGGTATGCTCAAGCAACTTTACGAAGAAGAGTTTGAGCGAGCACTAAGCCAAGACCAAGACCGAGTGTCGTTCAGGGTTGCTCCTGACTTGCGCGGATACAACTTAGGATAATGCCTTTTGCATCCAACCATAGGGCGTATGGAATCTGTGACATCACAGGCTTCCGCTATCGCCTGAAAGACATGAAAATGACGTGGGACGGCCTGTTGGTTGGGCCAGACCAGTGGTCGCCTAAACACCCGCAGCTCATGCCTAAGCCAACGCCTGTTGATCCGCAGGCTCTACAGATTACGCGACCAGACCAAGCCGCTGGCGGAAACGACAACAACTTCTTCAGTGTGTACACCAATGTGGGCAATGGAAAATTGGGTACAACTTTGCAGACTTTTGGACTTTCTGTTAGTGTCGGCACAGTAGAGGTAACTACGTCATGAGCTTCACTCTCGCTACACTTAAAACTGCTGTGCAAGATTATTTGCAGGTATCGGAAACCACGTTTACGAGCCAGCTCAATAATTTCATCCAAGAGTCTGAGAGCCGCATCTTCAAGATGGTGCAGCTACCAGAGCAGCGCAAAAACGTGCAGGGTTCTGCCACGTCTGGTAATCGGTTTCTAGCGACACCGACAGATTTTTTTGCACCGTTCTCTTTGGCTGTCATCAGCAGCAACAAGTATATCTATCTCGATTTCAAGCACCCATCGTTCTTGAAAGAGTACAGCCCTGACTCAACAACGACTGGTACTCCTAAGTATTACAGCCTGTTTGATGATTCGGCTTTTGAGCTATCTCCTGTGCCAAACGCAAACTTCACTGTGGAGTTGCACTACTTGCACAAGCCAGCGTCTTTGACTACTGGCGCGGATAGCGGCACCACCTTGCTCTCTACTGACCACCCTGACGCACTGCTGTACGGGACGCTGGTTGAGGGCGCTACTTTCCTTAAAGAAACTCCTGACGTAATTGCCAATTTTGAAGCGCGGTTCAAGGAAGCCATCTCTCGGATGAAGAATCTGACAGAAGGCCGAGATACCCGCGATGAATTCAGATATGACTTATTGCGTACAGGGGTAACCTAATTGGAGCCAATCAAAGAGCTTGAGGGCAAAAAAGTAGCAATTATCGGTCTGGGAGCCTCTCAGATTGACTACGTTATTGGTAAAGAAAACAGTGTCGAATGGGATGAGGTCTGGGTTATCAACTCAGCCTTGTCGGTTTTTGAGTGTGACCGTGTGTTCATGCTTGATCCTGCCAGTCGTTTTTTGGATACCGATGATGCAGGCAACCAAACCGATGTGATGCGTAAGCTTCTGCCTGCGTTTGACAAGCCGATATACACCTGCCAGCTCGATGAGCGCGTACCTGCGCTGGTTGAGTACCCGCTTGAAGAAGTTATCAAAGACCAACGCTGCGCTTACATGAACACCACCGTGGCTTACTCGTTGGCCTTTGCCGCTTACAACAGGGTGGGTGAAGTAGATCTGTTTGGCATGGACTTTAGCTACAAAAACAACCTGCACTTTGCAGAGGCTGGCAGAGCCTGCCTTGAGTTCTGGATCTGCAAGATGATAGCTATGGGCATCAAGGTCGGTGTCAGCCCAAGATCGTCTTTGCTGGATCAAAATGTTGATCTGCAAGAGCGGCTGTATGGCTACCACCGCCTAGCTGACCCCAAGATTGCCATGCCAGATAACGAGGGCGAGTGGTTGGTTTTTGACTCCTCCAAGCTCTCATCCATTGTGAAAGAGCACAACTTAGAAACCATTGAGCTGCCGCGCTCACCAGAACCATATAAGGGTTAATGATGTCAGGGAACGGAAACTTTGAGCTTGGCACCGTGATGGTTTCGACCACCAACAACAAGGGTCACGACCCTGAGTTCTGGGCGGAACAGATAACCAATCGGATTGTATCGGTCTCAGAAAACGCAGAGCCGCATGTTCGGCAACAAGCCCTTGCTTTTAGAAAGTATATTTATGACGTAGTATTGAATGGAATGCGTAGTGCAATCGCCTCTGATCGTGTCACAATTAGGGGTAAGCTAAGCGCCCAAGGCCACGAAGATATGGCGAACATCATAAAGGAGCTTTGACATGGCTATCACTTCAGCGATTTGCTCGTCTTTTAAGCAGGAAGTGCTTGTCGGCACTCACAATTTTACAGTCACATCTGGCAACAGTTTTAAGCTTGCGCTCTACACCTCTAGCGCAACTCTAGGCGCAGCTACCACGGCGTTCACGACCACAGGTCAAGCCAGTGGCACGAACTACACCAGCGGTGGCAGTGCGTTAACGAATATCACTCCAGTGTTGAGTGGAACCACGGCGGTTTGCGACTTTGCCGATCTTACTTTTGGCACGGCGACTGTGACCGCGAGAGGGTGCATGATCTACAACGACACCAACTCCGACAAGGCTGTGGCGACTATAGACTTCGGCGGCGACAAGACGAGCACCGCTGGCGACTTTACGGTTGTCTTCCCTAGCCCAACGGCGACTGGCGCGATTATTCGGCTTGCTTGATGCCACTCTCAAGGGTCGAGTTTCAGGCTGGGATCAATAAAGAAGAAACCGACTACGCATCCAAAGGCGGGTGGGTCGATGGCAACTTAATCAGATTCCGCAAAGGCCGCGCAGAAAAACTGGGCGGCTGGTTCAAGAGAGGTGGCAATACCTTTCTGGGCATCTCTCGCGCCCTGCATAGCTGGATCTCTTTGGCGGCAACCAAATACATTGGTGTGGGCACCACGTTCAAATACTACATTGAAGACGGTGACCTCTATTACGATGTAACGCCAATACGCAAAACGTCAACAAACTCCATTACCTTTTCCGCGACTGATGGTTCATCCACAGTCACAGTCACTGACAGCAGCCACGGGGCTGTGACCAATGACTTTGTGACGATATCTGGCGCAGTCAGTCTTGGCGGCTTAGTGACTGCCGATGTGCTGAATCAGGAATATCAAATCCTGCTGGTTACGGGCACAAATACTTACACCATCACGGCTAAAGACACCTCTGGCGCTACCGTCACAGCAAACAGCAGCGACTCAGGCAACGGCGGTTCTGGCGTTGACGGCTCTTATCAGATCAACGTGGGCCTAGATACCTACGTTCAGGGCACTGGCTGGGGTGTTGGCACTTGGAGTGCAGGCACGTTTGGCTCTGCAAGCGCGGTATCTTCAGTCAACCAGCTCAGAATATGGACGCACGACAACTTTGGTGAAAACCTCATCATGAACGTGCGTGGCGCTGGCATTTACCGATGGGTCGAAAACAACGGCACCAGCGTTAGGGCGTTGCTTTTGTCTGGCATCACTGGCGCAAACTTGGTGCCAACTGTTGGCTTGCAGGTCATTACCAGTGAAACCGACAGACATCTGATTGTCCTTGGCGCTGACCCTATTTCAAGCGGTGCAAGGACGGGAATCGTTGACCCCATGCTTGTCGCGTTCAGTACGTCTGAGGACGAGCTGGAGTTTGAGCCGTTAGCAACCAATAGCGCAGGTGATGTGAGGTTGTCAGCAGGATCGTTCATTGTCGGCGGCTTGAAGTCTCGGCAAGAGGTCTTGATCTGGACTGACACAAGCCTGTACAGCATGAACTTTATTGGGCCACCGCTAACCTTTGCGGTCAACCTGATCAATGAAGGCTCTGGTCTAATTGGGCCAAAGGCCGCAGCAAATGCGCCAAACGGCGTGTACTTTGCGAGCAAGACTGGCTTCTTCTTTTACAATGGCTCGGTTCAAAGGCTCCCATGCACGGTTCAGGAATATGTCTTTGAAGACCTAGACTTGAGCCAAGCGTTCAAGTGTCATATGGGCATCAACTCAGAGTTTGGTGAGATGTGGTTTTTCTACCCAAGCCTTGAAGACGGCACTGGCGAGATCAGCCGATACGTTATCTATAACTACGAAGAAAACCATTGGAGCATCGGCAGCTTGGTTCGATATTCGTGGATGGATGCTGGCATCGAGGATCAGCCTGTCGCTTCGGTGACAACCAGCTCTGGTAACTGTTTGTTTGATCACGAAAAGGGCTTTGATGATTACAATGACCCCATGTCAAACGTATTTATCGAGTCGGCTGACCTAGATATATCTGACGGCGAAAACTTTGCCTTCGTAAAACGCATCATTCCAGACATTGCTTTTGTAAAAGAAAGCGGCATCAGCAACTCGCCAGCAATGAATATCGTGCTCAAACGCAGGGACTTTCCCAACCAGTCACTTACCACAGATTCTACGACTCAGGTGACCGAGAGCAGCACCCAAAACAACGTGCGTAGCAGAGCCAGACAGCTTGTGCTGCGATTTGAAAGCGACGATGACAACACCAGCGGCAACCAGCTTGGCTACAAATGGCGGCTCGGCGCAACGAGACTAGACCTTCAGCAAAGCGGCAGGCGCTAAGTGAGCCGCCTGCTTGAGACTCGGTTGCCTATCGCTGTTGGCGAAAAGGTCGATACAGGCACGTTCAACCGACTGGTTCGTATCATTGAACTAAACCTTGGGTCGTTGGACTTCACCATCTCGCCCCACTTCAATGCGACTGAAATCAGTCAGCTTCAGTTTGCAACGGGTAGTATAATCTTCAATACTACAACCGAAATACATCAAGCGTTTGATGGCACCACGTTTAGAGACTTGTACAGCCATCAGACTTACCCAACAGGCCAAGCAGCCACCTTCGGCTTGGGGTCTGTAACAGTGAGTACACCGTAATGGATGCAATGCTTCAAAGTCGAATTCAGAACTTAATTGGCGATGATATGCCAATGGGTGTTGAGCAATACGCAGAGGGGGGTGAAGTTGATATGCCCGGCCCTAATTCTGGCTTTGAGACAGACTTGCTAGAAGGCGCTGTTGAGGGTCTTGACGAATCAGAGAGAATGGGGATGGGCATCCCTAACATGGCACCGTCTGAAAACCCGAACCAAGACTTAGAGTCCGCTATTAACGAGCTGATGATGGCTCGCGGTCAAGCCGATGATGAAGGCGAAGTAGCTTATATCGACGGCTTGATAAATGCTGCCGAGGTTGGCACTAACGCTCCTATGGCAGAACTTGCTATGCAGCTTTCTCAAGCTGGTCGAGGTGGTGATGTCACGTTGGCGCACCTTCGTAACGGCGAAATCGTTTTGCCACCAGAGTCAATGGATGATCCAGCGTTTGAGTCTGCTGTTGAGAAACGGCTTATTGAGCTAGACATGGATCCGCAGGCAGCGGTTGTTGGCGCAGGTATCGCAAGCCTCAACCCAATCACTGGACTAGAAGAGTTTGGCTGGTTCAAAAAGACTTGGAAAAGCGTCAAGAAGGTTGCAAAGAAGGTCATCAAGCCGATTGCAGCAGTGGCTCAGTTCATACCCGGCCCTTGGCAACCGATAGCGGCACTGGCAAACAAAGCATTCACGGTTTATGACGTAGCCAAAGGCAGGGCAAGCCCCTTGGCTCTAGCTGGTGCTTTTGCACCTATACCGGGCGCTTCTGGCGCTGCTGGTGCTGCTGGCACTGCCGCTTCAGTGAGCAAGGGACTCGGTTCTCTTGGCAAGATTGGAGAGTTTGTTACGAAAGGCGCGAATGGCGTTGGTCTTCTTGGCAACGTCGGTAAGGCTTTGGGAAGCGCAGGTAAAGGTATTGCGGGACTGATTAGTGGTGGTGGTGCAGATAATATAGGTAGCTTTGGTCGCTTAGGCGATTTCTTGGGCGGCGCTAGTAAAGCAGGCAAAGGTATTGCTGGGCTGATCAGTGGCGGCGGTGCAGATAATGCAGGTAGCTTTGGTCGTTTAGGAGATTTTTTAGGCGGCACTGGTGGCGCAAACAAAGGTATTGCTGGGCTGATCAGTGGTGGTGGTGCAGATAATGTCGGTCGATTTGGTCGAGTTGGTGATTTCTTGGGCGGTATTGGTGACGCTACTGGGTTAACCAATTATGGGGCAGCAATGGCTGGCGCTCCGCAGCAAGAATACGAAGTTCAGGCTGGCGATACTCTTTCGGGAATTGCAGCAAAGCACGGCATTCCGCTGGAATTGCTAAAGGCTAATAATCAGCACATTAAAGATCCCGACATGATTATTACGGGCCAGATATTAAGACTTCCCGGCGGAACCGTAAGCGTTGGTGCTGGCGGGACTGGCGCTACAGGCGGCTTGGGCGGCATCTTCAGCGGCCCCGGAGCTGACGGGCAAGGTAGTTACGGCGTTGTTGGTGATTTCCTTGGCGGAATAACTGACAAGCTTGGCCTGACCAATTACGGCGGAACAGCAGGAACAGGCGCTTCTGGGTCTGGCGGACTAGGCGGCTTGGGAACACTGGGCGCTATCGGCGCTGCTGGTTTGCTTGGCAAGCTGGCTTATGACGAAGCCAAGAACCGAAAAGGCGTAGCTTTGACCCCGCTCACTCAAGAGGGATCAACTGGCCGATACAACATCGAAGCCGAGATTGCTCGTCGTATGGGTAAAGAAGCGCCAAACCCTGTTGAGTTTGGTTTGTTACCGACGGGAACAATACCCACGCTCAGTGGCGGAAGGCGAGCGCCTGAAGAGGAGCCTGTAGCGGCTCGTTACGGCGGCGCGATCATGTCGGCCAGATACGGCGGCCCAGTCATGCCGATGGCTTACGCCAAGGGTGGCAACGTGGCTGTCGAAGACTTCGAGCGCATGAACGGTGGCATCAACGGCGAAGGCACAGAAATCAGTGACGATGTGCCTGCCATGCTGTCAGACGGCGAATTCGTCATGACTGGGCAAGCGGTGCGCGGTGCTGGCGCGTTTGATCTGGCACAAGGCAGGGGCGGTATTATCACGCTGACACCAAACGGCGGCGAAAGCCGCGACGGTGGTACGGCCCTCATGTACGAGATGATGGATTTGTTCGCAGAGTTTGCGGATAAGCCAAAGGGGAAAGCGGCATGAGTATATTGACGCCGGGCCAACTGGCTAGGGTTCGTCGGTTTCAAGAGGGCGGCAGTACATC
>VMHT01009312.1_pt1 | contig 11787 bp, 15 predicted proteins | sample 4693611 | NCBI WGS metagenome assembly VMHT01 (sample SAMN12280063, study PRJNA550983) | marine metagenome | isolation source: seawater sampled from same location over 5 years 0.02-0.2 micron viral filtrate | place: USA: collected off the coast of southern California halfway between the port... ...
TTATCGAGGTGAAGCGGTCAATCGAGGCAGCCAAGGACGAATTCATCATCAACCGATAAACACCATGACCACAAAAACACTACAAAGAGCCTACATCAAGCTCGTTGATAATAAGAAAGCCCGCACCAACGCGGCCAAGCAATACTTCCAAGTTTTCACCGAGAAGGATGGGGGGTATCTATTTACCACCAATGAAATGGAGAAGGCGGCAAAGCGTGCTAAGGAGAACGCCGAGGATGTTTACCCGGTAGAATTCACAGAACCAGAACCAGAAGTGATCACCAAGGAAGTGATTGTTGAGGTTCCCGCCAAGGGGTTCTTCGCCAAGCTCTTCGGATTTTAAGAACTAGAACTATGGACTCAAAACTATTCAGGCCGGTCAACAAAAAGCCCAAGCTCAAAAACGGAGTCGTGCGCTTCCGCTGCAATCTCAAGGAGAAAGCCCAGTGGGTGCGCCAGTCACGCCGCGAAGGAAAGACCCTCAGCCAATGGATCATCGAGCAACTCAACAAATACTAACCAATCTTGCGGGGAGACTCGCGAAAAACCAAAACCAACGAAACAATGATATTGAAATTGAAAATCGACGTAACTAAAATTGACAAATCCCGCCTCTTCACAGGCTCCAAGGGGACTTACCTTGACGCAACCGTGCTTATCAAGGATGCTCCTGACCAATACGGCAATGACGGCATGATCGTCCAAGACGTAACCAAGGAGGAGCGCGAAGCGGGGACACGGGGAGAGATCCTCGGTAATGCCAAGTGGATGGGAACAGACCGCCCAGGTGGTGCTCCTGCTCCAGTCAGCAGTGACCCAGGCGCTGCATACCACGCGGCAAACGCTGCACTCAGCGGGAGCGAAGACATCCCGTTTTAAATAACACGAACCATACCAACACGGGGGGGGTGGCAATCAAGCTGCCTCCCCCACAATCCCAACGAAATTATGAAGAAGCAAATCAAGCACGAAGAGGTGATCGCGGCGTATGCCCAGATCAGGAATAAATCAGAAGTTGCTCGCGCTCTCGGCGTTGACGCTCGCACTGTATACAATCATGTTAAGCGTGCAGAGTCTGAGGGCAATGCTCCTTGGCTCACACCAGCTGCCATTAGCCCCACGATGAATCTGCACAAGACCACAGTTCAATACAATGCCGATGGAGACCCCATCCAAGAATGGCGCAGGCTTATCCCGCAGGCATCCGACATGGAGGCATTCGTAGACTCCCTCTGTGAGCGAGTCCAAGGGAAAGCCCGTGTGCCCAAGAAGCGTGCAACCCGCACAGATAACGACGAGATCCTCGCAGAGCTTGCGTTCTACGATACCCACATCGGGATGAGAGCGCACAAGGATGAAACCGGCGGGAACTACGACACCAAGATTGCCACGGAGCGCATGATCCAGACAGCAGAAGGTCTTGCTGGCAGATTCCGCAAACCCGGTCGCGTGGTAGTTACCTTCGGGGGAGATATTCTCCATTCAGATAACCGCTCTAGCACGACCGAGAAGTCTGGCAACGTCCTCGATGTCGACTCACGCTACTCTCAGGTCGTGGACAATGCTGTAGCTGCCTGCTATGATGTCACCCAGATCGCTTGCTCAGTAGCCAAGCGGGTGGACATCGTGATCGTCGAAGGTAATCATGACTGGCATTCCTGTGTATGGCTGGCACGCGTCCTGAAGGCATTCTACGCTAACTGCCCCAATGTTAACGTGGTTATGCAAGCCTCAGACCGTAAACACATCGTCCACGGGGACAATCTCCTCGTCTGGAGCCATGGTGATGGGGTCGCCGCTAATCAGTGGCAATCTGTGATCGCTGCTGAGTTTGCCCCTCAGTGGGGTGTGACCAAGCATCGTCACCTCAAGATGGGCCATGTTCACCACAAGAAGAAGAACACTCCCACCAGAGTGATCACTCAAACCGCTAACGGCTGGGAAGAGCAGCGAGGACTCCTAGTGGAATACCTGCCAGCACTGTGCAGCACTGACGCATGGCACGCTGAGAAAGGCTACCTGGGATCCATTCGAGCAGCTACCGGCTACGAATACCACGCAACCAAGGGATTAGTCAGCAGATTTTATGAGCACGCCTAGAATTAAGAGCCATGTATCAATACCTAGAAACAATAAACCGCTCCGAGAACTCCACCTCTTCGCGGGAGCGGGAGGGGGTATCCTCGGCGGAATGCTACTCGGACATACCCCAGTGTGCGCTGTCGAACTCGAAGATTACCCAAGGAGAATCCTGTTGCAGCGCCAAAGAGATGGAATCCTGCCAAGATTCCCCATCTGGGACGATGTTAAAACATTCGACGGGAAACCCTGGAGGGGACAAGTCGATGTTGTCGCGGGAGGGTTCCCATGCCAAGACATCTCAGTCGCAGGAAAGGGGGCCGGTATCGAAGGTGAGCGATCAGGACTCTGGGGAGAGATGGCGCGAGTTGTTCGTGAAGTTCGACCTAAGCACGTCTTCGTGGAAAACTCACCAATGCTTGTGGGACGAGGACTTACCCGAGTCCTCGGTGACCTTGCCCAAATGGGGTATGATGCAAAATGGGGTGTGCTGGGAGCGCATCACGTCAAACTTAAACATCGGAGGGATAGAATATGGATCTTAGCAAAACAGGTGTAGACATTAGTCAGAAAGACGCGCTATCTCTGACCGTCGATGATTTGAAGGGTGTTAAAGCATTGATAACTGACCCCCCCTATGGAATCTCTCTCAATTCACACTGCAAACGCGGCGTAAAAGATCGCAAGAGCACTTACAAAATCGAGGGTGATGAAGATCAATCAGCCGGGAACCACGTCCTCGAAATCGCTCGTGAGGCTGGCGTCGAAACTATTGTGATGTTCGCTAGCCCCCAAAAACCTTGGCCTGGCAAATTCCGCAACTGGGTAGTCTGGGATAAGGGCGGCGGGGTTGGTTTTGGCGGCGACACCAAGACTTGCTTTCGCAGGACTTGGGAGTTGATTCAGATTGAAAACAAACGAGAGATCAGCGGGAGGCCGGAGTCGGTCTGGCGCGTGACTATGAATAACGCCATCTTTAAGATGCACCCATGCGCTAAGCCTGTGGAACTGATGAAGAAAATCCTATTATCTCTCAATGTCACTGGTTTGGTTCTCGATCCCTTCATGGGGTCTGGGTCAACTGGCGTGGCTTGTGCCAACTTAGGAATCCCTTTCCGGGGTTTTGAGATTGACCCCATGCATTTCGCCACGGCGCAAGATCGAATAAACTCGGAGTGCTTGGAGCAGTCCCAACAAGGGAGGCTGTTTTAATGAAGCGCACTCCAACTCCTACAGCTAGAGACTGGAAAGACACACCAGGGTCAGCGGCTTATGGAGTTAATCCAGATGGAAGCGTCCGAGATAGGACTGATCGATTGGCGATATGGGTGTATGAACAAGAGAGGCGGGCAGGAAATGAGAATGTCGGACATCTCCATCCCGACTACAGTGAATCTGTCATGTGGTGGCCGATTGGCTGGTCAAGCGAGCAACCTTTGACACTTGACTGGGATCGCTGGCTCTCAAGCCCTCAAGAGGTGAGTGAGCGCGTGGGCTTCGATCTCGAAAACCGATCTTCGAGATTAAAGGCCATTGGAAACGGACAGGTTCCACAAGTGGCCGAACTCGCATGGAGATTGCTAAGTGAACAGTGAATAAAAACCCGACTGAGTTGATTAACTTAGTCGGGTTTACTGTTGTGAGGGGGTGATAATAATGCTAGCTTAACAGCATGACAGCAATCAACTCAGTCATGATCGCTGGACATAGGATTAAGATACAACGATCTGACCAACTAGATGACTGCTACGGACAGTATTCACATGACAAACGAACCATTCAACTCGCTGAGAATCTCACAGAGCAGGAATACCTCCCTACCCTGCGGCATGAGATGCTCCACGCGGCCTTCCACCTGTCCGGGATCTCTTTTCTTGACTCATTTCAGGAGGAATCATGCGTCCGTTGCATAGACGAGATCTTCTTCCCAGCATATGAGCGCATACTAAAGCGCCTACAGAACAATCACAAAACCAATACCAACGATGAAATCGAACAATAGAGGACTCCCAGAAGGGATCTACGAGAAGGACGGGTTCTACTTTGCCAAAATCTTCCGCAAGGTGACTCCTGAGAGACAGGGCAAAGACATTCACGGCCCTTATCGCAACACAATCGCCCAAGCAGTCGAGGACTGGAAGGAGATGATCGAAGAGCGTGGAGGTCCACTTCCCACAGATCACGTTATGTCCAAGGCTCGAACCAATCGGCTCGCTCGACGAGCAGCCCGTAAGTTCCTACTCAGTAAGAAGTTCAAGGAAATCACAGCAGAAGCATCAATCTCCTAACCATCATGAATGACCGCCAACGCAAATTCGCAGAGCTAGTAGTCCAAGGTCGCCCAGCAAGCCGCGCCTACCAGGAAGCTGGCTACTCCGCGACCGGCAATTCGGCTGAGGCGTCTGCTTCTCAGCTTTTAAGGAACCCTAAGGTTGCTGAATACATCGAGGAATTGCGTGGAGAGGTCAAGGCAGCGTCCAAATTCACCCGTGAGAGCAAGCTGGAGGGCATCTACGAGATCTACCAGAACACCAAGCTGGATGATCCCAGAGTCGCTCTAGCTGCCATTGCAGAGGAGAACAGGATGACAGGCGACCATGCGGCTGAGAAGATCGAGGTCGAGGCTGATGTTGTCATCAAGATTGGCGAATGAAGGTCACTCTAGAGCTGAATCCGAGGGATGCGTTCAAGCCATTCCTCAAAAGCGACAAGCGTTGGGCCTGTATCGTTGCTCATCGTCGTGCCGGTAAGACGTTCGCGGTCCTCCAGAAGCTAATCAAGACGGCTTTTGAGCTGAAGAGACCGGGGCCACCTCCTCGTTTTGCTTACGTTGCACCAACAAGGGATCAGGCAAAGGATATTGCATGGGCATACCTCAAGGATTTCCTTGGTAAAGTGCCCCAGGTGAAGATCAACGAGTCAGACCTGACAGTCACCTTGCCAAATCGCGCAACCATCAGGCTTTACTCTGGAGACAACTATGATCGTATGCGTGGTATCTACCTCGACGGTGTGATCATGGATGAGCCAGCCGACATCGTTCCCGCTGCGTGGTCGCAGGTGATCCGTCCGTGTCTCTCCGATTATCAGGGTTTCGCATGGTTTATCGGCACACCCAAGGGCAAGAATGCCTTCTACAAGCGCCATTTGCAGGCTGAGGCGGCTGATGACTGGCATAGCGCGGTCATCCGTGCGAGTAGCAGTGGAATATTGCCTCCTGAAGAGCTTAAAAGCATCCGAGAGGACTACACGGTGTCCGATTCCGACTATCAGCAGGAGTATGAGTGCGACTTCAGCATTGGCAGACCGGGAGCAATCTACGCTGCTGACATGGCTAGGGCTGAGAACGAGGGGCGCATCGGGCCATTCCCCATCGATGAATCAGCACTCGTCCACACAACCTGGGACTTGGGAGCGCCTCAGAACACTTGCGTCATCTACTTCCAGCGTGTTGGACTGACCTACCGAATCATCGACTGTGACTCTGGGCTGGATCTCAAGACCGGCGAGAGGGTCGCGCACATGATGGCCAAGGGCTACAACTATGGCCATCACTTCCTGCCACATGACGGGGATAACAAACATGCTGACAACATGAGCTTTGCGGACAAGCTGACCGAGGCAGGTCTTATGAACGTCAAGACTCTGCCCCGTGGCCCTCATGGTGCAGACGAGAAGAGGATCCGCATGATGACAGACATGTTCAATCAGCTCTGGTTTCATGACTCTCTAGCTGGCGAGGGTGGCTTAATCGAAGCCCTCAGTGCATACCATCGCAAGGAAAGCCGTCTAGGAGGCTATATTGAGAACAAGATCGCTCACGACTGGGCCTCACACCCGGCTGATGCGTTCGGTTATATCTCTGAGGCTATCCAGAACAAGATGCTGCCAGAGCTTCGGACGTTCGAGTCAACTGGTCCAGGCAAGCAGAGACCAATCGGTGTGGGCAACCTATAGCGTTGTGGGATTATCAATCATCCATTATTAGCAAAGACATGGGAATGCCAAAGACTCCAAAAGCTGCGCGGGTATCCGCTCCAGCACAACAGTCCTCGCTCGCCATCAAGCGCGAGCAGGAGGATCAGAAGAAGAGGATGCGACAGCGTTTCGGCTACGGGGACACCATCCAAGCCGGAGCAGCAGCCACCAATACCACTCTAGGTTAGCATGACGGGCAAGCAGACAGTCGAACGGTTCGATCAGTTGGAGGCACTACGCCTCCCGCATGAGTATCTCTGGCAAGAGACTGCCTGGTTGATGAACTCTCGCAACTACAACGGTCGCGGGAATGTCAGTGGATACGTCCCTCACAATGAGATCTATGACACCACACTGAGAACCAAGAGTCGTATGCAGGCTAACGGCATCACCTCGATGCTGTATCCTCGCGACCGTGACTGGCTTGTGATGCGTCCAGCTTGGGAGGATCGCAAGAACTTGAGCCTTGAGAAGGTCTACCGGGAAGCTGGTGAGGCTGTAATGCACTACCTGCGAAGCTCGAACTTTCACACAGTCAATCACCGCGCCATCTTCGACCGCTCACAGCTGGGGACGGGGACAATGCGCATGAAGTGGGAGAAGGATGATCATGGCGAGGAAGTCATGACATTCTGTCGTTTTGACCCCATGAACTACGTCATCGACCACGACCACACCGAGAAGGTTGACACGTTTGGGGCTTGCTACAAGTGGCCTGCATATCGCGCAGCTACCATGTGGGGCAAGGAGAACCTCTCAAGCAAGCTACAGCGCGAAGTGGAAGATCCCCATCGCCGGAGCACCACTCATGATTTCCTTGTTGTAATTGAGAAGCAGCCGAAGTGGAAGGTTAAGAAAGAGGCTGGCAATAAGGGCATGGCCTACTCCGTCAAGGTTGTGGAGCGTGACAGCAAGCATGTGATTTTGGATTCAGGCAATGATCACTTCGAGATTGTATCCAGCCGGTATGAGGTGGATGGTAGCCCTTGGGGATACTGCCCGGCTCATGAGATCCTTCCTGATGCATACAAGGCTAACTATGCTGGTAAGTTCATGATGGTGATGGGAGAGCGTGCTGCTGTGCCTCCCGTTATGGCTCCTAGCTACATGAAAGAAGAGGGTGTCGGGCTTGGCGCTGCTGAGGTCAACTACTACGCGGAGACCTCTGCCGCCGGTAAGAATCCAGTCTATGAGTTATCAGGTGGGGGCAACTATCAGGTCGGCATGGATATATGGCGCAAGCTGCAAGACTCTATCGATGAAGCCTACCACGGGCATCTGTTCAATATGTTCAACCGATCAGATCGGGATATGACAGCTACAGAGGCTAACATGCGCCGCGAGGAACTCAATGCTCAGGCAAACCCAACTCTCACGGCACTCGAGCAAGATCACACTAAGCCTATCGTTGGCTGGGCGTTCACATCTCTGGTGGAGCGTGGAGTAATCGAGCTACCTGATGAGGCTTACAATGAGGCCACTGGGAAGCCCCGGATGCCGCAGTTCGCCTTCGACAATACATTCACCAACAATCACAAGCGTTCCCAAGCTGTCGAGGCTATGGGGATGCTTGACGCTATTATCAATGTCTCCGCTGCTGATAGTCGGGCTAATGTCCATGACATCAAGAAGATCCAGACGAGGATCTGGCGCGATCTCGGACAAGACGAGGATGATCTCCTCAGCGAGGACGAGTATCAGGAGCAGCAGGAAGCTCAACAGCAGGCAGCTCAGCAGGCTCAGATGGCAGAGATGGCACAGACCGCAGGAGGTGTAGCCAAGGATCTCTCTTCCGTTCAAGACCCTGAAGCAATGCTAGGCGCACTCTCATGATTAGTCCCAACGCTATCACTTATCGGCTTGACGCTACCAAGCGATCCAAGATTCAACAGATCTTACTGTCGGACGGCGGTGAGATCCTCATTGATGCTATCATCGATGACATCGTCACCAATCCAGACCTCCCACCCGAGGAGCGTGCAGGAGCGGGGCGTATTCTAGCTCTCATGCGGTCTATCCGCAACGACACCGGGATTGAGACTCCCAAAAACTAAACCAACAACCAACAATGGAATACAGAAAGCAAGGCTCGGAGATCATCCGAGTGAAGGACGAGAAGATCGTCGCAAATATCGAGGACGGCAAGGTGGTTCCCACTGCCCCCGTCTACTACAAGAACCTGGATGAACTCAAAGCGGTAGCAGCTGGTGAAGACTACGTTGCACCTGTCGAGGCTCCCAAGGCTCCCAAGGAAGACCCTCTTGATGCCGCTCGCTTAGAGATTGAGCACCTAAAGGAGGATAATGCTGGATTGCTTGAGCAGATTGCTCAGTTGAAGAAGGCGGTGGAGAAGCTGGCTACCGGCACACAAGTCGCTCACCTTGTCCCTAATCCCGAGAAGGATCTGGTGGCTGAGGTTGACTGGGATGCTGTCCCCGAGGCTGATCCCATGCTTGGCAACCGCACTCCCGGTCGCAAGGAGTATCTTATCGAGAACCATCCAGCACTCGCTAAACTCTGGAAGCTAACCAAATAACCAACGAATACAATGTCAGAAGAAGCACAAGCGGCTGCACCAGTCGCAGAAAGTCAAGCTCCCGAAGCTGGAGCACCCACCGAGAACTGGGCAGATTCACCAATCGCCAAGGTTTACCATCCAGATGGGACTCTCCGCAGCAATGCAGGGGAATCCTTCAAGGAGCTAGGCCATGAGGATCTCACTGGATTCGCCACACGCAACGATCAGTCTTTTTTCGATGCGCTCAAGAACGGCAAGGAGGCCCGCGCTGGTCTCTCTCAGCGTCAAGAGTCAATCGACAACGCAGTGGTCAAGCCAGGTGAGGGTGCAACTCCCGAGGATCTCGCTGCATATCGCGAGGGATTGGGCGCTCTCCCCTCCGCTGAGGCATACAAGGAGGCTCTAATCCCCAAGGATCTCCCTGAGGGCACTGAGATCGACGACAATCTCGCCTCTATGGTCTCGGAATGGGCTACCAAGCACCCAGTCAACACACCAGAGGCAATGCAGGAGCTATTCGCTGCACACACTCAACTGGTGGAGGGGATGGTGCAGTCGCATCAGGAGACCGCAAATGCAGAGTTCGATAAGACTCGCGAGGAGACTCACAAGCTCCTGACCGCTGAATTAGGTGGTGAGGAGCTTAAAGCCAAGTTCGATGACCAGCTGGGAGAGTTCCTGCTGTCAGATCTGGGTCGCGGCATGGGCTTCGAGTATGAGAAGTCTGAGACTGGTGAGATTGTCACAAGCAATCCACTCCATGCAGCCATGATGAATGATCCTGCCTTCCTCCGTGTGATGAAGCAGAGTGTCGAGCGCAATATGCCTGCCGGTCTCCCCACTGGTCGCGCAATGCCCACGGACATCAAGGGCCTACAGGATCGCAAGCGTGAGTTGATCATGTCGAGTTCCGGCGGCTGGAAGAGTGAGGCCGACCATCAGGAATATAAGTCAATCTCAGACCAGCTCAAGGCATACGGTCAATAGATTTTGTTGGTTGGGAGGAGTCGTTCACCTCCCTGTTCATAGCGCAAGCCCTCGCATCCTCACGGGTGCGGGGGTTTGTTGTCGGTGGTGATGACTTAAAAGGTAGTCAGAATGTGATCTCTACATTAATAGTGATCTTGTTCGGCCACCTGTTCGTGATGGAGCCCAGATTTTCATCTGCCACCTCCTGTTGATTCAGCCCCGAAAGACAGAGGGGATAGACCCTCAACTCCAAGGCGAGCGTCTTTCGCTCCATCAAATAAACAAACAAACAGAAAACAAGATAATGGCTAATAACCTGTCACTCCCATCAGTGGAGTCCTACCGTCCAGAATTCGAGGATCGCTACGATGTCGAATTCCAACAAGTCCGCAGTCGTTCGATTGGACTTTGCGATCAAGTCGCCGTCAATGGTGAGTATCGTGAATTCCCTCTCGCCAACAAGACTGATTCCATCAGCGCGATCACCGATCTTTACGGTGAGACCTCTCCAGACGTTGCTACCTTCGGGAAGCGCCGCGTCACCACCTCTCCTTACAAGTCACCCCTCATCTTTGACCGGGTTACTGAGAAGAAGTTTGGCACTGGTGAGAGTCAGATCCCCGTCTCTATTGCCAACCAGAAGGCCGAAGCTGCCCGTCACATGGACAAGATCATTGTCGGTGAGGCCGGTAAGAATGGTGGTCTCCTTGGTAACGCTATTGAGGTCGCTGCTAATGGCGTTGTAAGCTACCCTGCTTTCGACTCCACCTACACCATCCCTGTAAACTATGACTTCGCTGGCGGCGCTGCTGGTGCTGACAAGGGCATGTCCTACGACAAGCTCATGAAGCTCCGCACTGAGCTTTCCAAGCTTGATGTCATGTCTCAGGACGGAAGCACCAACAATCCTTCTCCGTTTGGATTGATCCTCAGCTCCGACCAGGTTCTCCAACTCCTCCAGGACGAGAAGATCCGCAACCGCGACCAAGCCTCCGCTCAACTCGAGCAGGTTGCTTCTGGTATCCTCACTGACTGCATGGGCTTCACCATGTCCGTTGATGACAACAACCTCCCTGAAGCTGCTGGCATTAAGACCTGTGTGGCCTTCCACAAAGGTTCCGTTAAGTTCGGATACAACGAAATGCCCGTTCATGAGCTGGATCGTCTCCCCACCAAGAACCACAGTGTTCAGTCTGTGTTCTACTGGGACTGGGGCTTCAGCCGCATCTGGGACAAGGGTGTCTGGAAAGTTCCTTGCATCGGATAAACTAAACACATTCAACAACTAATAGAATAGAAAAATGCCTGTTACACAATCAAAACTCCAAGCTGACTATGCCAACCACGGGAATCCCGCTGACGGCATCGAAGCTGCTGGGCGTGTTCGCTTCCTCAATGACTCCATCACCTTCGTTGGTGATGAGGGTTCTGCTGACGTGATCACTCTCCTCGGCAACATCCCTGCTGGTGCTCTCGTTGATCCTGCCAAAAGCTCGATCATCGGAGGTGCTCAGTCTGGTGTCACTCTTGACATCGGAACCACTGCTGATCCTGACGGATACGGCAATGGGGTGAGCATCGCTTCTGCCGGGACTCGCTTCTTCGACACTGATGGCCATGAGCTTATCAAGGTCGCAGCCGAAGCTGATCTCAAGGTCACTGTTGCTGGTGGATCTCCATCCGCTGGCACTCAGCGTGTGAGCATCGCTTACTACGTTCGATAGAAAATTCCTCGTTGGGAACCTCAAAGGGGGGCGGGGGTCAAGGCTTCCGTCCCTCTTTTTACTTAATTAGATATGCAGACAAGAACTCAAATCGCAAACAACGCCCTTTCATACCTGTCAGCGGGATCAATCGTCAATTTGAACGACGAAGACTCGAAGGCTAGAGCTATCAATGGGATCTTCGACCAGGCGGCGAAAGAGGTCATCCGAACCCATCGCTGGTCTTGCTGCATTGGAAGGTCGAAACTTAGCCGGATCTCTGGTGATCCGCTTCAGAACGGCAACTTCGGATACGCTCACGCCTACCAACTTCCTACTGACTGCCTCCGCATCCTCGACATTAACGGTGAGCCGTGGAGCGAGAAGGCTGAATTCTTTGATCTCAATGGTCGCCAATTACTCGCTGATGTCGGTGAGGTTTACCTGCGCTACGTTCGCTGGGAGGATGATGTTTCGCAGTGGGATACCCTGCTTGCTGATGTGGTCTCGGTGAAGATCGCCATGAAGGTGGCTAGGCAG
>VMHT01038666.1_pt1 | contig 11787 bp, 14 predicted proteins | sample 4693611 | NCBI WGS metagenome assembly VMHT01 (sample SAMN12280063, study PRJNA550983) | marine metagenome | isolation source: seawater sampled from same location over 5 years 0.02-0.2 micron viral filtrate | place: USA: collected off the coast of southern California halfway between the port... ...
ATTGAAATTTTGAGACTCTTGTGATTTATTTTTTTTAGGACCAAATATTTTTATAGAAATATAAACCCCTACAATACTAAAAACTACAAAGGTTCCAAGTTGAATATTTTGACTATCGGAAACCAGGGAGACAAGGCCAGCAAAAAATGAGCCTATTGCAAAAGGGAGCATAAAAAAAGTTGTTACTAGAAGTTCAGCAAGTAAAAGAACAGCGGCTGCAATAAACCAAATTTGTGTCATAGTGACCATTTAGTTTTCTTGTTCTTCCTTTTCGATTTGTTCTTGTTCAAATCTGTTTAAAGCCAGCAAAAACATGATAAATAATATCGTGGAGCCTATGAGGAATGTTAATGGGAGGATTCTTATCTCAAAAGCATTCAGGCCATCAATGCTTGCTGGAGCTGGACCTCTTGGGGCATAAAGTAAAAATAAAATTGAATTGATTACTAACCAGCCAAATGTTCCAGCACCTGTTATCAAAAATGCTAGTCTCTTACCTACATTTGTAGCATTAAGTAAAAATGTTGAGCCTAGGAATACAACTAAAGAGCCTGCGAACATAATGATTCCAGTAACTGTTAGGTTGGAAGAAAGCAGTGATCTCATTATTTCACGCATCTTGTTTCAATCCTCTCAAATAATCAATAATCAAAGCGATGTCAGATTCTGGCAGTACTGCGCCAAATCCAGGCATTTTACCTCCACCGACACCGTTAACTCCGTATGCTTTACCATTAACAGAGCCCTTAACAATGAAGTCTATCATGTCTTCTCTCTGCTTAAACTGAATATTGGCTCTTCCGGCTCTTAAAGCAGGTCCTAAGCCTCCAGAACCGATTTCTTTTGTATAAGCAACACCTGCAGAATAACCTGCGGTGTGACATCTAGCACAATAAGCATTGAACAATCCTATAGCTCTTTTAGCCTTGTCTAAATCACCATCAAATGTAGATTCAGCAATCTCTTCAAAAGATACTTCCCAGAGTTTTTCTTCAAGAGCTTTCTCTAAAAATGCTAGGCCTGTCTCAGCTTCACCTAAAAATTTATCATATCCATCTGAAACAATTCTTATATTGATAAGCTCTGATTCAAGTTGAGATAGGAATCCGTTTGCAACAGATTTATCTTTTCTTCCAGGGATTGACTCTTCATTATCTGGATCTAAATTAAGAATTGAAGTACCAAGAATCTCATTGATGTTTGTACTATACGTAGATATATCTACCTCAACTGAGTCTGTTAAGCCATCTTCGTCAGTATCAATACCACCTTCTTTAGAAAGCAAAGCTGAAACATCAGTAACTGCTTTTTCTAAAACTGGTAATTTAGAAGGCGCATCCTTGACACTTTGAATTAATTCTTTTTGTCTCGCAATTTCATTTTCAACTAAAAGTTCAGAAGTTTCCAGCCTTAGTAAAGAACTGTTTATATTCATTTCGATAGTAGAAAGTTCATCATTTTGAGAAATTTGGAAATGATGAAGGTATTCAATCAAATCATCTAACTGTCCATCATTCATTGGGCCACCACCTTCTAGGCCCCAAGCAGGCATTGGAGAGTTTGCTCTTCCCCAGATAAGCCAGTATCTTACTTCTTCATCGTCGTATCTATAAAAGACATTGTTAATAGCGGGTGCTTCCCAAGTTACGTTTATACCACTTCTTTTTTCAACATAAGATGCAGCACCTCCTGAGCCATCAACGCCATGACAATTTCCACAGCCAAACTCTTCATATAGATGCTCTCCACGCTCTATAGAGACTTCATCAAACTCTTCAACAAATCCCTCTTGTCTTGTCTCTTCCCCAAGGTAATAAAGAGGAATCATAATTGTAAGAAGTGATGCAACTAGAACAGCTACAGTTAAAGTTCTATCTAGAGTTTTTGTTTCTAAATCATCATCAGTTCTATATTTTGTTAAGTTTGGTGCATAATCAGAAACTTTTCCAGAACCTCTAAAACCTGCAGAAACAAAAAAAGCAAGACCGCCAGTTAATCCTAACGCTATAAGTGTAATGAGAATAGAGCTACTCACTTATTATTCCTCTGTAGTCAAAGCTATGCAAGATAAGCCTTGAGGATATTTAACAGTCATACCAGGAGCTCTGGGTGATTCAATAATTGTTCCAGTGTCAATTATGAATCTTCCATTTACATTTGAAACATTAAACCTATCCAAATTTCTAGGAGCAGGTCCAGCAAAATATTCTCCTATCATATTGTATTTTGAACCATGGCATGGGCACTCAAATCCTTGAGATGAGTTACACCAAGGAACCCTGCATCCAAGATGCACACACCTTTGATAAACAGCTACTAAACCATCTGCAACTGTTGAGCCAGATGAAAACTGTGAATCAGCAGCAGCACTTTGATCTAATGGAAGTACATACGCTCTTGCAGATGGAATAAAAGCTGGAATGACTGATCCATCAGCCTGAAATAGTTGATCTTTAATTTCTTCAATTGAACCTGCATCGATTTTAGAACCAAAGCCTCCCGAAACTTTTGGCCATAAAAACCCAAGCCAAGAAATTGCTTGAATACCTGCAAAAGCACCGAAAGAAATTCTAAGAGCTTTTGTTAAGAACTGTCTTCTTGTTACTCCTGCTTCTTCTTCAGATATTTCTTCATAGATAACCTTTTCTTCAAGCTTTACAGAACCGTCAGACTCCCCAACTGGTTCTTCAATCTCGTCAACTACCGTCTCGGTTTCTCCTTTAGGTAAGTCAGGTTCAAGAAAATTAGTTTGTGATTTGTCTTCTTTTAAAGCTTTTTTGTCGACATTCTTTTTCCAATTAAGATTTTTTGGTCCACGTCCTGTAACTATAACGACAATACCAATGATGCTTAGGAGTCCGACTGCAGTAAATGCTGCAAAAGATAATTGAACTATACTCATTCGAAATGAATCCAATCAAGCAGGTCATCAAACCAAATACCGTCAATCCATGGATATACCCAGTTCCAACCTGGACCTCTAAAAAGGACACCTATAATTGTCAATGTTCCAGCCCCTGCTAAAAAGAAAGTATAGAACATAATTGCAAATTTTCTCTTTGACGGATGTGTTTCAGGATTTCTATCTATATAAGGAAATGCCATCCACAGTATCAGACCTACAACTGTTGGAATCATAACTCCAGCTATTTGTGGGTCCCAATATGACAACATCTCTTGAAGACCTAAGAAATACCATGGAGCTTTTGCTGGGTTAGGTGTTACGTTAGGGTTAGCCTCCTCCAGTAAAGGTGCTTGCAAAATTGCTGATAAAAATATTAAAAAAGCCGTCATTGCCATAAGTGCGACAAATTCTGGAAGCATTAAGTGCGGCCATGTGTTTACTTTGTCAATTGGTTCTTTAGCAGGTTTCTGAATAGGCTTTGCTTTAACAACAGTTAGCAATCTTTGTGTTACTTTAACGTCTGGCGCAAAATCTACTTCATCAGGTGCATCTGCTTTGGCAGGAGGAGGGGTTTTTGCTGTAGGAGCTTTTTCTTCAATTTTTACTGCTGCTACCTTTTCAGTTGTTTCTGCAGCATGTTCTTCTTTTACAGGAACAACAGTCTCTGCTGCTGGAGCTGGGGTCTCTGCTGCTGGAGCTGGGGTCTCTGCTGCTGGAGCTGGGGTCTCGTCAATTACTTTTACTTCTGGTTCTTTTGATATGATTGTTGGATCTGATTGACCTTTCATTTCAGCCATAGCCTGTTCAACACTAATGCCCAGTGCTTTAGCTCTAGCTTCTGCTGATCTCTGTAACAAATGTTCTGGGATATCTACCATAACGCCTTTATAAAGGTCCTGATATTCCGCCGTCTTTTCTTACTCTCCAGAAATGAACAGCCATGAATATAACGATTATGAATGGGAAAAAGAGGACATGTAAAACGTAAAATCTTAATAATGTCGCAGTTGTAGCTTCAAGTCCTGCGAACAAACCAAACTTAACCTGCGCACCCACAACGGGGACATAGCCAGCCATATTACCTCCCACTGTTACAGCCCAAATAGCTAACTGGTCCCAAGGTAATAAATAACCTGTAAATGAAAGGAGCAAGGTAAGGAGTAGCAAAATTACTCCAATAACCCAGTTGAATTCTCTTGGTGCTTTGTAAGCACCGTGATAGAAGACACGAGACATGTGAAGGAATACAACTAGAACCATTAAGTGAGCTCCCCATCTATGCATGTTTCTTACTAACGAACCGAAAGCAATAGTTGTCTGAAGATTTTGTATATCAACATAAGCTAACTCAGTAGGTCGGAAATAAAACATTAACCAAATACCTGTAATGGTTAAAACGATAAATAAGAAAAAGCTGAGTCCCCCTAAGCAGAGAGTATAAGATAACCTCACGCCATGTCTTTTAACTTTCACTGGATGTAAGTGGTACAAAACGTTGTTCATGACAACGTATGATCTATTTCTTGGACTGTCTACATAGCCTTTTCTAAAAGGTGAACCTGGACGAAAAATACTGGACATAAGTTTTCCACCTCTAAAGCCGTCACTAGCTTTAGCCCTAGTTTCTTTTAACCTATCTCTAATTGACATTTTCTGCATTATATTATTTTATAGCCTTCCATATATATAGCCATGCCTATCGCTTCTTTGACCAGAATCCTCATCCCATGGAGCAGTATATAAACCATTTTCAACGGCTTGATCTGCTAATGATCCTGCAAATTTTCCAAGTGAGATAACTCCTGTTGGACACCTGTCAACACAGAGTGCGCATCTTGTACAGGCTTCTTCATCTACAACAAAGAATCCTGTTGATTCACTTGCATCAGGTGACTCTACATTAATTGAATCTTCAATTGCATCAACTGAGAGATAGTGGATGCATTTCCATGGACATATATCTACACATCCCTCACATAAAATACATTCAGATTCGTCAATGTGTAAAAATTGTTTTGGTCTAACTCTTGATGAAACTTTTTCAGCATCAACCATTGCAAGATTGTATTTCTTTTCAAAATCTGGCATCTCAATAAGTACTTCGGATTTAGCCATCTTGTTCCACCTTCACAACTTCTTTTCCATAGTCTGAAATTCTTGATTTTGAAGATTCAATTTTATCATTAATATCTTGAATCAAATATGCAATGACGCAGCCGGCTATAAGAAAGTTTGTTGAAATTCCCGCTTGGATAATATCTTTTAATGCCCCAAGACTTAATCCAATTTCGTTATTTAAAAATAGTATTGGAGGAAAGTTAATAAATTCTCTTTGACCTGTCCACTCAAGAGGACCTTGTGCAAGGTTTAACCACTCTGAAGGAACTATGCCTAATAGTATGGCCATCTCAACCCACACTATAAATGAGAAATAAGTAGCCTTTGCCCAAGTCAATTCTTTTTGATTCCAGACAACAAGAACCATACCTAGAAGTAATAACTGACTTGCACCAAATGCCAGAAGTTGCCCGATAGTCTGAGGTAACCAACCACGAGGCATCCAATTAAAATAATCTATTACCTCTCCTTTAGGAAAGCCAGCGAAATGCGCTATGAGTATACCTATAGTCATACCACCAATACCTGAAACGATTGAGATAAAACCTATTCTGTATTTAAATTTATAAATTGTGTATATCAAATTTCCTCAAACCTTACCTATATATAATATCGTATGTTGGAGACAAATTATAAATTGATTAGATATCTTTTTTTAAAAATTTTTCAACATTACCAAGTCACTTTTTTCCAATATAATAGTAAAGTCATAGTGAATATTTACTAAATATATGAAACTTAAGTTAATTCCAAAAAATGAACAAGAGCTTTCAAAACTTTTTGTTTTGATTTTTCCCCTGACTCTTCTATTGTCTTCCCTTCTTGCGTTTCTTAGAGATTCTTATTTCACATTCGCAAACTTGCTTCCGAATAATCAAATTTTTAATTATGGATTTTTAGATCGCTTAAATACTAAAGCAAGTTTTGGTTTTGTGTATGCCACCATAATTTGTTTAACATTTGCATATCTATTCTCAAAATCTCTAGGTCGTGTTGCAGTTTTGTTCCCATTATTGTTCCTAACATTGCTTGGATTTATAGGTACTGAGTTTTTAGATATTGTTCTTACCTTTTTCTATCAGGATAATTTAAACATAACTGGCAGTATCTCTGTTGTGTTCTTATTAAAAATTCTTGTAGCATTCGGATTATTTGGTCTTGCTTCTCTTAACTTGCTAGCAAAGAAGGAAACTACAATTTTTGCGAGTGCTCAGTTTATTTATGGAGCTATTGTCTTCTATTTTTTATCATTACTAATTGCTAGAAGTGAATTAATTGTTTTTACTGACTCTCTTTTAATTACTTCTTTATACACCTCAACCCATATATATGTTGGAATCTCGTTTATATATCTCTCAATTATTCACTTTCTTATGACGAAACCTATTGATGCTACGCTTTTCAGTAAAACTTTATCTTCAATTACTTTCTGGGGATTCTTGTTTTTACTTCCATGGACCAGTTATAAATATTATTTTGGATCAGTTCTACCAAACTGGTTAGAAAATGTATCTATTTATCTTTCCTTAAGTTTAATTATTCCTTTACTCGCATTTACTGTTAACTATATAAAAACTACACAAACAAGAGAAGTCGAGATGAATAAATCCGCTAGTCTTATGAATTTTTCAGTTATTTTATTTTTAATAACAAATGTGCTTCATATAGTTTCTAGTTTTGAAAACTTGCTTCCATTAGTTGGGTTGACTAATTTTCAAAATGTTATTTCTTATGGCTACTTTGGATCCCTCGTTCTTGCTGCTGTGTCTTTAACCTATTATTTAATTCCGAAACTATTTGGACGCTCTGTTAAATATTCATTGTTGGAAGATCTTGTATTTGGTGGCCTGAAATTGACATACTTATTTCTTTTAGTAAATAACTTTTTAATAGGTATCAACTCTGGATATTCATGGAATGCAGCAGCAAATGCCGGAAGTCCAGCTATTTACGGTGAAGGTTTCAACATAGTTTGGAGTTTGGTAGGAATAAATTACTCAGCAAACACATTTATTTCTTTGTTGTTTCTAGGCGTAACGACCTTATTTTTCATATCAATAATTAGAACAGTTAGCTCTGGAGAGATTACGACTGTTGAAGAGATGGTATTTAGTAATGAGTGAATTAGTAAATAAAGTAGCAGAGATATTAAACGCCCCAGTTGACTTGGTACAGCGTTCAGCTGAAGCAAGGGCTGCTGCATCAGGTAAGTCTGTGGATGAAGTACTCAGTTCTTGGGCTGGTGGAGAAAGCGTAGAAGCGTCAGCACCAAAAGAAGAAGCTCCTTTAGAGGAAGCACCAATAGTTGAAACAGTAGCTGTTGAGGAATCAGTTGTAGAAGAATCAGTTGAGGAAGTGGTTCAGGAAGTTGTAGAAGAATCAGTTGAAGAAGTAGTTCAGGAAGTTGTAGAAGAGGTAGTAGACCTAAAAAATGAGAGCTCCCTAGCTTTTATTTCAGGTGTGTTGTCAATAGCAGTATTTACATTTATATTTGCATTCTTAACTCCAAAAAATCAATCAATATCTATTGTTGAAAGCTCATTGAACAATACTGTAAGTGTCTCTGCTGACGTAATAAAGGGTGCAGAAGTCTATAGTGAGTTAAACTGCCAGTCTTGCCATACACAAAATGTAAGAACTCTTATTCCAGATACTCAAAATGGAAAAGTTTTAAGTAATAAGTATGCAAACAAAGCATTGATAAAGAATATTGGAAATATTCGACTTGGACCAGATTTATCAACTAACAGTCTTCGAGAACCTACTAACAATGCACAATGGTTAGGTCGATACTTAACTGATTCATCATCTGTAAATAGAGATATACCTCATCCTAATTATCAGTTCCTCGATGATCGTGATTTGGACTACCTCGTAACTTATTTACTATCATTAGGAGAGCCTAATGAGTGAATTAGTAAATAAAGTAGCAGAGATATTAAACGCCCCAGTTGACTTGGTACAGCGTTCAGCTGAAGCAAGGGCTGCCGCATCAGGTAAGTCTGTGGATGAAGTACTCAGTTCTTGGGCTGGTGGAGAAAGCGTAGAAGCGTCAGCACCAAAAGAGGAAGCGCCTGTTACTGAAACACCAAAAGAAGAAGCTCCCGTAGAGGAAGCGCCTGTTACTGAAATACCAAAAGAAGAAGCTCCTGTAGAGGAAGCGCCTAAAGAAACTATTGCTGCTGCTGTAACACAAAAAATTACAAAGTCCTATTCAGTTATTAATGAAACAATGGGAATAAAAACTAATGCAGATACACTTCTCCCTAGATGGTTAAATTTTAGCTTTATAATCATTCCTCTATTTATATTGGTTGGATTAATTAGCGCATCCAATACTCAAGAGTGCGGAGAAAGAGGCATGTTAAATATTGATAGAAAATCCCAACAGGCTGTTAATTGTGATGGTTCTCCTTATGAAGGTAGAGGGGTTGCATCAACAAACACTATTAACTACATTGCGGTAGGACAAGAAGTGTATGCAGGAGCTGCTGCGTGTGCTGGATGTCATGGTGGCGGTGGTGGTGGAGGTGTTGGACCTGCATTTACAGGCGGTGCACTCTATACAACTTTTCCAACATGTGCAGATCATGCAAAATGGATACAACTAGGTTCTGCAGGATGGCAAGCTGAAGTAGGCCCAACGTACGGGGCAGAAGATACCGTATCTATTGGAGGTATGCCTGGATTCCAAGGAAAGCTTACTGAAGATGAACTATATGCTGTTGTAGTTTTTGAAAGAGTTGTTTTTGGTGGTGGAAATACTGAAGAAGTATTAATTGATTGTGGACTTATCGAAACTGAGGAAGAGGAAGTCACTACCGAAGCAGTTAGTCCATAATTAAAAAATGAAAAAATTTTCATTTTTGTACATATTTGCTTTCTTTGATGGCCTAGGGGTAGCCTCTGGAGCACTGATTGGATTCTTTTTTCCACAGATTGTATCTGATATTTTTGGAGCAAATTTTCAAACGAATGATTTAGTATGGTTCAAGTTTGTTCTGCTCCCAGGTTTTGCAATAAATGTTTTGTATATGTTCTTTGCAATTTCAAAAAATAAGCCAGCAATTCTTTTATCCAATATTTTAAGAATATTAACAACAATTGGTTTTGTTATTATGTGGAGAGAAGCAGTTGTTTTAAGGTCTTTACTTAATCTAATGATCATTCATCATATTGCCTTTATTTCAGCAACATTTGTTCTATATTTCAAAAAAGATGGAACTAAAGAACTTAAAATATCAAGTGAAAAAGAATTTCTGCAAGAAAACTAGTTTGTTTCTTTTCAAAACTTAATTACAATTTTTTTATGCTTCCTGTTATTTATTTTCACTTAGGATTAATAGTTATTAGCGCTGTCTTGTTTTACGTTATTTTATAACGATGGCTCAACAAAAGAGACAAAAGAGAGTTGTTGGTTGGAAAGAACACGCTGCTTTACCTGATTTAAAAGTAAAAGATGTTATTGCAAAAATGGATACGGGTGCAAACCTAGCTTCCATTGATGCATCAGAAATTAAATATTCAACAAAGGGTGGAGTAAAACATGTTAATTTCAAGATTATGAAGAGAAATAATACTGTTAGAAAAACTTCTGCTCCTCTAGCTGGTTTTAAAAGAATAAAGAGTTCTAATGGAGATGTTGAGAGAAGACCATATATAAAAACCACATTATTAGTAGATGGTATTTCAAAAAAAATTGAACTCACACTCACAGATAGGGGTCCCATGGACTACACAATGCTCATTGGTAGAAAAGCTCTTGGTAGAAGGTGGGTAGTAAATCCCTCAGTAAGCTTTCTCACAAAACCAAACCGAGACAAATAATGAAACTTGGAATTCTTTCACAAGATATAAAGCTTTACTCAACAAGCAGATTAAATGAGTCTGCAAAAAAACGAGGCCACGATACTGAAGTAGTTAGTTATTTGAGATGTTATATGAATATAGCAAAAGCAAAACCCAGGATATTTTTCCAAGGAAGAGAGATAAATTATGATGTTGTTATTCCAAGAATTGCTGCAACATGGACTTTTTATGGAGCAGCGGTTGTAAGACAATTTGAACTTATGGGTTCTTTGTCTGCAAACTCTTCGGCTTCAATTAGTAGATCTAGAGATAAATTAAGAGCGTTACAACTAATAGGTAATATTGGAGTAGAGATGCCTATCACTGGCTATGTACACCTTTCAAGAGATATAGAATCTGTATTAAACACCGTGGGCGAACCACCATTTGTAATAAAACTTTTAGAAGGAACTCAGGGAAGAGGTGTTGTTCTAACAGAAACAATGGGTGCAGCAATAAGTGCAATAGAAACAATGAAGAAAATTGACGCAAACATTTTAATTCAGGAATTTATTAGTGAAGCAAATGGAGAAGACATACGTGCAATTGTAGTTGGTGATGAAGTTGTTGCATCAATGAAGAGGATTGCAAAACCTGGTGAATTTAGATCTAATGTTCATTTAGGTGGGAGAGTTGAAGCATATAAATTAACAGAACAAGAAAAGGAAAGTGCCATTAAAGCAGCTAAAGTTCTTGGCTTATCAGTTGCCGGGGTTGACTTAATTCAGTCTGATAGAGGTCCATTGGTTCTTGAAGTAAACTCATCACCTGGTTTGGAGGGAATTGAAAAAGCCAGTGGAATAGATGTTGCAGATAAAATAATTGAATATCTTGAAAATCAGCATCTAACTAGAGATAAATCTAAACCAATTGATATTTAAAAAAGTAATTTTTTAAATATTTTTAATCTTGAAAATATTCCTTCATCAATAACTTCATTATTTTTTAATAGAACTGGAATCCTCAATAAATATTCTTGATGTACCTCTTCAACATTTACTTTTTTTATGGACATAAATAAAGTAAGGATTTTAATTTTGTTATAGGCTTTTTTACATAACTCGCATGAATCTGATGTGACAAAAATTAACTCTGACATGTAATATTATATGATGAGGCCTTGGACATTAGTATTTATAATTTTATTAATATTAATAATTTTTATATCAGGATCCATTGCTTTGTCTAACTTTCAACTTTAAATTATCAATTGTAACCCTAACTTTAGAACTGTCTTTACAATCTAGAACTTCACTTGCATTTCCATTACTAATAAATAATGAAATCATGCCCCAAGAGTCCACCACTAAGCCGACACTCCTCTCATTGTCATTTTGATATGTAGCACACCATTTTGCTTCAAGCTCCTGGTTGCCAATTGAAAGATTTACTACATCTCCAATTTGAAAATTCTTATCTTTTAACTCTTCTGGCGATATGTTTGTTTGACAGTTGCCAAAGTGATCAATGTAAAGAACTTCTCCTTTTATTTCTTTTTCAGAAATATCAGTAAGGGGAATTAAATACTGTTTCAAGTCTTCTAGGTCCAGCTCTTTACCAAACTCTTCTAGCTTTAATTGTCCTGAAGCATATGCTGCGGCAAATGGTGCAAAGATATCTCTGGCATGAAAGGTCTCACCCTCATGGGGAATAACCCAGTTTTCATTTTCTAAAAGAAATGCCTGCTTTGCTCCTCCAACGGTTGCACAAGCTAAATTTAGCAATCCATTATCTGGACCAATCATCAATCCCCAATCTGTTGTTATAGCTATTGGGTTTCTTTCTGTTCCTACACCTGGATCTACAACAGCTAATAACACTCCTTGTGGAATATATTGAATTGCTCTCATAAGAAGAAGGCTTCCATATTTTATATTTTGAGGTGGGATTCCGTGAGAAATATCATTTATTTTCAA
>VMHT01045363.1_pt1 | contig 11786 bp, 29 predicted proteins | sample 4693611 | NCBI WGS metagenome assembly VMHT01 (sample SAMN12280063, study PRJNA550983) | marine metagenome | isolation source: seawater sampled from same location over 5 years 0.02-0.2 micron viral filtrate | place: USA: collected off the coast of southern California halfway between the port... ...
AGAGCGAATTGAAAATGATGCTCAAAGAATGTGTCGAGGGAATTCAAGACCTTAAAATTCTCTTGGCTAAAAAAGGATTGTAATGAGGGTAATCAACAGAATCATAGTTCACTGCTCATACACTAAGCCTTCAATGGATATTGGTGTAGAGGAAATACGGAAATGGCATGTCGAAGAAAACAACTGGTCCGACATCGGGTATCATTTCGTCATTCGCAGAGACGGCACAGTCGAAAGTGGTCGGGCCATTGAAAGACCTGGCGCCCATGTTAAGGGTGAGAATTCTGATTCCATCGGGATCTGCTGGGTCGGAGGCATGGCCGAGGATGCTAAGGTGGCGCAGGACAATAGGACGGGTGATCAAACAAAGGCTCTTTTCGATCTCATTCAAGAGCTTCAGCAAGAGTTCGAAGGGGCGGCTGTCTTAGGCCACAGGGATATCAAGGGAGTGAAGAAACAATGCCCTTGCTTTGATGTGAGGGAGTGGTACACACAATCATGCAGAGAAAGAAAACCAAAAAGAAAAACGGTTCGCCTGAGCACGATATTCAGGTCCGTATTACCAATCATCTGGAAGCTATGGAGGTACCACCGCTCTACTCAGCGACGGTAGGAGGGGTAAGGGTTGCCATGCACACCGCAGTGCGAATGAAGCAGGCGGGGTACAAGAAAGGGATTCCGGATCTACTCATCTTCGAGCCTAGGAACGGGTACACTGGCTTGGCTGTTGAGGTAAAAACCCTGAAGGGTAGACCTAGCGAGCATCAGAAGATGTGGATCCAAAAGCTACGCGACCGTGGCTGGAAGGCAGAGATATGCAAGGGCCTAGACAAATGCATAGAGACGATCGACGAGTACTTCGGTCAGTCTAAAGATGTGCTATAGACTTCATCGTGGTTGGTGAAGGGCGACGTCGGGTCGTCATAAGAGGGGGCTTCAGGGCCCTCTCTTTCTATTCGGTCATATCGTAGAAGTATTCTTCGGCATCTAGGCGACGCTCTTCTCCCGTGCCACTAAAGGTGTGCATGAAGACAGGTGTCAACTCACCCATGTACGCACCCCAGGTGTTGAAGGACAAATCTTCTACCGCATCTTCCCATGTAGCGTCAGGGTACAATGCTTGATACACCCCAACCATAGCCCACTTATCGTAGATCACAACGTACACGTCATTATCGGTTTCTTGAATCCCGATGATCGCGGAGTCGTATCCGTCCACAAACATAATTCCTTCCTGGCTCATTTGATGATGTTGTTTTGTACTCTAACAATTCCTTTCTTCGTCACCTCAACAAGGGCGTATCCGTGCTGCCAGTCGTTACGTGGGTGATACTTAGGTGATGGCTCACCGAGATGGCCAATGACGTGCGCTTGCAGAAGCTTGCCTGCCCCGTCACGGGTGTAGAAGCTTTCAGGTCTATGAAGGTGTCCGCAGATCGCTGACTTCTTCATCTTGTTAAACAGCTTACGGGAAGGGTTGACACCACCTACACCACGCATCTCGTGACCATGCAAGAAGGTCATATCTCCACAATGGATGAATCCGTTCTGTATCCACTGCACCTCTTGCGCGTGTAGGTCTAGCAATGATTCCATCTCAAGACCTGAGAGACCACTCAGTTCGGACGCATGGCTCTTGACGTAGTTCTGCAACCTCACCTCGTGGTTCCCTTCAATGTAGTACATATCAGCGTCCCGAAAAGATTCCCTCAAACCGAACACAAGCTGTGATCCTACGTGGCACTCATCCACAAAGGATAGGGTGTCTGGTTCGTTGGGGTATTTGCTGATGCGATGAAAGTCCATAAGGTCACCGAGTAGGATAACGGTGTCTGCCCCAAACTCCTGACCCTTGACGATAGCTTCTTGCAAAGCGTTGAGGTCATGGTACGGGCAGTGAACATCCGCCAGGACTAAGATACGCCTATTCTTACTGATGGTCAAGTCCTTCTTGCGCTTCTTGTAGTAGCTCTTGGGGATGAGTTCAATCATGGTAGTCTAGCTTGTAGTTTTCAGTGATCAACTTGCCCATCCATCCGCCCGCTGGCAGACCAAGCAAACGCAACAATTCATCCGCTAGCTCCGATTGCTCAGGCGGCATGTCCTCCCCATCAAACCACCCACACGTCTTCTGTGCTGTCCAACTCAGGTAGGCTTTCTCCTTGGCATCAAGCACCATGCACAGCTCTTTGTTCTTGCCACCAAAGGTCTCCCTTGACAGGTCGTCGATAATCTCAATGTACTCACGGTAGCTCTCGTTCATGGTGACTGGCAGCCTAGTGTCTTCCGCTGCCTCCTTCATCCTTGTGATGGTCTGGGCTACATGCCACCTGCGACGACCGAATAGATCGCCAATCAAATCATTGGGTAGGTAAAGGAACTCGCTCAAGTAGTACTGGATCGCAGCGCCCTCCGCTCGGGCATAGCCACCCTCTACTTCGTATTCTGTTTTGTACAGCTCCAGTAATTGCTGTACTTCTTCGTAGGTGTAAAAGTGTTCCCTGCCTGTTTTCATCAACTGCGATTTATGTCAAACCCATATAGCCCGTGATAACCATATCCCTCATGCACCTCCACCACCAAGTCATCTCCTTTGCGCACAACGATATATGTTAAAAAACCAAAAGAAGAAACCCACCTGCCTTGCTCTGGATAAGCATCGGCTAACACAACGGCCATGTCTTCGACCTCGTTCCTTGTGATCTCGTAACCATCAAGGTCCATGTGTATTTGGATCTTCAGCTTCAACTATCTTGTTTTCACAAATTACACGCTATCTGCGTGAGGTTAGATAAGTCTCACAATTTGAGCAACCTTTGCTAGGTTCAGGTCTTTAACGTGGAAGAAGTAAGCATGCTTGCCGCCGTGCCTACCTTGCTCCTCAAGATTAAGTGCCCGAAGCCTTTGCTTGAACCTTCGAATAGACCAAGCGTTGTACCCACTGGCAGCACAGTAGCTCTTAAAGCTTTCATGCGCTCGGTCTTGATGTACCTCGGCAGTGTTCTCAAAAGATGCGTCAGCACAGATCCCGCTCGCTTCCATCCAACTCATAAACGGATCGCCTTCAACCTTCAGCCTATCTATCTCCCTGGCCACTACATCAGGTCTCTCCAGCTTACCCTCCCCACGCTCGACCTCAGCCAGCAGAGCCAAGCCCAGGCTGATACCGATACCTGCCTTTGCTTTCTGGGTAGAAAGCTTCTCGTGCAGGGTGATGTCACGTTGCTTCCAAGCTTTAGCTTTCTTGAAGTTAATTATGTCAAATCGACGAGCAACCCCTGGGTCACTTAGCACATAGGACAGACCCATCTCATTTGACGCGACCACAAGGCAGGCCCGTGGTGTGATCTCAATGGGCTCACTGTAAAGCTTCCTCGCTATGATAGGTTCTTTTGACACGATCATCTTGAGCGCATCCTTGTCTCCGATGTTTTCGCTTGCGTCTGCACTGACACACAGGGTGGCGTGAGCCAACCGCATCCGATGCCTACTGTCATCACGAGTTATCTGCGCGAGGTTGTCGCTACGCATCACGTTCTGACTACCAATGCAGCCCACGACTGCTTCAATCAATGTTGACTTACCCGCGCCAGCAGCTCCAATGAGCAGCATAATTTTCTGTGCGTGCATAGGATCTCCAGCGATGGAGTTCCCAAACATACCTAGCAAGTACTGTCTAGTGTCCTCGCATGGCACCGACTCCTCCAGGAACTTATTCCATGTGGAGTCCTCGTCCTTCCTGCTCCACTCAGCAGGGATGCAGTAGGTGGTTAGATCTTCCGGACGATGCCCCGGCATGAAGTGCTCTTTACCATTGACGACCATGAGCAAACCGTCTTGGTAGTTGATACCTCTCACCGGGGCGTGTCCATATCCGAATACGCTGGTCGGCTTTCCGTGCGCCATGAAGCTCTTGTCAAACTCTCTTGCGAAGTCTGACGTAAGGATGCTCGGCTTGAGCAACTTGGCGCCTTTAGCGAAAGCCTTAATCACACGGGACATTTGAGCGTCAGTCAGTGGCTCATAGTGTGTACCTGTCCAGACACTTCTGAATCCACCCAACTCCAACAAAGGGTGCCCGCATAATTTACTAAGCTGTGGTATAGCTATCCCGAGCATGGCGGCAGCAGACTTCGCTGGGCACTTCTCAGGATCGTAAGGTATCTCGACTACTTCGATCACCTTATCTGGGGTTACCATGTGTTCAGCCATAGAGCATAGCTGCTCCACACACTGATCAATCGTACCCGTTCTTGCCATACCTGTGTTTCTTGTATTCCGAAATGTGAATGTTTAACCTCGTGTTCAGTGCATAGATACACGATTCCATCAAGCGGATGCGGTCCACAGGATCGAAAGATTCCAACATCCCGCTGTGGAAAACGGAACTGAAGTCGTTGGCTAGGTGTATCCCTTCGTCCTCTAGATCAATGATGTCCGCCTCTGCCTCAGTCTCCTCGAAGTTGTCTGTCTCCTGGTATAGCTGATAGAACCGAAGTCCGTTCATGAAGATCTCATAGACGGCGTCTGCATCACTCCTGTCAGAAGCGAAGTATGTTGCGATGTTTTTCTTGAAGTCATCACGGAACTTCTCTAGTGCTTTGCCTGTCATAGACCTAAGATAAAAAAGAGGGAGCCAGCTTAGCCGACCCCCTCACCTTTTACCTATGACCCTAGATTTCAGAATGGGAGATCGCCATCACTGGCGGATTCCTTAGTCTGGGTATTGTTGCTAGGTGCGGCAGCTTTCTGCTGTCCACCGTTAGCCATCTGCTCTTTGAGCCAGTCAGGGACTGACACATTGCCGATGATGGGGTCTTTATGTCCTGCTTCCCTTGCTTCTTTCGGTAGCCGAAGCAAGACCATGCAGTCGTTGTACTCGTTTCCAGGAGTGGCCTTCACGCGGATCGGAACCCACTTGCCATTCTTGCCTTCTCGTACTTGGCTTTTGTCAATGTCAGTGAGGTAGATGATACCGTCGAGGATATCTGGGATAGAAATTTCACTCATCGTCGAGGAGTTTTTTGATGTGGTTGGTGATGTCGCGCTGGCTTGGAGCATAGAAGTCCATACCTCCTTTCTGATTGAGTTGTGCCATGGTGATGATTTCTTGTATCTCATCTGAGCTTAGTTCAATATCAAAGTCAAGGAGTGTGTCAATCAAATCTTCTTGCTCCTCTAGGTGGAGGGTTGTGTTACGAACCAGTGTCACAGCAAACCTTCGGCTATTGTGGTAGACGTTGCTGTAATTGTTCTCCGGACCGCAGTCAAAGAGTTCGTCTATCCAGTCAGCCATCAGTTGTTGCTTATCTGTTTCAAAGCAAGACCGATTGTAAAGACGGCTATGCTACTCAGTGCAATATACAAAGGACTCACGACTTCTCAATCTCATCCTCACCATAGATGCCCAACTCGTACAAGTCGGCACTCTTGAGTACAACCCTGGACAAAGCTCTCTTCTCAGCCATAGCTACTGGGTAGCTGTTACGACAGTTCTTAGGTGAAGCCTCACCATAGCTTTCTACATAGTGCTGAATCTCTTCGGGCTTACCAGTCTTCTCGTTGAGGATGGTGGTCTTACGAATGCCGATACCCTTCATGACGTAGTGTCCCGACTCCACATTGCACAACTCAGGAGCTAGCTCATATTGAACGATCAACTCCAAGCCTCGTTGGATCTTCTCGATGCCAGTTCTTGTGATGATCACAAACCCCTGCGGTGCCTGGAAGAAATCGTCCTTGTCAAGACCGAACTTATCAGTCAGCAAACGAAACCTTTTCTTCTGTGATTCTGAGACGTTAGGTTTAGCCATAGTTCTTGTTGATGATGTCGGTGATCATAGATGTCTTGAAGTTCAACTCCCTTTGGGTGCTGTACAAAGCACGCTTGCAATCCTCCCGTTGCTCAAGCAATGTGCTGATTGCGATGTCCGCAGCACGCAGTAAACGATAGTGTTCTTTGTACTCAATCTCTCTGCCATCAGGAACTGACGCAGGATCAATGTCCATTGTCAGTTCCATTTGGTCAGCTTTTAACCCCAACTTCAAGGCGATAGCTGTCAGTTCTGCTGTACTCACTTCTTCTTGCGACGGTCACCTGTAATGGCGGTGATGATCGTGTCGAGATAACCAAAGATCTGATTGTCAGATTCGCTTGGAGTAAGATTGACGATCACTTTCATAAAGGCCATCGCTCCAATAAGGAGTTCGAGCCAGTGATCGAGGAAGAAATTAGTTGGTTCCATTATGTTTAGTATTGATGGATTTCACCGGTGTGGTCATAGATAACATCGAACTTTGAATGTGTCTTACCAGCAAATAGGTTGACACTAAGACACCACATCGGATCGAGGTTACCGTCTACGAATATAGTGTTGACTGTGGAGTTCATGGTGTAGTCCTCACGTTCTTCGTAATCGTATGGGATGATACCGTACAAGCGAGAGGGAATCAAACCGAAGTTGACCATGTCGTTGTCGTGCTTGAGGCCCACAGGCATACTTGTCTTACGGACTCGCATGCGGTACAGTTGAAGCAGCAGTACAACTACTGTTGCCAGGGCTAGGGTCTTGATAAGAATCATGTCATAAATTTTAGGTCCATCTCCTTGGTGCTCAAGGTAAGTATCTCATCTTGAAGATTCAAAAGTTTGTTGTCGTTATTCATCAACCCCGACATCGCTGCATCAAGAGCTATGAACCCAAGAGCTTCATGAATCATACGCCAATGCTTGGCTCGTATCCGTGGTGATTTACTGATGTGGCGCAGATGGTACAAGCTCTTGTGTACCACCCGTAGTCTAGCTCGAAGTCTCTTGGCAAGGTCGCTGTCTTTAAGTGAAGCCTCTTCAATTCCGTGTGAGCGAATCCAATAGAAGATCCGCTGATCAATATCATTTTTCATTGGTCATAGATTTTACCGTTGCGATGCACCGGGATGGTTATGTATTTCGATGGCTTGCTATCGGCAGTAAGCTTGAATCCGATACGAAGCCTGTAGATCTTCTCTCCATTGACTGTCGCAGGAGATATGTTACACGACAGCCTCCCAGGTTCCTGTCGGTAGTGTTCATCAAACATGGGTACAGAGCGACATGTGTCCCAGTATCTTCGAGGCGGTGCTCCAGTCTCGAACTTAGCTTTGACACGAAGCAATGCACTCGGTAGCTTAGGTGTTGGATCATCGAGATACCAACGAAGCGTGTTCCCGAAGATGGACCAAGCAAGGAGTATGGCGATCACCTTCTCGTGAAAAGCCCATAGCTCCCAGCTTACAGCCCAGGGGTACATGCTTAGAGCGTACTCCAAAACAATTTGGTTGAGGTGTTAGGCGATGGCTTGGTCGACCTCTTCTCTGGGCCGTAGGTCTCACCTCTCTTGATACCCATCTTCATACGCTGCTGATAGATCGATAGTGGCGTCCTTCTGAGTAGCCTGCCAATCACAATGTTGCTCTTGTTTTCTTCGCTCATCTTCTTGACTATGGCCAACTCCTCTGCTGTCCATCGTTTGCGTGTAATCTTTTGCTTTTTCATTTCAGGAATTTCATTTTGTAGTAGTGTAAACAGTTGTCGTCTTCGTCGATCGTGATGTAAGGAATGAGTCCCTCGTCAAGGTCGACGATACTATCAAGGGCCTCTTTGTAAATTTCATTTGTTTGTTGGTTGAACTTCATAAACTCTTGGTCATAGCCTTTGCTGTGCATAGCTTGATTAGCCATGTGCAATCTTGTTTCCATGTGCCCGAAGACTAGGTCCCAGGTATTGAACTGCTGATCGTACACTAGGTACTCTGCTTTAGCATACACATCTGGCTCGATCATCTCTGGACTAACCCTTACGATGTGGACGTAATGACCATCGTCTCCACTGACCAGGTGCCATTGCTTCCTTCGTCCATTCTCATCGTGCTCGACCTCAGTCTTGGAGATTGTCCACCCCATAGCGCAGAGCTTGAGTAGTTCTGCCTTGACTGCTTGATGGGCTAAGCCATAGTCAAACCAAGTAGAGAACGTGGGTTCACTGTAGCCTTCACAGAAGGTAGACCTAGAGCTAACCATCACATAGTGATCGCTGACCTTGGTCTTATTTCTCTTCATTGACTGTGGTGTTTTCTTGGTGGATGTCAAAGGATTCTTCTATCTGAATTCTAGACAGGGTAGGGTAATGCTTTGACAGGAAGTTGACAGCATCATCATGTGAAGGGAACTCCATAAGCTGTTGCTCATCGTCGTACAAGTACTCGGGTCCATTGACACTGATGCCGTTGATAGGGCGGGAGATTAAATAATTCATGGGGTAAAGATATAGGGTTTAGGTTTGTTGTGCAAATTAAGTTACGCTGTGGTATAGGTTACATAAGTCTTCGTATAATTTATAGATTTCTGTCGATGGGTCAAACAGCATATCGTCTTGCTGTGCCTGGAGGTATGAGTCCATGGCTTCCAGGAACTCGATCCCAGTTTTGCGGTAGTCAATGTCGTCACGATATGCATTTGAGTCCTGGCCATTCTTTTCTACAAGACGTTCAAGGAAGTCGATGCGCTGGGCTCGAGCCTGTAGTTCTTTGACTTGATCAATCATCTTCTGATCTTTGTCGTGTAGCTGCTGGGTAAGCAACTCGTATGTTGAGTTATTCATTGTCTTCGGTTATTGTCCAGTTGTAGATAAATTCTTCGAGTTCTTCGGCAAGGTTCTCCATGTCAGTGTGGAGGATCACCTCATGCCTGTCAACCAAGAGCTTGCGCAGTGCGTCATACGCACCGACATAGTTGAGGGCATTGCTGATGTCAACAAGCAAGCGTTGCTTCTCTTGTTCGCTGAAGTTGATTGTGTTATTCATCGTCTTCGTTGTCTAGTTGGTAAAGGGTGTCAAGCACCACTTGCAAGTCGTGCTTGATGTCCGCCACCTTGTGGCAGAGGTCTTCGATGATTTCTTTCTTAGTCATTGTTGTTGGGGTTTAGTTGTGGGACAAGAGAGTAGAGACCGTAGCCTCCGTAGTACTTCTCGAGCATAGCCTCGATGTACTCGATATCGTCTTGGTGTTTGCACTGACGGCGCATGGCAATCAGCTGTTGTTCTGTTACTTTACAGGGCATAGGTTATAGGGTTTAGGTATTAGTCGTCGTAGAAGAATCCTTGGTCTGGGCAATTCTCGGGAGCATCGCCATTGTAGTAGTCACCGCATCTCGATAGTGATGGCGACTTGTGTGGCTTGCCACTGAATGCCAGGTGGATCCCTGCCATAAAATCTCCATCCCCACCGTTCATCTCGTCGAGCAATTCGTAGAAGTGCTTACCACCGAATATCCCGTAGCCATCGTAAGCTTCCTCTCGATATCGATTGCCCTTGTCATCAGTCATCGTGACTGAGAATGTAGGCCGAGAGCTGAAGGAGCAAGAGATGCTCTGGCCTGTGTCTTGTGTAATCCAACTGAAAAATCCCATAGGTTATTGGTTTTGGGGGTTATTAATCATTGAGTATGATTTGAAATTCGTCTGACATCTCAGATGCCCACCGCTTGAGCTGTGGAAGCACCTTCTCGCACTGCTTATTTGTACCGATGTACCAAGTGCTGTACTCCGAAAGGGATTGGTCGGTTGTGCTGATTATCCTGTGTGTCATTTGTTTTTGATTAGTGGAATACGAGTCCAACCTTGTGTGATGGGTTGAACCATTTGGTAGCCATGACATCCGAAGCCATGGCATCTACATACCCTGCGGCATTCATGTCATCGTAGGTGTCGAATATCCTAGCATGTCGGTGCTTGTCTGTGTCGATCATGTTGTCCCGTGTACCACCCTCGGAGAAGATGATGTCATAGTTCGATGGTATGTCATCACGGTCTATGAATAGCGGCACCGACTTGGTGTACGAATAGAACCGTACATCAGGTAGTGAACGAGCAATGGCAAACCACTTCTCGATGTACTCTCTACTGTAGTAGTCACCGCTGTCGTGTACACGAATCATGTCAGCCTTGGTACGCTTGACTTCCGCAACCATGACGTCAACGAAGTCGTCACACTTGGTAGCCTGGTATCGTCGGATGAATGCAGGTTTGACATTGGACCACGAGTATGCACCCTTCTGTGCATAGCAGAACTTGGCGCACGAACCTGCGAATGGGCAGGTGCGTCTCCCTGAATCTGGATCGACCAAGGCAGGGATGCCGAAGTTCATAACCTTGAGGCCAACAGCCTTCGAGGTTTTCTTGAGTTTGGAATTCTGTGTAAGTAGGCTCATGTGTTTATGTTTAGGAATGTCTTTCTACTGGGAAGTGTTTGACCGTGCCGTCAGCAAGCAAGTGGTATTCATGCTCTTCCGACATGTCTGCATTGATAGGGACAACTCCCCAACCTGTATGAGCTGATGCGTCAAGTTTGTACTTCACTGAGTCAAATGCGCTTGAGCGCAAGAGTTGTGCGAACTTGTAATCGGGGTTGTCGCCTCGCTCTTTTGTGAATGCCTTGTTGAATGCGCATAGCCACGGTAGGGTGGCTTTGGGATATCCGTCCCAGTGCTTGTACACTTTGACGGTGTCGATTCCATCGACGTAAATGGTTGCTCTTGTAGCCATAGGTATTAAGGGTTTAGTATGGAAAATGATGGTTGAAAATGTCTGTGCTGATGCCATCCTTGTCTAGTGCCTCCCAATGAAGGTCGAATACAGGGACTCGGATGTCAGGTTGTGTCTTGCGACTGATGAGATAGTAGCCGTCCTCTATCTCTACTTCTGGTGGGTCGGGTGGTGTGAGGTCGTCGCCTGGACAACCGTCATGCAACCTGTACACCACGATGAGGTGTACCTCTTCGTCGTGGTATCCCACTTGTGTGTCAACTACCCAGTGTCGTGTCATCTCTCAATTGTTTTCGTCCACCGTGAACCGAGACCGTTGAGGACGTCGGTGTAGTACAGTAGGGACATTGGTTTGTGAATTCTGTTTACGTGGGCTGACTCCTTGATGAATCCCTTCATCTCTTCACGAGTGTATTCGTGTCCGTTTGGAGCCTTGAATGAACCATCGGCATACACGATGCCGTGGTATGTTTGGTGCTTGATTCTTGCCATGGTGTCAGAGGTTGTTCCACATTTCCTGTGGGAATTTCTGTGCATCGTAGTGGTCATCACGAGCCTGACCTAACTTCTCGAACCACCACCGAAGTAGTTGCTCCGTGTCTTCGTCATTGATGCATCCCCATCGTGTGACACAATTCTCACCGATGATTACTGCAAACAGCACCTGTGGTTTGTGGCTTGAGAATGCACCACCGAGCTTGGTGTCAATCTTGATGGAGGCAGGGAGGTTCTTGATGGCCCCGTGGATCGATTTATCCGAGGGACGTTGGTTGATGTCTACGAGGAAGTGTTTGTCGACTTTGTCGAGCAGGGTTTGGAGTTCTTGGTTCATACTGTACAGATGAAGAGTGATACAAAAATGGTGAGGACAATGGTGGCAAGGATGACACCGAGGAGTTCGCGGATATTCATTTTCTGCATTGGATTTGATTGTGAATTTCGAGGATGATTGCATACAGCATTGTACCCCATGCTGGAAGGGTGAAGAGTGTAACAACTAGTACTGTGCTCATGGCAAAAAAGTTGGTTGGATTGAAAAAAAGTTGAGACGATGTCGAGATTTTGCACTTGACGTCGAGAGATACAGGAGGAGTCGAACCTCCCTAGATGCCCACCGCATTGTATCTGTTGGGTCCATGGTGTCAGATTACTTGTAAGAAATCTGCGTGGTGTTCCATGCTTCTGACACAAGGAACGCGCTCTCCA